>Ga0307515_10020583_pt1 | contig 11758 bp, 10 predicted proteins | sample 17_EM_MG_FD_194513 | JGI IMG/M metagenome (GOLD analysis project Ga0307515, IMG submission 194513) | Populus trichocarpa ectomycorrhiza microbial communities from riparian zone in the Pacific Northwest, United States - 17_EM | ecosystem: Host-associated > Plants > Roots > Unclassified | place...
GAGTATCGTTCCCCCCCAACCGCCTTCATCTCCCTCCCCCATTCTTCGCCCCCCTCCTCGCTTCCGTAGTCCCTCTTTGCCCCTCCCTAAGTCTTTATTAATCTCTAAAGCTTTCTCCCCAACCCTCGGTTTTTCATAGATCCCGTGCACACTACCCGGCGACCCTCAGCACCTTCTTCCCCTCCTCTCCTAGAAACCTTCTATTCTGCTCCCACACCCCACTCCAAAAGTATATCTCCAGCATTTCCAGCATCCTGGTCAAGCTCTTTGACTCCAGTATTCTCCCTACACCGATAGTGCTTTCGCTAAATCGGCGGCGAGGACTACTAATGGCTAGTGATCAAGTAAGGAGCGGAGTTTGCAGGCATTGTAGTGGCGGTAAAGGATTGCGGAGGTTTCGGAGAAGTGGGAGAGCGCGTGTAGAGCGCGGCCAACTCGATTTTTGAATATCGTAGCGGAGGGGTAGGGTGGAGGAATCGTAAATATTCGCGAGACATTTTGCTGCTGCGAATGTTTGCTGGGTCAGCAGTGGGGAGAGCCGGAATCTGCAGACCCCCGGCTTCGGAAATTCGGCCTTGATCTGGAAGGGCCCATGCGAGCTAATTCACCCTCTCCAGTAGCTTCAAGTATGTTACCTCCACCTCCACCCACCGCTTCTGCCGTTCCAGTGTCCTCGCGATTGTAGTCCTCGCATTGCAAAGGCCCTTGTATATTCCTCTACGTACTTTACGCATGCCACCGGAACATGACCACCCTCAGCTCTGTGCGAAAGCACTCCGTATCTCCAGTGCGCAGGTAAAGAAAAGATCTGTTTCTGGAGAAGTTTTGCAGCGTAGAAAAAGATTGATGAATTTTTTCATTCCATAACACCGCGGAACCGTGTAAATAGTGGTAGGACCAGTTGAAGAACGAGAATGATAAGGAGTGAGGAGCATATGCGTTTAAGATGCTTAATTGTTTCAGGAGTCCCAGAAGTCCTAAAGGTACTTGAGAATTATCTCTGCTAACTCAGCATTCGCTTCCGCCTCCAAGATGGTGTGAAATTAAAGCAGACTAACTCAGCGTAAAATGCACGACCTCCATCGGAGGAGGGTGTTGGGGTTGGTGATGGCAGTAAGGAAGCCGCTGTATATGGAGGAGCTCAAGGCCGTGGTCGACGGAGGGTTGCTTGTGCTCGTTAAATGGATGTAAAGCGTTCCTGCGGATCGCTGTTGGTGATCAGGACCCGAAGCCTTCTCCTACCGCGGAAGTTTTTAAATATCCTACGGTACACTCCGCATAGATCAGATGGGAGGGACGATAGGGCAGTGAGGGTCCCGCTACTACGTTCCATAGCGACTCGATAGAGAGGACGAGAGATACCTACAAGAATACACTGTTAGTGCTGGTGGAGAGGGCAGCGCTGACGTTTTCGCGGAGGTGATGGAGGATGAGAGAGAGGACTTCTGATTCGCGAAAGTAGATTTCGATATCTGTCTATAGTTCGCTAGTGAGATTTGGTAGCGCGTCACGCAGGGGATACGGGAGATGGGAGTCCGGAGAGGAAAGGATGGTGCACTTCGTTGGGGGGGAGGATTGGAGGAAGTCGAGGATTTATTCGAGATGCGACAAATAGTTAAAAAGCGTCGCACAAATACCGGTAGATATCCCGTCCCTTAATCTATTGCTTGTACTCTTCCCTGAGCTCGTTTAGGTTTGCAACAATCTCTTTTGATTCTAGATTATTATTATTCAGTAGCTGTACTCTTTATCGCATCCAATTCGTTCTATCGTCGCCCCTTATTTGGCATCGCTAAGGCTTAGTTCTAAACGTTAGCATAGGAGGGGAGATATACGGGAGTAAAACCACAGCACCTGCACCCTTCCTTCCCAGAATCTCGACGAGATAACTCGCCAGCAGTGAGTGCCCGTACTCTAGACCGCCGTTCAGCCACAGCATCTCCACCCTGTCCAAGCCTCTGACCATGGGGAGCACACTCACACGTCCCGAGATATCTTCACTTCACCATCTCCTCGTGGCCAACCTTCGGATGATTCCACTCTCTTGAGGGTGTAACTTCCATCTTTATCTTCTTCTGTTTCTCATCCCCTCCTACTTCATGCCGGTAGGAATAATGCACAGATATTCGACCTCAGGAATCCCTTCACTAGTAACTGATGCCGCTCAAAGCTCGCAAGCGGCTGTCGAAGCCGCCAAAGATGCAGTGGAGGATGTATGCTATTGTTATGATCAGACGCAGAATAGGTTCGACGTGCACTGTTTTGGCGCTGCGAAGGGACGAATGTGAGCAGTGATTACGTGGTGGTTGATGGAGACATGACCGATAGCGCTGGTGATTCAAGCTTCAGCAGAGTCCAGCTTATTCCGTGGCACGGGTAATGGAACGATGAGAAGCGGGGATCTGCAGCTTACCATAACCCTATCAGGAAGGCGCAGCCTGCAAACACATTAATCAGGATAGGAAGCTGAATTCATCATTCCAACTGTAAGAACAGGATGATCGTAAGTCGACTACACAAAATGAAGCCTGTTGGCACGGGATTTGGACCGGTGGCTTGTGGCCCCCATGGACCCCACCAACTCCCACGCCGAGGAGGAGGTCTAGCTTCGGGGCATAGGGGATGGTATAGTCTCTTTCCTATGTATACATGCCTGTCTTTCTCTCTTTGTTCTACAGACAATCACTTTTGTACGATAGTCAATTCAATATCTCTATTCGTACTCGATTGATCTCAACAATGCCCTCTCTGCTAATGATTCTTTCCATCACATCCCAACCTGCACATCCGCATCGTGTCAGTCGACTCCACCTCCTCTTCTAACTTCTCGCAAAGATGACTTCTTCCGCATTCCCCGCTACCAGCCCGCTGCTGTGCTTTCTCACAATATGCATAGTTGACAGTAAAGTCGCTCTTCCCGCAGGAATATCTAATGTTGACCTGAATTTTCAAACACATTCTTCTTATTTGTAGCACTATGTGTCTTAGTCGCTCACGCTCTTAGGCGCTTCAAGTTTCGAAAACTTACAGAGCTCAAGGCGCTTCGCTCTACTGAGTCGGAGATATTGTTGGGACTATTAATATTGTGATCTAATCAGACTAGTCAACTGAAAAAGTCCCATTTTATAACAGTTCAGACTAACATTAAAGTAGCGTTGCGGTCTGTTGGTTCCAGCTGCTCCCTGAATAGTTGCTTGTGAATTTTAAGGACTTAAATTGAGGGGTTTGAGCTTGACCAAGATTAGAACGTCCAATTTTGTCAACAGCGGCTCGAAGTATGGTTACACGACCGTGGGAAGAATCAGCCAATACTGTCAGAGGTTGTTCTCAATATTAATGTGACTAGAATCTGCGTACAAACTTCTTATCTGCACCTGAGAGGCACCCAACACAACCGAACACCACCAATACCCTACTTCAGGCATGACGTTATCTCGACAGCCACCTTTGACACGCTTTCTTGCGGGCTGTATAATACGAAACGCCAACAATGAAGAGTTCGTACCAAATCATAGTATTGATCAATATATCACCCACGAAACAGTCAGAGCCCATATTACGGTCAAGTTTCCGTCGTACCAGCTTCAGACTAACGACAATCTTAATACAATTGTCCAAAAAGCGAGTAGGCTTTTCTCGATTCTTGTGTATTGTGGGCTGGAACACCTTGTATTCGGCTTGATCGAATCAGGGGTCTCCGACAACTCTCTCCCTTTCTTCAGCAATGACGATCTGCCCCAATATATGCGTTCGCGACTGTCAGAGTCGCGGAGCTCCAACTTCTTGGCGACACAGTGGAAGTTTCTTGCGCCCACTTTTAAGCTTACTCGGGAGCAATTTGAAAATGATAGAATACTTCCGATGCTGAGTGCGAAGATCATTGGTGGAGGCATGTCTGGTTTCGTTCACGAGGTAGCAATTGCGCCCGGCTATATAGCTACATACCCGCAAAAGGTACCATATATGACATTCTGCTCTACACTTCTCTGGAAACTTATGACCTTGGTTTAGGACATGCCAATCATCGTCGCACGAAAGACGGTTGCCATTCTCAATGAGCAGGAAGATTTTAAAGCAAATCTCATCGAACGAGAGCGAATAGCATTGGAGAGACTATTATCATCGAGACATCACCATATCATTCCTCTTTTGGCGTCATACACCCACAGAAATAACTACTGCATGTTGATGCCCAGGGCCAGAATGAATCTTTGGCAGTTCTTCGACGGCAAAACTACCGCCGACTGGTACAGACCGCTTCATACCTATGGTCTAAAAGATGCTATGTATACATCTATCTGTTGTCTTATCTCAGCATTGGCCTTCTTGCACAACCTTCCGGTAAAGAGAGGCCTAGCGACAGAATCAATCCAAGCGCTAAGTCACCACGACCTAAAGCCCCAGAATTTATTGGTATTCGAGGATCGAATCGTCATAGCCGACTTTGGCCTGTCTTCTCTCAACGCAGTAGATTATACAAAGACCGAACTCCAAGGCACAACGTACACTTATGGGCCACCGGAATTGTTTGGGGAGCCGCCGGTAAAATTCGGAAGGAAAGCAGATATTTGGTCTATGGCTTGCGTGTTTCTGGAAATCATGTCATTCGTTAGTCATGGACTGCATGGTGGTGGGGTGGAGCGATTTTCTCAGTGGCGTGAGGATGGGCCGCGCAAACACCTTTATTCTACTTCCGAGGATGAAGGGAGTAAAGACAAGTCTTTTCATAATAATATGGATGTGGTGGATTTATGGTTGGAAGAACTAGATCAAAGACAGGCGTATGATCAGGACGAAGTTGGGAGGGATATGTTGAAGATCATCGTTCAAATGATGAGCCTTGACCCAGATGGTCGTCCGAGCTCTTTGGAAGCTGAACGTTTGTTTCAGCCTATTGCGTCAAAGCTGCAAACTGGAGAGGTATGTGAATGTCGTAGTAATTGAGGAATGAAATAGTACGGTTATTTTTGTAATCATACCGCATTCGGCCCCTTGTGACCATGGCTTTGATACGTTTTCCTAAATTTCCAGCCATCACTAGCCCGGAGACTCCCTTTGAACGGTCTAGGGGGTGAAATATTGTTACGGGGATACTAGTCCTAATCGTGACCATCCCACCCACTAGGGCTCTATCTCTTGATTGCCCGGCCGATCCATACAGAAGTTATCAGATATCTAGTAAGTCACAATGAGATCTGATCCAGAGCCTCCACTACCTTCTCAATGTATAAGATCCCAATCACATCCCCATCGTCGTTTATATCTTCGTCTAGCTCATTTAATTTCCCAAAGGCACCATCCAAGCAGTTAAGACAAGACAAAACCACTGCTGTAAACTTATCCCCCATCGCCCTAGGTACCACCGCACTGGCCCTCTTGACAAGTTGCTCTCTAATCTCAACCGCCGTCAATCTACCCCCACCAGTAGGAAATATGCGCAACAAGTCAGTATTGCATTTGGCGTTCTGGCGAATGAATGACTGCCAGCATGCAATTTCTAGTAGTACCACCCCTAGGGAGTAGATGTCATGCAGCAGAGAATAGGTATGCGACGGGCACAATCCCTGTCTCTGCGGATGTAAGTAAATGTCCTTTTCCCAAGACCCATCACCTATCCTTCGGGACCATGGTCCATCCTTGCGAGCATTTTCGAAACCGGCTAGGTACGGCGTTCCTAATTTGCGAGGGTATCGATCATATTTATCGGCGTCACTATCCTCGCATATGACGATTGTGTCCGGGCGGATGTTTTTGTGCACCATACCGGCATTGTGAACTTTTAAAACCGCATTCGCCAGTCGTCTGGCTAGCTTCAATCGATCGGATAGAGAATGAAAAGCGCCTCTCTTGTTACGTTCGTCAAGGAGAATATTCCTCAACGTCCTGGGCCTTCCGCACTTTGGCGGCAAATCGTATATGAGATCGAAACACTGGTCTGTCTCCCGAAAATTGCATAGTCGGATACGAAGGATACCCCATTCTTCAGGATCGATCATGGATAGCATTTTCTTCAAGTTTTGAACTTCTCTCTTAAGGTCGACCAGCGAGGTGTTGCTGAGATCTACGGCTTTGGATTCGATGATGAATGGAGAGTCGAGATCTTGGATGGTTGGAAGAAATAAATCCGAATCTTCAAGCCGGTCCCGAGATACCGAAGTGATGCTTCTTCCAGCCACTAGTGGGGATACACTAGGTCGTACAATTACGTCGTCGTCAGGTTGATCGGGCCTCAGTTTAACCGCTCGGATGTTGTATATATCCCGACGGACACTACTTTGTTGCCGAGCAGGAGAGCTTTCGTTCTCAAGAACAGACGACATGGTTACAGCCGGAGTAGCAGCGACTAGAGTATGTGTAATAGAATCGCCCAAGCCTCCCAGCACGCCAATACTTTCTGTTATAATCTCCCTAACGATTTCTACCATCCTTCCACGCTCGCCGGAATTATCTCCCATGTTATTGCAAATACTGACGACTGAGCGAACTTCCCTCAAATCCTTTTCCAGCCTCGTGTGCAACGACTGTAACAATCGTCCGATGCGCATTGTCGCGGCAGAACGTCTATCCGTAATCCGCAGATGAGGAATAACTTCTTCCACCTCGGCATATATGCCAGCCAAATCCACCAAAGTTGCCTCCAGCTCGTGATGCGGCAGTAGAGACATTTCATCGGTTAATATATCTTTGAGCCCTTCCAAGGTGGCCATGATATTCCGGCCAGCTCCAAGGCAAGCCTTCGACAGCTTGAGTAAGGCGTCGGGCGAATATCCGCCTATTACTATGACGGATGGATTTTGCATCTCTACGCTGTCAGTATACCAGAAGCTTAGACCGAGAATATACTAACCGGAAGGTTGAGCTAGGAAATTTCCAATGGTCGGCGTTGATCGTTGCGCAGGGTATAATAGCGATCTTGTTTGCTTGCGGAGACACTCGGGCATGTGCTATGTGTATCAAAAGACAATGATGTGAATGGTGATGAGGTTGAGTGTAGATGTATTAGACTTGCGGTGAGCGGGTAATTTGGTGCCTCCCGATATAATCTTCCTCTAAAAGCTAGATTGCCTCGTGCCCAGACTCTCTTAGCGTCGCAGCCACTGTCTGACGAAAGTGCTCCGACTCAGAGAGTCTGGAACCATTCGTGTTCCGAAGAGATTGAAATGTAGTGATTAGTTTTTGTGTTAATATAGGCTCCAAACCTCTATATTCGGCCACTCAAACAAGCCCCTTATTCTCCCCGGAAAATTGTGCTACAGTGCTAAAACAATCACCATTATAGAAACAAATATCCGCATTTTCCTGAGCTCCCTTGGCTCCTTCGAGGGTGACCTTTGACCTTCCGGGTGTTGAGGTTCGGAGCCCTTTCAACTCGGTAGCTGGTTGCTACGCCCGCTAAGCGAACCCGCTTTTGGAACGCGAATAGTTCCAGCCCCTCGTGGGGCGGGCAGCTTTCGTCAGAAAGTGGCGCGCCAAGAGGTGGCTGGGAACGAGTCTCACAATCTAGTAAGTACTTAGGATTTCCGAGTGATTACCGCACCTCCGCACACACCAGCGCCGTCGTCACCACCGTCCTCAACACCCATCGCCATTCTCGTGAGCTTAGGTCTGCGTCCTACCAATACGAACGACTTCTGTACGGGCCGTTCTACACCGTACTTCACCTTGAAGCTTCTGTACGAGATTGTGCGGGTAAACTCAATTTCACCTACCTTCCTCACGCCACCCATCACACTCCTCTGTATCGCTTCGGTCAAAAGCTAGACTGTTCGATCTTTGCTGCAGACAGCAGTCGCACGGCACATGGATTCATCATCCTCTTCAACTTTTAGGGAACAAACTCCACTGGCGTACTCCGAAGATGAACCCAGCTCGCATGATCAAATTGGTCGCAAATCGGTCGCAGTCGAAAAGAAAAGCAGACAGAAACAAGACTCGTGGTCCCTGATGTCGATGAACTATGATAGCGTCGAAATTTCGTTAGTTCGCGTTGTGGGACGAAACCGAATTCCAGTTATTCCATTAACCGAAATTTGCGTCTTCCCTGACCTCAATATCGATAACCCAGGTCGAGCAAACAGCCCGCGTAGTGGCGCAAGCATGCAGGTGTATCGAGGCCTGTGGAATGGCTGCAAGGTCGCCCTCAAATATATGAGAATCCAGGCTTTTACTGGAGAAGACAGAGTCACCAAAGAGGAAGCAGTACTGAAGTACAAAAAGGGACTTAATAACATCGTTCATGAAGTGGATTTGATGGGTTATAAACCACTGCGTCAGCACCGGAACATCACAAAGCTTCTGGCGATCTCGTTTGGCTCCGCAGAACAGGCACTCGGAAGAGACTCTCAGCAAGGCAAGGTTATAGAGGCATTGGTCCGGCCGATCCTTGTTGTAGAGCTAGCACACGAATCCTTTGCGGACTTGGGATTATTCTTCGACCTACACAATAACAAATCTCTTTCCGACCCAATGCCTTTCGATCTTACAGCTAGCCTGATTGCCGATATTGCAGATGGGGTAGCTGTGTTGCATTCGTTTTCTATTACTCATGCAGATTTAAAGCCCGAAAACGTCTTGATCTTTCCAGACCCAGCTTCGTCTACGGGTATTGTTGCGAAGATCTCTGACTTTGGGCTTTCCGGTTGTGATATCGGTGACCCGATTCTAATAGATAGGGCCGAGCGAATGCCAGGCTCCGAAACGCGCGGCGGGACTTTGGCTTGGTGCGCTCCTGAGTGCCTGGGCTCGGGGACTACCGACGATCCTCAGCATGAATCACCCCGCGATATCTACAGCTTCGGTCTCCTCGCGACCTATATTGCTCTACGTGGCCGTCATCCTAATACCTACGCCAAAGATCTTATGCACGTTAAGTTATCGGATTTAATGGCTGAGACTGCGACTCAACTTCTTGCAACATATTGCTCTGATCAGCCTTTAGTTGATACACAATGGAGTAAAGTTGCAGAAATTGCTCGAACAACTCTTCGAATGAAACCAGAGGATAGGATCCAGACACTTAACGGGATTCGGAGACTCTTGTATAACTAGCAAGTCACCCTCCGGAAGTGAATGTACCGGTCGATATGATTTATTGACACGCCGAATTTAGTGATGAGTACGAAGCTGAGCGACGAACAACGCCAATACGTATTCCAGGCTATTTCACGTTCCTGCGAGATGCCCACGAAGCGAAATGTAGTGGATTCGAAGAAGCGTTCTGGGGATGTTCTCCGGCCTTTCGAGAACGCGTTCGGGAGGCATATCGCCAGCGCCTGAACGGTAAATTTCCAATATTCGAGTACGTACCTGACTGCATTACTATCCAACCTGGTGTGGAATGTCAAAAACGTAAATATACTAGCATGGAAGAGGGGGAGGTCGGGCAACAATGACGTTTTAGGTGGGTTTTTGTATTTCTTCTCGTGCTTCTTACGGCTTGTTTTGCTGTTACACAAGGATTGGGTTAGCCTGAAACGTTGGATCTCAACTTTGGATCCCCGAGGGATAAACTACGAGCGCCAAGGCTGGTCGCAAAGGGTTTGTGCTGGTTGCGAGGGAGCATTAGAAATTGTCAAGTGATATTTGGGACTGTTTTATTGGGTTGTCTGTCCTAATTCTATTCTAACTAAAGTCGAGGATTAAGAAATAAAGGATTCTTGGGTAATGCTGATCTTCGGTGAAAAATAGCCACCTCACTGATTCAGCAGACAGGGCAAGTGCAGGCGGCCTAAGAGTAGCGCCGACTTGGTAGACAGAGCTTGCAACTACTACAGGATAGCGGTGTCACCGAAGTAAGAGTGATGGAACCGAAGGTGCAGAGACTAGTAGGTGTTACCTTGCTTCTTGTAGTAGAGAATATGGGTTTTTCTACTAAAGTCTTTATAACTGTATATAGTCTGCTGCTTTTGAGTTTTGGGACAATAGAGCTGTCGGTCGTGGAGTTATCGTGAGAATAGTGGGGTAGATTATGAGACGCACAAGCGTCCCGCTGCCGGGTAACTTACGTTATTCTCTCTTTCCCGCCGGATGACGATACTAAGCTCATAAACCTCTCGTTCCCGGCTCGAGTGATGAAATATATGATGGATACGTACAATGTAGCACATAACACGTGTGGCTATTCTTCATTATATATAGAAGGTCACAGCCAATCACCACTCCAAGAGCCTGGGCCGAGGCCATCAGGGTGCTACTTCCTGGCGCAGAAAATCTCCGCACGTGAGGAGTTCGCGAACTCAGCTACAACCAGCCACATAAAAGCTGACAATACATCTTAGCCGTATACGTCGTAACATGTTCGTTAGATCAGAAACACAAGCTATTTATCGCTTCGCCACGTCAATCCCACTCTCGGGCGAGGTGTAGTGAGGGTGGCAAGTGAAACCAGTTTCTACCAACTCATATATTTATGATAAAACAGCTCGGAAAGGTACATTAGCCTGAAACGTGGGTTGGATACGGCTAAGTATAACCTAGACATGTTTCATAGTTCCTCGTCAGTTGTGGATTCCACAGCCTTACATAAAACACCGAACAAACCGTCGAGCAACGTCAGCCCCTGGAGTAAGCTCGCATGCCAGCCCCTTCCTGGTGCGGGAATGAATACCCGCCCCAGGGAGGGGCTGGACGACTTAGTCGTCGGTGTTACTCCGAGGTTCTGAGAGGCAACGAGCTCCCGAACTCAACACCGAAAATCAAAAAAAGTTTTCGGTTACAGCCTATGTAGATAATAACTGCTCTAGTAGTCTGCCTACACTTGACCGAAACTGTTTGTGTGTGGTGGATGTGCCCTCAGTGCTAGCCGATGCTTCACTCAGAGGTAGGCTGAACTTGGGTCTATCCTGCATGGCATTAAGGGATATGCTGGAGTACCTCCACCACACACAAACAATTTCGGTCAAGTGCAGGCAGACTACTAGAGCAGTTATTATCAACATAAGCTTTGACCGAAAATTTCTTTTTAGATTTTCGGTGTTGATTTCGGGTGTTCCACCCTCGGAGTTGCACCGTAAAACTGATCACCTATTCGGGGACGTAAATCGTCCAGCCCCCCCTGGATCGGGGCGGGGGGCTGGTACACGAGCTTACCCCTGGAGATGCTGTGAAAAATCTGCAAGACGATGGTGTATAACACCATAATTTTACTTTCTTAGTATTGTAATTTTGTTTTAATATATATCTGCTCCTGGTTTGTTGCTAATGAGAAAAATAACCCTTAAACTAACCGTCTCCCACTGCAACTATTTATGAACCTCTCACATGTGTTGTCAGGGTATATGTTATTGGGTTTTTGGTCGAACTCATACACAGGGGAAGGCACTACCGCCCATGTAGCGAAGTACAGTAGTACTTCGAAAGGGCAATATGTATTGCTATACTTGGTACTGGGGTTTTGATAATTAAAAACATGTCTAGTAGATAATTGGTACAAGCCTGCTCAAGGGCTTGGAGTAACAAGCGCTGTGTCGGGCTACTAAAAATACATTTTAGGGCGCCTAAATCGCTCGGCAAGCCCCAGTACCGAGTGTGTATTATACTATACATTTGGGATTAAGTTAGGCATCGAGAATAGGTTTAAGTGAAGGACCCAGTGTTCCTAAGCGGCCTGGCCGCCAGGCTTTTTGCGGCTTAGGCTTTTTAAATGGAGCCTGCGCTAAGCCCAGTGTCCTCAGACGGCCAGTCCGGCCCGGCTTCACATTGACCTGACCGGCCTGCAGGTCTCACAATCTTCACCTGGACGGACTGTGAAAATACAGGT
>Ga0307515_10020584_pt1 | contig 11758 bp, 11 predicted proteins | sample 17_EM_MG_FD_194513 | JGI IMG/M metagenome (GOLD analysis project Ga0307515, IMG submission 194513) | Populus trichocarpa ectomycorrhiza microbial communities from riparian zone in the Pacific Northwest, United States - 17_EM | ecosystem: Host-associated > Plants > Roots > Unclassified | place...
AGCATGTTTTCTCTATTGTAATTCAAGTCGCGAGAGGTAATAGAATTGCACTTGTCTTGCCAGAATTTATAGAGATATGACGTTGTTGAAAGGGAAAATCGCAGAGTCAACCTTGTTGGGGATTCCAAAGGGAAAATATGATGGTTTAACAGTTAAGCTTTGGTCATCAATGCAATTAGTTCAGGTTGGGGTTTGGAAGAGGTTCGGTGAACTGCGGCGGCCGGAGCCTAATCTGATTAGGAGTGGGTACCCTAGGTTTAGTTCCGTGGAACAAATTGAAACATGAAGTTGAGAATTAATGGTTCGTTGGTTCTAGACTCGGATAAAGAGAGTTTTAGCTCTGGAAAACTGGGATTTCCTCAAGTTTTATGGAGAAAAAGAAATGTGGGCGACTGTTGGTTCTATTTTGAATGACGATTTAATGGCATTTGCTCGACGCGTCAGGATTTCAATGCTGCGTGGAGTTGGCTGTTCAGAACTGTATTTACCGCATAGGGTTGCAATGCAACTCGGAACTGACGAAGTCCTTTCAGGGTTGTGTTGGTCAATGCTCTAATTAACAGACCTGAGATTGCATAAAGCTTAAAGCTTTTGTTGAAGAGCTTAAGCAGATGATCACACGAATAAAAGCAGCAAGATTAAGACTACAATTGTTAACCTAGCTAGCCTTCTTCGTGAGAATGATTTGCTTGATTTTATTTTATTTGAATTCATGGCTTCTCTTCTACTGTTGGCTATGCTACTAACATGGTAGTAGGCATTGCAGCAGGTTCCTATATGGATAACTCCCACCATTGACAACAGATGCAAAACAAGGTTAAAAGGATAATAGAATTACATATATTCATATACTAACCATGCACTATATATGGCATGAAGTTGTTATCACAGTGTGCAGACAAATGCCGTGTGCTGCTGGAACCAACGCAGAGTCTACTAGGCGTTATCTGTGCTGCCCACCCAATCCTGACTAGATAAGCACTTGAGTTTTTTTTTTTTTTATCCAGTTGATTTGAAGTGTTGTTTTGATATAAAATTTTTGGAAGGAAGAGATATTTTTCTTTAATATTAATATCAATTTGATATTTGTAGTTTAACTCACTAAATATATAATTTGTGTTTTTATTTAATAATTTTATTTTTTAAAAATATCTTTTATTTGTTTATATAATAGTTTAAATAAAAGCAATAGAAACTAGTAGAATTCAACATTAATTAAACATCGTAATGTTTGTGATAACTTTATAAATATCAAATTCAAATAAATTATGATAACTAATTAAAATCAATCAACTGTTAAAAGATTTTTTTAATATTAAAATAATAATATATTAAATCAACCTGAATTTTACAGTTTAATTTGTAAAACCCATAACTTAAATAATAAACTCCACTTGAAAAATAATAATAAAAAAAACATTAAGGTTATTAGATGATCAAGCACAAACAACAATAATAATTCAAGATTTTTACTGAAAGTAGAATCCATTATACATGTTGTTGATTATTGAGTTATAACCCGTCTGTATATGAAAATGAATGAATTTAGCATAGCTATTAAACCCCGTCGACCTGGTGGCTCGACTAGTCTAGGTTTGTTAAAAGACCAGCCGATGCAATCACCCGGCAAAACTCGATCGACCCATGACCTGGACGAGATCCGTGTTTTTTTTTTCAAATGTGGTTTTTCTTCTATACTCCTTTTTTTCATATTTTTTTAGTTGTTTATTAACATTTTTTAAAGTTCAATATTTAAATATTAGAAAAATATTTTATTTTTTCAATGTAGGATTTGAAATCCTTTAATATATACTCTATGTTCCCAAGAAAAAAGTTATTTTTTCAATGTGGGATTTCAAGCCCTTTCATATATATACTTTACGTTCATAAGAAAAAAGTTGTGTTTTCTCAATGTGGGATTTGAAACCCTTTAGTATATATACTCTATGTTCCCAAGAAAAAAATTGTTTTTTCAATATGTGATTTGAAGCCCTTTTGTATATATATATACTCCATATTCACAAGAAAAATGTTATGTTTTTTCAATGTGGGATGACAAACTTTTTGATTTAAATACTTCAACTTAAAAGGATATAATATCTTTTCAATGTGGGATTTGAAACCCTTTAATATATATACTCCATGTTTCCAAAAAAAAGTTATTTTTTTAATGTGAGATTTGAAGTATTTTTATATATACACTCTATCTTTACAAGAAAAAAGTTATGTATTTTTTAATATGGGATTTAAAACCTTTTATTATATATACTTTATGTTTCCAAGAAAAAAATTACTTTTTAAATGTGGAATTTGAAGCCCTTTCATATATATACTTTATGTTCATAAGAAAAAATTTATGTTTTTCATTGTTGGATAAAGAACTTTTTGGTTTAAATATTTCAACTTAAAAGAATAACATAATATTTATTTAATGTGGGATTTGCAGCTCTTTAATATATATACTATATGTTCGCAAGAAATAAGTTATTTTTTCAATATGAGATAAAAAAAAGCTTTTTTGGTTTAAATACTTCAACTTAAAAGGATAATTTAATATTTTTTCAATGTGTGATAATTTTTTTTAAAAAAAATATTCTTTTAAACTTTATTATTTACAATATGTATAACATATATTCATATAGATTGTTTCTTAATTTTTTCATATAAAATATAAAAAATTTTAATTTTTTTTAAAATTTTTCTTAGTTGACCTAAGTTAACCCGAATTAACCGATAAAATCTAAAACCCGGTCACTTAACCAAGCCAACTAACAGGTCGGATTTCATAACTATATCATTTAGTCCAAATTAGCTACTAAAAATAGTAACTGCTTTCTTTACTTTATATATATATATATATATATATATATATATATAGGCCCACGAGGAATGGACTGGTCCAAATAGTAACTGCGTTCTTTACTTTTATATATATATATATGCCCACGAGGAATGAACTGGTCCAGATTTCTGGCGTTATCGTGCGATTACACGCGAGAAATCTACCAAGCTCGAGCGGGCGGAAAACTTTTGATACCATCGTAGTTTGATTACAGATCTGAATCCTCTGTATAAATTAACTGATATTGTGAAGAACCCTTGTCATTGTAAACACAACTTTTCAAAATTATAAAGCATATCTACTTTTCTGGCGCTGCTCTTCGCCAATCAGCTTTTTTCAAGGAAAACATGTTGAAATCTAGGGTTAAGATTAAAAAAGAAGATGCAAGGGAAGATGAAGATGAAGATGAAGTACAACAATCAGATTAGCGAGAAGAACAAGCATCAAAATTCTAGATGGAGAATTATCGTATTGTAATGAGAAGTTCCAGTTTTCCAGACTGCAACTGTAGAAATGACAAGGACACCTGCTAAGAAGGCCAGTAATCTGTCGTGAATGAGGAAATTCATGGATAGTGGCAGCGAGATTTAGCATGAAGCATTTAACTTGTTTTCTCTATTGTAATTCATGTCGCTAGAGGTAATAGAATTGCACTTGCACCTGCTGACTGCTGTTCTTTCCAGCATTTATAGATCGAGATATGACTTGGTTGAAAGGGAAAATCGCAGAGTCAACCTTGTTAGAGTCAACCTTGTTTTTTTTTTTTAATAGTTAAAATTTTATTAAGAAAAAGGTTACAAAAATAATAGTCTAACTTACATCAGATGAACAAGCAAAGAAAACAAAAGCACAAAAACTGTTGTATGAAATAGGATAGAGCAACAAATGGGGGGAGCAAACAAATCATAAGAAACCAACTCCTCCCGACTAAACATTCTCTATATTAAGCTCTAAAGAGTTGGAATCAAGCCTCAGCCATAAAGCAATACTTTGGCGCACCATGGAGAAACAGATTTGAAGGTTAGGGGCAGCGTCATTAAAAATAACATCATTTCGGTGAAGCCAAAGATTCCAAACAACGAATGAGAAAAGAAGATGCCATGAGAGATTCTGCTGCTTGCCTTTAACCATAGAAGACCATTGGTAGCACATATCAACAACAGATTTTGGAAAAACAGTGCAAAAGCCCCGATTAGAAAGCAGTTTCATCCATATATTCCAAGTGAAGTGGCAGTGAATGAAGAGGTGACTTGAAGATTCCAAGCTTTTATTGCAGAAAGCGCATCTTGACTCATGAAGGGTGATGTAGTCATGCTGAAATAGAAAATCTCTTGTGGTTACTTTGTCTTGGACAAGGAGCCAAAGGAAAAGTTGCACTTTTGGTGGGGTTAGTTTTATCCAAATAGAAGATTGGAATGGTTTGGCACCACCGTAGAGCAGCTGGTCCATCATTTGGAGCAAGATTTTACACTGAAGAGGTCATCGCTGTTGAGGGTCTAGATTTTCTTATCCATCTTGTGGCAGAACATTGGCTTGGATTCCAGCAAGGATGATAAAAATGATAGTTGTTCTTGTTCAAAATGAAATAGAGGTCTGCGCCATTGTAGGGACCAGAGCCAGATTCCATTGCTCCATCTACCCATGTCAGCCACCAAAGCAGATTTAGAGAAAGACAAAAGATATAGCTTAGGGAAGGCTGTTTTGAGAGGTAGTCACCAATCCAGTTATCTAGCCAAAATGATGTTAAACTACCATTCTCCACCATGAATTTGCAATGATTCGTGAAGACGTGGTGAGCGTCGGTTTGAACAATGGACATAATATCCTTCCAGATCTTGGAGGGTTGGTTGTAGAAAATTAGGATCCCATTCTCATAAGCTGGATTGTACATTGAAGAGATAATCATTTTCCATAAACTTGTACATGGGGAAGAGAGTCTCCAAATCCATTTTAGCAGCAGGGCTCTGTTTTTTGATATAAGGGAGCTTACACCGAGGCCTCCTTGTTTCTTATTGCGCATCACTAGTCTCCATTGGATCTTGTAGAAAGATCTTTGCTTGGTACATCCATACCACAAGAAAGGTCTTTGGATGGATGAAAGAAGCCTGCCTACCCCTTTTAGCATCTTGAATACAGACATAAAATATATAGACAGGGAATTAAGGACACTTTTAATGAGACATGCTTAGTAATCTTCCTTTTCACATATGAAGCCTTTTACGAAACTTCTCTATCACTGGCTTCCATGTAGAGATACAAGATGGATTGGCTTCTAGTGGCATGCCAAGATATTTTCTTGGGAGGGAGTCTGATATGCAGAAAATAGATTTAGCCAAGCGCAAGCACAAGTGATCGTCGACATTGATACCAATAATAGAGCTTTTATGGAAGTTTATATGAAGGCCTGAAGTCAGAGCAAACCATCTTAAAATTCTTTTGACTTGAACTAACTTATCAATATCTGTCAGGATGAATATTAACGTGTCATCTGCATATTGTAGATGGCTGATGAAAATTCCTGATGCAAATTACAGCCCTTTGATAATATTCCTACTAGATGCCCTTTGAAAGAGGACCGAGAGGCCCTCAGCAGCTATGTCAAACAAAAAAGGGGAAATCGGGTCTCTTTGACGCAGTCCTCGCCGAACAGGGAATTCTTTTGAAGGAGATCCATTGATGAGGACCGAGAGTTTTGATGAAGAAAGACATTCATAAATCATGGTTCTCCATGTTCTGCCAAACCCCATATAACCCATGATATAATCTAGGTAATCCCAGGAGACTGAGTCGAAGGCTTTATAGAAATCAATCTTGAAAATCAGACCTGCCGCTTTTCGATTTTTTAGATCACTCACCAGCTCATTTGCAATCATAAAGCCATCTATAATGTTGCGGTCTGCTATAAACGCTGATTGGTTAATGCTAATGATATCTTGCATAACAGCTTTCAGTCTGGATGCAAGGATTTTGGCAATGATCTTGTAGATACCATGAATCATGCTGATGGGCTGAAAATCTTTAAACTCTATGGGTTCTACTGTCTTGGAGAGGATAATTACGTAGGTTGTATTGATTCCTTTGGGTAACCTTCCTGTTCTAAAGAAGCTTAAGACTACATCGAGGATGTCTTGAGCAATAAAATCCCATGCTAATCTATAGAATTTGAAGTTGAAACCATCTGGTCCAGGACATTTTGACCCATCACAACCCCATACACTGCGCTTCACTTTTTCCATTGTGATTTCCTGCTCCAGCCACTCAGAGGATTCTTTAGAGAGGCATTTGAAACCCAAAATATTTAACTACGGCTTTTTTTCAAAGGGGGAGTCATACAGATCAGAGAAATAATCCACAGCAGCCTGCTTAATACCCTGCTGAGAATCAAAAGTGTTGCCATTATGGTGGATTTTAAGGATAGATGATTTAGCCTTCCTGAAATTAGCAATCACGTGAAAAAACTTGTTATTTCTGTCACCCAATTTGCACCATATCTGTCTTGATTTCTGCCTCCAAATAGATTCAATGTGATTGTTGCGAACCTAAGGTCTTTCAACAAAAAGTCTAAATGCTCCTGCTCTTGGTCGGTTAAACCTTCTTCTTCACATTTTTCCTCTAGTATGTTGATAGCTAAAAAGGTTCGTTGAAGGGCAGCTTCTTGATTTCCAAATTCAAGCTTATTCCATTGCCTCAATTTGACTGCAATATGATTGAGCTTTTTGAGAACTTTAAAGCGGCCAGGGTGAAGGGAGCATGCATCATTCCAGAAGTTTTCAATAATGTGCTTGAAATTTGGGTACTGAGTCCAAGAGTCCAAGAAACAAAAAGGACGCCATCCATGGTCCTGCAAGAAGTTAGATAGAATTAAAGGGCAATGATCCGAGAACTCTCTTGGAAGTCATCGAAGAGATAAACTAGGGAAGTGAAGATGGCAGGATGAGTTTGCGAACATACGGTCCAGTTTGCTCTTGGACCCTCCTCTGAACTAGGTAAAATAACCTTCTGCTAAAGGGTATTCAGTGAGCTCACAAGACTGCAGAAATCTGCTAAAAGAATTTGAGCCTGCAGGATGACAGATTCCACTATTTCTGTCTTTCTGTGAGAGTGTTTCATTAAAATCTCCTGGTATTATCCAGGGAACTTCAAAAGCATGCTTAAGAAGAATGAGATCATCTCAAAGTTTTTGTCTGTCCTGATAGTTACAAGGAGCATAAATGCCAATAACAAAGCAATGAAAATCATTATGAACATGTTTACCATATAAATCGATCCAACCATGACCATATTCAATATTAGAGACTTCAAAGTTAGTGTTTTTCCACATAGCAAGCAAACCTCATTTTGATCCCTGAGCATCATCACTAAACCAAGTCACATGATTTTCATTCCAAATACGAGATACAAAGCCAATGAAACAATTAGCTAGCTTAGTTTCCAGCAATAAACATATATCAATCTTATATTCTGTTATTAATTTCGTGATTCTTCTTCGTTTCCTCATCATGCCCAAGCCACAAGAATTCCAAGAAAGAATATTCATGACAAAATTAAAAGATCTATCTGCAAGGACATGAATGAAAACTTACTATTCATTGTTGTTTCTGCCAATTTTCCCTCTTCTTTTCTAGCTGCCTTATGATAAGCCCATAAAAATTTTTCAAGAGAGCTGAATTACCAAGATCCAGAGCTTTTCCCAAATGGATCATTTTGTTGACTTCATTGTGAGACGACTCCGCTGCAGATTCCTTCAGGTTACAAGTATTATTTACCCTGATATAAGAGTCTATAGAAGATATGCTTGCTAAAGAGTGCAGGGAGATGAGACTCCCGGTAGAGGATATTTTCTTTAGTCTTGGTTGTTTGGTTGTTGTGGTCCAGTGTTGGTTGGGTGTAAGAGGCAGGTTTTGAGCTTTGCAGTGGGATTCTAAAGATTTATCATTGCTGACAGGGGTATAAGGTTGTGGCGAGAAAGAGTCTCTTTTGAAGGCCAAGCTTTAATGCTCCAGTGGCCTTGCTGAATTCACATCGTATAAGACAAGGCCCGTTCTGCTTGGAGTTGATTTTGGGAAAGCTTGTTGGTAGAGAAACAGTGGTGGGGAGTCCTAGTAGCCGCTATTTCTGGAAAGAGATCTTCAACAACCATATGTAGCTGTTCTGTGTTGTCAATGACATTTATTGTGGCCGGAAAGCTATGATCGTAGACCTCATATGTCCTATGTGGGTTGTGCTTTCTTGCCTCCAGCGTGTGTGCCTTGTCATCAGCTTCAAAATTCTTATCAGCAATAGCCAGCCTGCAAATGTTGTCATCTCCTGCCAAGTCAAAAGCCAGATCAGTGTACACTTCATCATCTGAGTCACTGTCAGCATCTTCTCCCTGAAGTAATGTGGTTTGAAATTCTGCCATAGAGTATGAAATTCCTTTTGCCTCTGGATATCTTAAAGGGTCAATCTCATCCAGCTGTATGTGTACTAACTTGGAGTTTAGCATGAGATCTATAGAGTCGTGGATCTCCGGCAAGTGAGTACCTATAAGGATTTTCACGCTGTGAAGTTCAGAGTTTAGCATGAGATCTATAGAGTCGGGGATTTCCGACCGCTGCAGAGTCAACCTTGTTGGGGATTCCAAAGGGAAAATATGATGGTTTAACAGTTAAGATTTGGTCATCAATGCAATTAGTTGAGGTTCGGGTTTGGAAGAGGTTAAAAAAACTGCAGCGGCCGGAGCCTAATCTGATGAAGAGTGGGTACCCTAGGTTGGTTCAGTGGAACAAATTGAAACTGGAAGTTTAGAATATTTCCTTGGTTCTAGACTCTGAAAAAGAGAGTTTTAGCTCTGGAAAACTGGGATTTCCTCAAGTTTTGTGGAGAAAAAGAAATGTGGGAGACTGTTGGTTCTAGTTTGAATGACGATTTAATGGCATTTGCTCGACGCGTCAGGATTTCAATGCTGCGTGGAGTTGGCTTTTCATAACAGTATTGACCGCATAGGGTTGCAATGCAATTCGGAACTGACGAAGATCTTTCAGGGTTGTGTTGGTGAATGCTCTAATTTACAGACCTGAGATTGCATAGAGCTTAAAGCTTTTGTTGAAGAGCTTGAGCAGATGATCACACGAATAAAAGCAGCAAGATTAAGACTAAAATTGTTAACCTAGCTAGTCTTCTTAGTGAGAATGATTTGCTTAATTTTTTTTGCTTTGGTAGTTATGTTAGCAACTCAAGTTTGGTTTTGAAAAATGAAGCAGATGAAAGTACTGTTTGGGCTTTAAGCTTTTCATGACCACCCGGGAGATTGAATTTTTTTTTTAATAGTAAACAGTGAATTATATATTTAACAGCTCCATTAAGTAGGTGGAACTGAACGAAAAATAAAATACAATGAAAATATAAAAGAATAGAGAAGACCAAAGCGACGACGAACCTAACATGGGAGATTGAATTCCTGGCTTCTCTTCTTCTGTTGGCTATGCTACTAACATGGTAGTAGAGCTTTGGACTGTCAGGCATGGCGTCAGTATCGCCAAAGAGAGCTTTATGGTCTTTTTGTACTTTGATTGAAGGCTTAGTTAAAGGACTATATTGCCCTTCAAATAAAAAATGATAGAGCTTGTGTTTAGGGGCGCTTAGGTCTTTTCAACACGGTTATTTTGTAATTATGTATTTAGATGAGGGGTAATTAAGTCTTTGACCATATATAGAAAAAAGATTAAAAAAATGGTTGATGTGTGTCACGTACACATTAGCAAGACGAAGGCGTCCACGCTCTTTCGGTGATGTGTGTCGCCCCTCTTGGTGGTTAAAAAACTTCGTCAATGATGATATTTGAAACGGTATTGGCGAGATAAATCAAATAATAACAATAAAGGTGATCAACAATTATTGAAGTTTTCACACGCGATGAGTGGCTTACCTGTTTTTGGACAAAGAGTGTGGTCCACTTCGATTACTATTGGTATTGATGATCTTTCTTGGTGTTAATGAATTCATTTCACCAAAATCTTTTTTATAGACCTGATAATGTTAAAATCGAAGATTCAGTGTGTCTATGAAGTTTTTGTTCTTTCTCTCTCTCTCTCCTTATTGTTATTTGCACAACACATTTAATTTTTTTTTAAATGTTATATGTTTTTCTTAAGAAGAACTATGAATGTCGTGTTTTCAACTGCGATATATATCAATTGTGTTATTTCATCAATTATTTTTCAAGTCATGTTATTTTATTATTTTTTTATTATGACATGTATTAAATGTGCTATTTCATTAATAGTTTTTTTTTCAAATGTGTTATTTTACTATTTGTTTTTTTTAAAAAAAAACTATGTTAATTATTGAGTGTTTGTTTTTTTATTACAGTCTGTTTTTAAAATTGCTTTTCGTAAAAAAAAACATTAAATTAATGCTTTTTAGTGAGAATTAATAATTTTTTTTCAACAAGAACTACGATGTGTATCAAATGTGCTATTTCATTAATATATATATTTTTTTCAAAATGTGTTATTTTACTATTTGTTTTCTTTTAAAAAACTATGTTAATTAGTGAATGTTTGTTTTTGCATTACAATTTATTTTTAAAATTGATTTTTGCAAAAAAAAAAAAAGCATTAAATTATTTCTTTTAAATTTTTTTGGATGGTTTTGTATGTTGATATAAATAATAAATAAATAAAATTATTTTAAAATATTTTCAATTAAAAAACACTACACAACGTAATATCAAATACACAATTAATTTATATTATAATTAATGTTCGCATCCGCCCAATTCTCTTTGTGGACACATAAAATATATTCTATTAATGCATGTAAAGTTAATGAATACAGTTACAAAATGGTTTTCTCAAAATTATAAAAACATGCCCCATGGTTCAATTATAAAGCATATCTACTTTTCTGGCGCTGCTCTACGACAATCAACGTTTTTCAAGGAAAACATCGTGAAATCTAGGGTTAAGACTAAGAAAGAAGATGCAAGGTACAACAATCAGATTAGCGAGAAGAACAAGCATCAAAGTTCTGGATGGAGAATTATCGTATTGTAATAAGAAGTTCCAGTTTTCCAGACTGCAACAGTAGAAATGACAAGGACACCTGCTAAGAAGGCCAGTAATCTGTCGTCAATGAAGAAATTCATGGATAGTGGCAGCGAGATTTAGCATGAAGCGTTTAGCTTGTTTTCTCTATTGTAATTCATGTCGCTAGAGCTAATAGAATTGCACTTGCACCTGCTGTTCTTGCCAGCATTTATAGAGATATGACTATGTTGAAAGGGAAAATAGCTGAGTCAACCTTGTTGGGGACTCCAAAGGGAATACATGATGGTTTAACAGCTAAGCTTTGGTCATCAACTTAATGAGTTCAGGTTTGGGTTTGGAAGAGGTTCGATGAACTGCAGCGGCCGGAGCCTAATCTGATGATGAGTGGGTACCCTAGGTTGGCTCGGTGGAACATTGAAACAGAAAGTTGAGAATGTTTCGTTGGGTATAGACTCGGATAAAGAGAGTTTTAGCTCTGGAAAACTGGGATTTCCTCAAGTTTTATGGAGAAAAAGAAATGTGGGCGACTGCTGGTTCTAGTTTGAATGACGAATTAATGGCATTTGCTCGATGCGTCTGGGTTTCAATGCTGGGTGGAGTTGGCTGTTCAGAACAGTATTTACCGCATAGGGTTGCAATGCAATTCGGAACTGACGGAGATCTTTCAGGGTTGTGTTGGTCAATGCTCTAATTAACAGACCTGAGATTGCATAGAGCTTCAAGCTTTTGTTGAAGAGCTTGAGCAGATGATCACACGAATAAAAGCAGCAAGATTAAGACTAAAATTGTTAACCTAGCTAGCCTTCTTCGTGAGAATGATTTGCTTGATTTTATTTTATTTGAATTCATGGCTTCTCGTCTTCTGTTGGCTATGCTAGTAGCATGG
>Ga0307515_10020585_pt1 | contig 11757 bp, 3 predicted proteins | sample 17_EM_MG_FD_194513 | JGI IMG/M metagenome (GOLD analysis project Ga0307515, IMG submission 194513) | Populus trichocarpa ectomycorrhiza microbial communities from riparian zone in the Pacific Northwest, United States - 17_EM | ecosystem: Host-associated > Plants > Roots > Unclassified | place...
GGTCGCCTTGATTGGCACATTCTCGATACCTTTAAGCGCTATCAGCGGGTACCAAGGAGAGGGGTGCCAATCCAAAGGTCGTAAAGACCTCAGGAAGAAAGGGGGTGTGTGTGCCCTGAGGGCGTCAACCAGAACATCTTGTAATAAGGATAGATCGTACGACCTGCAGCCTTGCAGTATGTGGTCCATGGAGAGGACGATATCACAAGAGCATCGCCAACCGCTTTCCTGCTTACCGAAGAAATGTCGGCCAATAGCTTGGCCACTGTTCATCTCCCGCCAAATAGTTTCCTTGAAACCAACAGGGATGGTCAGCTTCCAGATACCCGCTGCATACTCAGACGGGTCCAGTAAGACGCCGAACGTGTTTGCGATAGTGACCGTCCACCTATCCGAGAAAGTGGAGAAGGTGTGGCGGAGGACCGGTGCTACAGTAGAGGCCCTCACCACCATCCGTGTCAAGATGTCCACTGGCTGGTGCGCCAGGATGGGGCAATCATCCACCCAGCCGCCCGGGATGACAAGGGAAGCCAAATCGAACAGTCGCCCCGTTCTGCGACCTTCATTAGCTAGGCAGTCCGCCTCATTGTTATACACGTCACTCCCATGCGCTTTCGCCTTAAGGAACCGTACACTTCCCGTTCTATCTCTCAGAAGATACAGGAGGCACTTGTAGAGCTTCGTCAGAGACTCCGCGTCCCTTCCTCTAGGTACGTCTATCCATCCGTCCCTTTCCATCGCGAGGAGATGCCCCCCGGACAGCCCCATCACAAGGGAAGAGTCAGTGTGTATGACTAAATCAACCCGCCGCCAAGCTAGCAGGCACAGCACCACTGCTGCCACTTCTGCAATGTTGTTCGTCATTCGCATTCCCCCCAGAGAGACGCTGTCACTCAGCCCCAAGGGGGTGGTCCACGCCGCTCCGGCGGTACACACATTCTTTCCATTATCCTTCGCCGATCCATCCGTCCAAGCGTGCACCACCGAGGGCCAGGCGAGAGGGCCCGCTCCCGAACGGCTGGGCAGAGCCTTCTTAGGGTAGGGGACAAGGTGAGTACACCCCTTGCCCTTTCGTGCAGCTCGGATCTGGTCGTCCGTCGCCACGATGGACACAGGTGTGGTTAGTATCCTTATGCAACCCAGTGGCCCGTCCATATTCGGCCAGACCTTTGGTGCCGGCATCTCCGAGCATTCCTCAGGGGGAACACCAGGAACGCCAAGCACGCTCAAGGGCGACCAAATCGACGCTGACATGTTCTTCCGGATCAGGGCAATGACTTTCACACAAGTACCACAAGAGACCGCCGCCGCAGGCAGGGAAAATACAGACTCCATATTTCTCACCCCGTGAGACCTGAGGCAACCACCATTTCGGGATGACTGTTTCAAAATAGCAGCATGATACGTAGCAGGCGCGCCGTTCCGCGCCGCTTGAGAGGGGAACTTACATTCAAAATCCAGGCCCACCCTCCTGGCCGTGGTGAAGGCCTGACGGAGACGATCGCTTAGCAGCGAGAGTTTAGTGTGTGAACGCTGGGTGAGTGGGTTCAGACCCCCTATATCCCCCTTCCGTGTGGAAGACGATGCACTTCTGAGATCCGCCCACACCCATCGTTTCCAAAGGGGCTTCTGTGGGCCAGTTATCAGCTGGCTCAAGAATCTAAGATCATACGCCATCTTCCTGGATCGGAAGGAAGGGCAGCCCAGGCCTCCTTCCCGAATAGGAGATTCCAGCGATGCGTAAGGCATTAAGGAGAAACCTCCGCGCACAAAACGGGATATTTTGCCACTTATGCGAGACAGGGCAGCCGCCGGAATCCCGTTACCGTCCAGAAGGTGGTAACACCTAGATGATAGCAGGGCGCTGGCAAGCACCGCGCGATTCCTGAGGGAGGCTCCTATGGCTCTCCACTGCCTCGTGATCTTCCCAATATGGGCTTCTATCTGTGCCCACCTCGGGGCCGCGAAGTCTTCACTGCCAATCCACACACCCAAAATCCTCAAAGGGGCAGAGGGGTGAAGCACGTAGGCGCCGGGTAAGGCTGCTTGGATCTCAAGTGGGTTGTCGTAAGCCAACTGCTTAAAGCCGTCAGACCCAATCGGCTTGACGTCCGTCTTGTCCAAATTGAACTGCGAACCGATGGCATACGAGGTGGAGGCGAGGCAAGCCACTACGGCGGGTAGCGAGTCTTCAGGGGAGAGGAAAAGGTTGGTATCGTCAGCATATAGCATGACCTTCGCGGGCGGGAGCCCGAGCACAGATATCCCCCTGATAGTCGCCCGCAACCTCATTGCAAGAGGTTCTATGGAGAAATTAAACAGCAGGCACGACAGGGGATCACCCTGTCTAACCCCTCTCTTAAGGGAGAACGGTTCACTCAGTCCACTATTGACCCGGACCCTAGACCGGCACGCCGGCAGTATGTCCCGTATGGCACCGATCAGAGGTTGGGGAACACCCATCACGTGCAAGACAGACAGGAGCCAAGCTTGATCCACCCTGTCGTATGCCTTAGCCTGATCCAGGCCGACTATGAGACCGTCCGTGCCAGTAGAATCACTTAGGTGCGCGACTTCCATAGCCAGCCTAGTGTGGTCTGACATCAGGCGTCCTGGCACGAAGCCTTTCTGGTCGTCATGTAGCTTAGACACGGCCCAAGATGCCAGCCTATTGTTAATCAAATTAGTATACATCTTACAGTCGGTATTCATCGAAGAGATGGGCCTGTAGTTCGAGACGAGAGTGGGATCCCCCTTCTTGTAAAACAGGCTAATGTTAGCGTCCTTAAACCCGAGGCGGGAAGTGCCTCGGGCTCTTATATCCTCCGTCAAGTCTTGGAAAACTGGCCAGAACAGGGGCAGGGGGGCCTTAGAGTCCGCCAGCGCATCCAGCCGACGGGCCAATTCCTTCCAAAAATAGTAGGGAATGCCGTCCGGGCCCGGGGCAGTATTCGGCATTTTCTTCTTCAGAACCAGTATCTCCTCAGCCGTGTAAGGTCTGGACTGATACTCGGAGGGGCCCGGCAAAGACCCGTAAAATTCCCTAACCTCCGACAGGAGGGACGCCTGCTCAGCAAGCCTGTCCTGTGGGAGCGCCTCCGGCGTGTGTAAGTCGTAGAAGTAAGCCCTAGCAACGGAAGTCATGCCATCTAGGTCAGTAGCCACGAAAGCATCGCCAGGTGCCCTGAGACCCTCCACCGACACGGAAGCTCTGCTCCCTCTTTCGTCAGCTTCTTTATTGGAGGACTGTTTAAACCATTCCGACGTCCTCCTGTCGGCCATGCGTTTCCTTTTCCGTCTGGTGGCCCTCTCCATGACCGCCATGCGGTCATCCAGGAGGTCCGCAACTTTCTTCTGGGGAACACGCCGCGCAGAGTTCTTACCTCCCTCAGGCGAGGGGGAAGCCACGTCCCGCCGGGGTACGAGAACAGGTAAACACCAAGGGGAGCTCCGACTTGCTTCCCGGGCCGGGCGCTGTGTGGCCGGCGGTCCGTCATACCCTGGGACAGCCGAGGGCCAAACCTTCGCGGGGCGGTAGCGTTCCCGCTCTACTGATCTCAGATCTCTAAGAGCCTTGGCAGCAGCCGACAAGGCCTCATCCGGAAGGACCTTCTCTCTCCTTAAAGCAGATACCCAGTCCTTCCGCTTATCCTTCCGGGTATGGTTACGTGCCGATACTCCCGCCTCCAAAATCGAGCCCTTGAGGGCGGTCCAGGACTCCAGCGTGATGGATGGGAGGCTGGACATATACTCCCATTTTCGCAAGACGTCAGGCCAAAAAGTCTTCGACCTGTCCAGTAGGGGCAGACCAGGTAGCCGTGGTGCAGGGACTGCCCGCTGTACCTTAGGTGTAGCAACTACCACCGTGGCGACCATGACCCTGTGATCCGACCAGTTTGTGCCCAAGACGTCTGACCCCGACAGTGTCCAGCCTAGGTCAGGCACATACACTCTATCTAGCCTAGAGAACGATTTACCCGAGGCGGTCATTTTGGAGTAAGTCCAAAGGCGAGGCGCGGGTGCCGAGCCGGACGAGTCGATCAACCCGCAACTCCGCTTGATATCCGTGAACGTGCTTCTAATGTGCACCATCTTGGAAGGTCTGTCCCGGAAGGGGAACCGGTCCCCGTCGTGCTCCACAAAATTCCAGTCCCCAGCCGCAAAACAGCCCCTCCATGTACTGACCGGCTGGTCAGATATAAAGGTGCAAAGATCGCGAAGGAGTCGCTGGTAGAAAGTAATAAGAGATGCGTAGGAGTTTGAGGTATCCGCATACACCGCGAGTAGCCAGAAAGACTCGACGGAACGTCTGTGGCATAAATGAGTCAGAAGGGCATAACCGGGGATCAATACCTCCTCCCGATCAGAGTACCAATCCCCATTATTTCTAGTTATTACCGCCAGTCCGGCCTTTGCTCCATTGAGACCGGTCTGACTCAGCACAACCGTAGAGCCCGACACTTCCAACGACTCAGTGTGAGTCTCGGTCAGCACCAGGATATCTAGGTTCTCTACGTGTAGTAGTTTCTCCGCAAAAGGGAGCTTCTTCTCAGCAAGCCCAGAAGCGCCTACCCTCGTCCGTCCATTCATATTCCAAGTAGCCAATTTGAAGGTTCTGTCAAGTAAGGGAATTCTCGCGGGGTCTGGGATGAACGGGGACGGGGCACTAGGCGTGGTCCCCGAGCCATCTGGAGGCGCCCCCACGCAACCGTTAGGCTCAGGGCGCGAGCCTGCCATCGGAAGAGGACGCGGATTACCTTTGGTTCTGCCAGCACTCCGTTGTGATACTGGCAGGAGGGGGATTTCGCAAGAATGGCTGTTTGTGACACCGATGGCCCCCTCGCCCACCGGGGGGGTACCCGCTGTCCCCCCGCCATCGCCGTCAGCCCCTCGGCCCTGAGCCGGGTAGCCAACAGCCTGTGCGGGACGTCGGGAGGTGATGAGCTTGAAGTCCATGGTGGCTAAGAGGGGGATTGCCCCGTTTGTGACCAGAAAAAGAAACAAAATCTATAGGGGAGGTGCGCCTGGGGGCAGCTGACCACACCTCCCATCGGGTGAGACACCGAACGCTAAAGTCATAGAAACATACGAGGATACTGCCGGTGCAAAAGCCCGTCACAAAACAAAACAGAGAGCAGCAAGGAATCCAGGCGTAGAAACAAGCCTTTTTTTCTTTTTTAGCAAACTAAACAGCCAGAAACCAGACCAGTCATCTCAGTCCAGACAAAACAATACGTTACTCTTCACTCTCCTTATCTTCCTCCATGAGCATGCGTTCAGACTCGATTTGTGCGAGTATGTCTTCCCCCTTCTTGGCGAGTCGCGCTGCTGCGAGATCCGCTTTACGCTTCTTCGCCTTATCCGCCTTCCCTAGGGCGCGAGGCTGGGCCTGCTTGGGGGCCTTCCCCTTAGCTCCTTTGGCGAAGATGGGGTGTACCTCCTTTCCTTTCGCGGTAGGGACGATGTTGGAGTATGCGCTTCTTGCATCCGCGGCGCTGATTCTTGAACCGGTAGGGCTATTTGTGCCAGCTCGGTGCTTCATATTGGTGATCGACCAAGCTGCGAGGTGGAGATTGTGGTCGTTCCACAGCTTCCCCCGAACCTTGGGGAACGCCAGCAGAAGAGGAGACATAGCAATGTACATCGAGGGGGATCCTGATACTCTGATAGCGAGCCAAGCCGCCGCAGGAGGGGAGATGTACCCGTCCGACAGCAGGACTTGTAGGACGGTAGTCGCTGAGTCCCTGGGGCTATCAGGATCGCAAGGGGTGGCCGGCCCTGCTATCGCTTCTATCGCCTTGAAATCCGGCTGTGCTTTCAGGACCCTGACGGCCGTGGTGAAAGCTTTTTCATCCGAGTTGCGCTGGCCCAGTTTATAGACATAGTCCACAAAGCGGGGGGTAATTTCTCGGGTGGCTGTGGATACACTCGCCAACTGGTCCCACATCTTGACTACTTCAGGATCGTCTGCCACACGGTGAGCGCGGATGGACACCGCTATTTGCCACCATTGCCACTCGTAAGCTGTTGTTGCGGGGTCGTCGTACAAGAAATCAGGCGCCGGAGTGTCAATGTCCATCACGCCTCGGCTCCTGGCGTGCTTGAGGTCGTTCCACTCGGCTGTGTGCTCAAACGCTCTGGCCAGTCCGTAGAAGGAGAGCAGGAAGTCCCCTTTATAATGTCGGAGGGAGCTCTCCACCTCCTTCACAGGTGCTGAGGGAAAGGCTTTCGATAGAACCTCCTTGGCCCTAGTTACTTCGGACACTGACTGCATCCAAGCGGACGCCGCCGACAGGTCTCCGTTCACCTTGTTCAGTACTATAGTAAACGTTTCGCTATTGGCAGACGGGAACAGCCCTGCTAGGTGGACTAGGCTGTCAGCTAGGGAAGGGTCGTCATAGGTATCCGAGGGGGGAGCCACAACGTAAGATGGTTCTTGGGTCAGCAGGGCGGTGCTGGACTGAGTATGAGTGCTCGCTTCAGGGGTCGAGGGAGCCAGGGCCACTTTCTTAGGTCTATGCAGGAGTTCTTCGGGAAGGACGCCCGCAGCTCTAATCAGGGCGTCGCCCTGCAGGGGCTTGATATGCGCAAAGAGGATGTCGTCAATCTCGTCACCATGGCCAACGAGGGGGTTCGGCAACGTCGGGTTCGCCAGAGAAGGAAAGGGAACGCCTGCTTCGATGTCCATCAAGTCCTCGGCCAGAGTGCGACCCATAGCCATTGAGGAGAGCGCTTGATTAGCTAGAGAGTCGATCGGGATTGGGGCGAAGACAGTAGGTGGCGATGGGCTAAAGAACAGAGGCTCCGAAGGGATCTCTGCAACTGCGGGAGGGGCAGCAGGGGGTGCTGGCTCCAGAACCACATCAAGCAGGCTATCAGGCCATGTGTACGTAGAGGATTGAGTGGGCTGGGGGGGCAGGGGCTGGCAGGGCACCGGCGCGTAGTATTTGGCCATATTCGAGTCAAGCCTGGTGACGGGGATTTCCTCAGACCTCTGGGAAACAGCGGACGGAACTTCGGCAGGGGCAGGCTCCGAAGCACCGGCCAGCGCCGGACCCTCGGGGGACACGCGACGTGTGCCAGTGGAAGGCGCAGTAATAGCTGCAGGGGGCGTAGGCGTAGCGCTAACATGTGACTGGGAGAGCACTACGGCATCCAGTATGGCGGGGGTTACGTATTGTGCGCCACTGGCCCGCGCGATGGGGACAGCAGGTAGCGCTGCAAAGGGGTCAGTACTGGAGGACGTCGAACTCAGCAACCCCCAAAGGGGCACGATGGACATACAGGTAGCAGGCACGTCAGCCGCAGGTGTGCCATGGCGCACAGCACCATGGGCTAAAGGAGGCTTAGTGCCAGTGGGATCTAAACCGACTCGTGTCAGAGTGGTATGGCAATCATGGGGTGGTAGCTTACTGCCTGTGGGGCTAGTAGAGTATCCAGACGGGGGACGAGTAAACTCGTCGGCTAAGGTCTCATCCGAGATGTCCGCAGGCAGGTGCCCATCCCGGCGAAGGGAGAACAAGACAGGGTGTATCGACCCGCCGAAGAACTTGCATACCGAATGGATCAAGCCTCTTGTGAGCCCTACGACTGGATTGGCATTACCCAGGAGGCGTCCGCACAAGAAGTTCGACAAAGCGGTTATTCGCCCAGGCTCTATCTGTTCCAGGACGCTCTCGTCGTCCGACTCCTCCATATCTTCATCCTTATCCAAAACTTCCTCCTCCACAACTGAGAGGGCAGGAGGTGCAGCCGATTGTTCCGCAGGGCGGGTGTGGCGGGGCGCAGCAGCGCTTTTAACTGAGGGGGAGGGGGGCACCCTGATTGGGATTTGCCACGTCGCTTTCTCAAGGTCGAGCACCCACTCGCCGGCCTTCTTATTCAGCACCAGGCTCCTGGCCGGCATGCTGATGATAGATAGCCCTCCAAGCTTCATGAAAGGAAGAGGACACTCCGCCGTAAAATGATCTGAGGAGTAGCAACCTTGGCACGCATAGGGCCGTTTGGCGGACCAAGAAGGTTCGAAGTTGAGGATCGGCGAAGCGTCGGGCACCGAGCCGTGCTTGTGGCCAAATTCCATAGACCAGGGCCAGTATACATCTTCGGATTCCAGCGTAAAGGTACCCCTAAACTTGGAAGTGGCGCCTCCTCTCCTGACCCCCAGGACTCGCCATCCTAAGCGGACCTCGTCGGTCTCGAACTCCAAGAGCCTCTTCCTCATTTGAAGGAAGATCGACGTCTCGTCCGCCACAGAACCTTTGACGACCCATTCCAGGTCTCTGGCTCTGCTCATAGGGGCAAAACGCCGGATAACGTAGACCGCGTTCGTCTCGGACAGCCTCATAAGGTCGAAAGCTTGAGCCTCCTTCTCCCCCTTGGAGCCCAAAGGCACCGTGCAGAGCATCCAGTCCTGCCTGGGGCTCATCCGTTCAAAATGAACTTCGCACTGCCATCGTTGGGCGAGTTTGGAGCGGAGCAGCGACAGCTTAGGATCCTTGAACATGGGCCCCAGCTGCGCCACCCTGGCAAACATGAAATGATACCCAGGTTTGTTGTATACGGCCTCAAACTCCGACCAAGTCCAGCTTTTGACGGGCTCTAGGGGGTCCTCGTATCGGTTGTTCCAGCGGGCACCTCCTTTCGGAGTCAACTTAGATAACTCGTCGCAGGAGTATAGTTCTAGAGGCTGGGGAAGGTAGAGCTTGGAGTCCACCTGATCTCTCATGGCCGGCTTCAAGCTGTCTATCGGCGCCTTACCCACGACCACCGGAAAAAGGGGGGCAGTACGGGCAGCGTGGTCCTGATAGTTAGTCTCTGGCCACAGCTCCTTGAAAGACGGCCTAGGGGCACTACGCGGGGGGGGGGCGTCTGGGGCGATAACCGAGGGGGCAGCTTGCTCCGTCTCCGCAGGCTCCTCCGCTCCATCCTTCTTATCCACCAGCGCTTCCTGCTCCGCTATTCGGGCCTCCAAAGTTCGCCGCTGAGATTCTAGTGCCGGGATACTCATTCCTGGCTTGGGCTCCTCTATATCTCGATCCAGCCTATTGAGAGCCGCGACCATGTTTGTCAGCTCGTTAGAGGCCTCTGCGAGCGCCTCCTCCCGCCGCTGTTCCTCCTCCTGCTGGGCCGATGCAGCGGCCTGCACCTTCTCCAGCAGGGTATCAAACTCCGCCTTCAGTATGGGGACAAAGCCCTTTCTGTCAAAATCCACATCCTTCTTAGCCTTATTCAGGAACGACACCAGGTCGGACCAGGCGGGCTTGGTCAAAATTGCCGGGTATTCGTCTAGGACCCCGCGGAAGCCATTCATAGCGTCGTCAAGGGGGTCCGATATCGCAGCTCTCCATTTCGCGACTGGGGATGAAGGGCGGCGGGCCTGGTGGTCTGTGGAGTAAGGCGTGAACGGCACATATTTGTTCTTTCCTTTGCCTTTCCCTTTGCCTCTCTTATGAGAGAAGCCCGGGGGACCAGTGTCAAACCTGTGCGTGTCACGCAAGAGAGTCTCCTGGGGTGGCAGGGGCGCTCTCGGGGGCGGGGGGCCCCGTGCGTTATTTGCCGAGGCGGCCGGGGGGGCCCGGAAAGCGGGAGGAGGGCGGGAGGACCCAGGGGACATGGGCCTCCCCCATGACGCATTGATGTAAGGCAGGCCCGTACGGGGTAGCGAGGGGCCGGCTTGTGGCAGCTGAGCCCCGACCAACCAGTGGCCAGGGACGTCCAAGAGCGCAGCGGAGCCGGGCGATCGAGTGGTGACCAGGTGGAATACACCATCGCGTTGAGGAAGGACGAAAGCGTATTGCTGTTCGATGAGAGGGGAGTTCCTGAGGGCGAACACTGTAGGATAAAACCCGAGGGTCCAAACCGCTTTGTGGACGTTACATTCTCGGACAGCCGCCAGGTAGCAGAGCCCAGGGATGAACCCGGGATGCGAAATGGGGCGCCAAGGAGAGTTCTCGTCGGCCGCGCCGACCGGCACGAAAAGAGGGGTAGCGGCCGCCGTCTCCACTAATACTACATCATCCAACATATCCGCATGGGAGAGACCTGCCGGGGCGGGAGTAGACTTGCGGCGCTTCGTCCCCCTGCGGAGAGGGGTTCGGGGCCGCTCCAAAACTTGAGGTTTGCCAAAAAGGCACATATTGATGATTTCGACGGCCTCCGCTTCAGTGACGAGTCGCGCGCGTTGAGCGGGGGTAGTCATGTTAAGCGCAAGAAATGTAAATGCGTAAATCTGGAAAGAGATGAGGAATATCCTCGGGGTCAGCAAAAATTCCATCACTCGAAAGAGCAGATGAGAGAAACAATTGCGCTCTGACTCGTCGCCGAACAGAACTAGAAACATTGGTAGTCTTAGTGTGGGTACCACCACAGTGCAGGGAGGATTGGTAACGCAGGTACCGCCTGCGGGCGCTTTTGTTACCGGCAGATCCAGAGGACCGATCACGGAGTTGGGAGCTTCCACGCCATCTCACTGGGTATGGGCCCAGGCGGCTAACAGCCCCGGCCATTCGGGGAGGCAGCTGTTAATCATTCCCTGACAACTCCGCGGAGCTGGAAAGGGCGGGCTCGGCATCTCCATCCGTGGGGGTCCCGAAGAACCGATCCACTAAAGCCATCTGTTAAACCGCTGGCTAGGATTCAAGTGGAGCGTGGCCACTAGCTTTTATTCTCGTGTTTGACCATCACGCGGACGCGAGCGCAGTTCTCAACGCCCAGAGCTCCTGAATCCACCCCGGAGGGGGATCGCGACGAGCCAGGGGCCCATTACTGCACCCCCACATCCCGTTTTTCAAGTGGAGGGCCACCTAGCCATTTCTCATTTGTTACTGGTAGATGCAGCACCAAGCGCGGTTTAGAATGAGTGTATCGCGCCAGCACTCCGTAGGGAAAGACTCCCAAGCCAAGTGGGACCCGCCCCCTTGTGCAATAAGCTCGGGGGCTCCCTCCATGGAGACCCAGCCACTGGGCTCCACTCTTCCCACAGCGTTTACTGTTAGAATGCTCCCGCACACACCGCGCCTCCCCACAGGCCGCAGCATCCAGAAGCCCGCATGCCGGGAGGGTTATGACAAGAGTCCATGGCCGTTTAGTATACAGAGTGTGGCATCTCTGTGGGGGAAAGACTCCCTAGGCAGAACTAGGGCCGGTCTGGCAGCGCCCTCAACGCACACTCGCGCCAGTGATGCGCCGCCTCCCCAGCCCCAGGAGCTCTCCCGGTTTCAAGTGAGGGGGCACTGACCAATTGAGGGGCGGTGTCTACCCCAGCAAGCAACAGGCTAGCTTCGTGGACCACCATGGTGGGGCACGTCATGTCCAAGGCATCCTAGGGATGCACCACAATAAGGATGGGGGAAAGGAAAGGACGTTGTCCGGAAGCGTCGTCCGTTGTCCAAGATGACGGATTACCGCGTTGCCGTCCCTACTCTTGAGCAGAGGGGTGGGGGCGCGCTGTTTCCAGACGCCCCAGCTCTGCTCATGGAGGGGATGCCATATGCCCCAGCGGCACGTCTGGCAGGGTGAGAAGACCCCTGCAGACGGCCGGTTTGGCTAGGCCGAGGCCCCAAATTTTGGGGACGGCTGGCTACGCAAACGGTGCTGTGAAATCCTCGGTCTAGGGGGTGGGACAGCGGGTTGCATGCACTCTAAGCTGCAGGGACTCGCGAAGCCCAACCGACTGTCCATGCCTAGACCCGCAGGGGAATGCCCGAGGGCGGTCAGCAGCGAGCCACAGGCCGGCCGCGTAGCGTGGAAGATCGGGGA
>Ga0307515_10020587_pt1 | contig 11757 bp, 6 predicted proteins | sample 17_EM_MG_FD_194513 | JGI IMG/M metagenome (GOLD analysis project Ga0307515, IMG submission 194513) | Populus trichocarpa ectomycorrhiza microbial communities from riparian zone in the Pacific Northwest, United States - 17_EM | ecosystem: Host-associated > Plants > Roots > Unclassified | place...
TCTAAGAATTACTATAAGGAAGGAACTATCTAGGTAGGGACTAAGGGTCCTTAAATACACAACCGTACTCCTATGAAATCCTTCTTGTACGTAATGTACGTCTTATACGTAAGGTACGTAAGTTCCTCTCGTTCCTTTCGTTTAATACGTAGCACATCATATAACCTCGGTTACCATTCCTCGTCACATAGTTCTATCGGCTCCATTCTAGACCGTGCCTAAATTAACCAACTAGCTTCTTCCGTCTCTTCTTCAAGTAGTCGTAACATCGTACTTAAAGCGTTCGTAACAATAGTGACGAAGGACTAAGAAAGAGATAAGCTGATTTTTTATCTCTTTAAAGGCCTTTATGCAGTTATTATTAAAGATAAAAGGCGTATCCTTCCTAGTTAGTTAAATAAGAGGTTTTACTATAATTCCGTAGTTACGGATAAACTAGTAGTAGAAGTTATAAAAGCTAAGAAAAGACTAGATCCCTTTTATTATATAAAAGGGCTTTTAGTTACAGATTACCTCTACCTTCTTAGAGTTAACCTTAATTTCTTCTGTAGTTATAATAAACCTAAGGTACTTTATACGTTTTACCCCAAACTTATATTTCTTAATATTAACTTATAAGCCTATGTTTTATAGTCTTTCTAAGACCTTCTTAATATAAACTTAATGCTTAAGTTCGTTGTCTAAGTATATAAGAATATCGTCTTGGTATGCCGTGTAGAATTCATCTAGGTAATTAAAAAGAACGTTATTTATATACCTTTAGTACGTAGCTAGTCCGTTTATTAGTCTAAAAGGAAGAACTTTATATTTATAGGAGCTATAACGGGTGCGGAATATAGTTAAATCTTTAAATACGGGGTCTATTTTAATTTAGTAGAAAGCTTAATAGATATTAAGTTTAGTAGAAATCTTTACCTAGCTTAGACGTGTAAGGGTTTTATTAATTAAAGGAATAGGATACTAATCCTTTTAAGTAATAATATTTAGCTTTTAGTAGTTAATGTAAAAGCAGAGGCCTCTATTAGGCTTTTTTATAAATAGGATAGGGGAAGCAAAAGGGGCTTAACTTAGCTCGATAAACCCTTTATCTAAGTTATTAATTAAGTACTACTTTATTACTTTTAGCTTATCCGTTAATTATTAGTAGAGGGGGCTATAACCTAGTAAGTTATTAGCTTCTAATTAAATCTTATAATTATACGTCTAGTAAGGGGGTAACTTATTTAAAGCCGTCTTTAAGAATATATCCTTATAATTTATATAAATAGTAAGAAGAAGACGTTTAACTAGTTCCTTATTAGTTTCCTTAGCTAGCTCTTCCTCCCTATTATTAATAATTTAGTTAATCTTATATAGGCTCGTTATAAAGACCTTATTATCCTTCTAGTATATATTAAAGTAAAACGCTATAGCGCTAATTGCAGTAATATCTATAGTAGGGGGGTTATATAATAATAGGGGCGGATATAATTTTAGGGACTTTTAAAGTACTAGCATTATTATTACTTCTTTTAGCTCCTGTTGTATCTTTTAGAGGTTATCCCTTTTATTCTATTAATACGTTCTTTTCTATACTAGTTAGATCTGCGTAATTTAGACGTCGTCTATATTACTATCTATCCCACTTCTATACGTAGAGTTCTCTTTAAACGTAGCGCTTTAGGAGAGTATCTTTATTAGTACGGAGTTCTTTCCAGCTTTATAGCAGGCGTCTTCTTAGGTAAAGGCTAGATTATAGGCTAGGATATCCTACTAGTAGGTAAGGTTAGCCCTTATAGCTAGTGTCTTGCAGTTAGTTCGGATCTCCCTAATAAAGGAGGGCAACCTTAGTCTATCCTTTGGCTAGATAAACTATCTTTATCGCATATTTAACTAAATATTAAAATAAGATATCTATTTTTATTTAAGGATTATATTATAGGACCCTAGGTCTAGGATATAAAAGAGGATATAGTATTAGCGTCGTCCGTTAAGAGCAATATATAACTTTAAGACGTGGGTAATAGGCCAACCAGCTTAGCTATTATAGCCTTTTACCTAGATAGGCTTCTCTAGTCGGATAGCTTCTATATTTAGAAACTTAGCAACATTATTTATATAGGCAGTATTTATAAAGGTAAAGCTATTTACTTTAGTGTTAATAAGGGCGGTTATATTAACTTTATATCTATTTTAAGATACTATATATAGAACTGTAAAATGCTTTCCACCTATTAACTAACTAAGATTAATCTCTTTAAGATTAATAGGGTACCCTAGGGGGGGGTCCTTCCCTAGGGTTTTTCTTTTCCTAACTTATTAGATATTTCTCCTTCCTCTATTTCCTTAATATCGCTTATATCCTTTAGCTCCGGGCAAGGTAAGGTAAAGTAACCCTCCTTATTACAGTTATAGCACATAGCTAAGGCAGGGTTAATTAGAGTATTGCGGTAAATACTAGTTAATAGCGTAGTATATAGCTAGCTAGGCGAGGCTTGCTAGTATATAGTTATAACCGCTTTTAGTATAAGAGCAGTTATAGCTTATTTTCCTACTTTAGCTTTTATAGGTATAGCTAGTAAGTTCCAATTACCACAGAGTCACTTTTACTAATTAGGATAGGCGTTAATCCGCTTTAGTTCTAAGTCTAATAATAAGTAATAAGCTATAAGTCTGTCGTAAGTTAGTAGGTCGTTTAAGGTTATAGCAATCTTTTCTTATAGCTAAATTATTAGCTTATTATATAGGTCTAATTAGTAGTTCTTAAGGGGAACCTAGCCTTCTCCTATAAGGTATAGGAATTAAGTCTAGAATTTAGTAAAGGGTTAATTTAGTTTTATTATTAGGCGATTATAGTTATACTAGGCGTCCTATACTTTATTTAGGTTAATATAAATAGCCGCTAGGTGCTATATTATCTTATTAACAGATATAAATTAGATAGGGGACTTATCCTTAAACTTAGCTTAAAGGTGCCGTTAGGCGTCCCTAGTGGTTTAACTAAAGAAGTAGAGCATTTTAGCTTCTTTAGAAAGGAAATAGTTATAGTTAATACGGAGCTTTCCTTATACTTAAATCCTCTAATTCTTAAAGGTAGGGTCTATCTTATTAGATAGTAGTAGGGGGTTAAGGAGCTTAACGGACTTTAATTGCTTTATTATTATATCTATACTCCCTAGTATATTATATTTAGTAGAGTAAACAGGTCAGCTAGGGCTTTAAAAAGGGGAAGCTAGGCTATTTTATAGGGCTATAAGGCTTTCTAGGATCTCTTATAGGGTCTCTTATATATTTCTTGCTTTAAGACAATTGGCTTTCTAGCTAGCTATAAGGGCACGAATCTGCTCGCGTACGTCTATAACGTTATTATTATCTTTAATTTCTAATCCTAATTGGATTTTAGGTTCCTTTTAGGTAGAGGCAGCTCTCTTAAATAAGCTTGCTTTAGGTGCTATCGTTAGCTTTCTAAGGTTTATTAGTATTATACGCTTTAGTTTTAATTCTAAGGGTATAGGTCTAGTCCTATCTAGCTTATAAGGTAGGATATTATTTAGGCCTTCCTAGGTAATATAGAGTTGTTTTAGTGTTTAAGTATAGTATGTTAACATATTATTATAGACGAAGTTTCTTTTAGGGTAGGATATTATTAAGGCCTTCCTAGGTAGGGTAGGGTGAGCTTAGTATAATATTACGGCTTAAATAAATGCCTTTAAACTGAAGCTTGAACAAATGCTGTATTACGAAGATACTAAGCTAAGGAAAAGGAAAAAAGGGGTTGCTAGGACCGATGTGAACAAATATATAAGGTAAGTCGCTAAGGCGCTAGCTTTGGGCGAGCTAATTATTAGTTAGTAGAATTTGGTAGAATTTGGCAGGTAATGAGCAAGAGCGCCGTTACAGTAAGTATAACCTTTATTTAGCGTCTATAGGTACTTTAAAAGGCTTAAATAATCCTTAATTATAAATATAGTAAGAGGATTAGTAGATACTTTAGTAAGAAATATAATATAAAGAACTTTAGGTTAAATATATTTAAAATATATTAAAAACTTACCTTAATTTAATCTTACGGCTATATTTAACTCTCTTTTAATATATAATCTTTTAACCTAAAAATGCTATCTTCTAAATTAATTTTAAACTTATTTTTATTATTACTAAAGAAATTTAGTAGCTAGTAATTATTAGATAGATCTATTTAAATTAGAATATATTATAACTAGTTACCTATAATAGTTGGTTTTATTTTAGAGCTAGGAGGTAAGTTATATAGTGGGATAAGCAATTTGGGCTCGGTTGACCACGTAATCTTATATTTTCAGCTGAGGCTGCCCCGTGCAGGGATTGTGCATTAGCGCTTATGGTAGACCCACCCTTTAGCGTGGTAAGACCGATCTGCATCCACGGCGTGCCCAGATCATTTTGTTCTCGTTAAGCGAGAGCTGTGGCTGCAGAGAATTCTAGACCCCCAGATATCGGTCAAAGCCTGTTAATGCAGCCTGTCACGAAAACCATACCTCTCGGTACTACTTTTCAGCTTCTCATATCTTTCCTCTATGGGTGACCACGCTGGTTCCCTGTGACAGATTCGACATCACAACCGGTGTTGCTATGTATAGGGAAACGAGGGACAGAGTTTCCACCCTAGCAAACGGGTTGTCCTCCAGAGTCAGCAAAGCCACCAGGATCTCTGGCGATGCACCAACCTGTGTGCAAGTCGAGATGATGTTCATGGCCGTGACTTGCTAAGAATCCACTCAAACTCTCAAGATATGCAGGGTTGCTGGGGGTCGCTGGCGCTGTTGTCGGTTTATTCCGCGTTGATAGACACAACGATAACATGGAGCTGAAAGAGCTGAAAGAGCTGAGAGAGCTGCATAAGCTGACAGCTGCAGAAGGGAGAATTGAGAAGCTGAAGAGCTGGGCGAAGAGCATGGAACCCGGGAAGATGAAGATTACAAGTCATTCGAACACGCCCCTCTTTCCCATCCCCACAGTGTGTTCTTTTCGAAAACCATCAACCGCATACACAGTCATTCCACGGTAGACGCGATCTTGCTCTCGTCCTTAAACTCAAGAGAGCTTAAACATTAGCTAGTATTACATTCCACTCACCCACGTTGAAAGCAAAGATGGCAGCTGCAGAAGACGTCGGGCAATGGGGACCACTGTTCGATCTCGAAAATGTCGCTGCTCACGCCAGCCTGCTGCCTAACGGCAAGGTACTCTATTGGGGTCGGCGCTCCAATCCCAAGGACACCAAGCCCGAGTCGCTGAACGAGCATTTCACCAAAGCCTTTATCTGGGATCCCAGCACCGGCAAGAGCAAGGCCACCGCGTCGCAACCGCTTGGCACTAAAGCCGAAACCGTAAATCTCTTCTGCTCCGGACATTGCTTTCAGCCGGATGGCAGCCTACTCATCGTCGGTGGACATATCTCCGATGGTAATGGGCTCGACCAGGCTTGTGTTTACGATCCCGTCGCCGATACATGGTCCGCCAAGGCGCCTATGAATGCGGGTCGCTGGTATCCTTCCGCTCTGACCTTACCTGATGGCCGCGTGCTCTCCATCTCGGGCAACACAACCAACAACTCCGCCCCTAACCCCAACCCGCAGATCTGGGGCACAGATAACTGGGTGCCCGTCGCAAGCCCCGGTGCCGGTGTTCTCTCTCTTTATCCGCGACTACATCTCGATCCAAAGGGCCGAGTCTTCATGGCTGGGCCGCAGGCACGGTCGCGGTTTCTCGATGTGAACACTCCCGGCGGTATAGGTGCTTGGACAACAGATGGACCGGAACGCAGGGCGGGCGGGCGCGAATACGCCCCTTCGGTTATGTACGACAAAGGTAAGATTATGTACATTGGTGGCGGAGGTGGCGATTCCGATCCTCCCACCAAGATGACAGAGATCATCGATTTGATCGCCGAAACGCCAAAGTGGACGACGACGGCGGATCTCAGGTTTGCACGCCGACAGCACAACGCCACCGTGTTGCCTGACGGCACCGTGCTGGTGACTGGAGGTACCCAAGGCAAGGGTTTCAATAATCTAGAAACCGGCATGCCTGTGCATGTACCCGAGCTGTGGAACCCCGTTAGCAAGCAATGGACCCAGATGGCCAAAGAGGATGCAGATCGCTGCTACCACTCCATCGCACTGCTGCTGCCCGATGGCCAAGTCCTTTCGGCCGGTAGCGGAGAATTCGCAATTGGGAGCAATCCTAATGCGGCCAAAGACTCCCTCAAGAGTGCGCAACTGTTCAGGCCGCCCTACCTGTTCAACGACAAGGGCCCCGCCCCCCGGCCGACCATCTCAAACCCGCCGCCCGAGATCAGCTACGGTCAGAAGTTCGAAGTCACTGTCGGCGCCAATGACGTAATCGCGAGGGTGAGCTGGGTACGGCTCGGTTCCGTTACGCATGCATGCAACATGAACCAATTACTCATATTCCTGGATTTCCAACAGGAGGGCTCGAAGGTCGCCGTACAGGCTCCAGCCAACGCCAACCTCGCCCCACCAGGCCACTATATGCTTTTCGTCTTGAACCAGCAAGGCGTGCCATCGGTGGCGCCCATTATCCGCATCAAACCAGCCAGTACACCAGCACCACCCACGTCTGCGGCAGTCCTTGCGAGACGCACAGCCGTGGAACAACATGTTGAGATCAACATTCCAGCGCTCAACGAAAAAATCATCTCCGAACAGGAGCGACAGGAGCGACCAGCCGTCGTTGTAGGCCTTACACCTGTTTGTCCGTATGGTCTCGGTCCCTGCTGGGGTGGGGCTTTCGAAGCACTGCAGCATATTCGCGACGTCGAGGTCGTCCGCCCGATGCCGAACCAAGTTGACTCTGTCGCCTTCGTCTACCTGCGGCAGGACATCCTGCCCGACATCGACTTGTGGCGGAGTGAGTTTCAGAAGATTGCCAGTGGCGCGTACGATATGCGCGGGATCGAAATGACACTCTCAGGCGTGGTGACCAAAAAACAGCTCGACACCGGCGAGCAGCTGACGCTGGCCAGCACGTCGACCCGTCCGGAACTGGTCCTTGAGCCGTTCCAGGCAACCAGCAAAATCGAGTGGGACAGGGCAGCGAAGGCCCCTAAACCGAGATCCAATGTTGAGGCCGACGCGTACGCACAGCTCTCTGCGGCAGTGGCAGAACATCCGGGAGTGGCGGTGCAGGTATCCGGGCGGCTCCAGAAGCATGGCGCCAACAAGTTTCTCGAGGTTCGAGAGTTCGAGGTGGTGAATGCCGCCGCTGCTGCCTCCTCTTAACGGATTGATAGTGGTTTATGTGTTCCATTTGGGAACTCTATACCAAAGATAGCGGTAAAGTTTTCATTTAGCTTTCAAGGGGGTGATGCAATAGGCAAGGTATTTGCTGTTGATAACGTCGGTGTAATGGAAGTGGACGCAGACTCTGATAGAGCCTTTTTAATTCGTCAAATAGTATCATATAGCTTTGTCAATCTTTATCGCTCGAGCAAGATTAAATGTCTGTATCATCCCCGTCCAAAATACATGGCCGTTTCGTCTTGATGCTTGCGATGACCGTTCTGTCGAACAAACAAGAGGGACAACGGAAGCTCTATGTCAATTTCCTTGTAGGTCATTCTCGTCAGGCATCCAAGTTCATCTCAGCGTTCCGATGATCTCTTTTCAAGTCCCGCGACGTCATGGTCTGGATTAGCCATCTTCGTACGCCGTACAGGGAGCCATTGAAAGCAGCTGAAGAACGTTGAGAGGCTGATATTTCGGACATGTGGCAGTATTCAAGTTTTTCTTCTGGACAATGTCATGTTGGATGATGGAAGGTGTACCTTATTGAAGGAGATCCGGTAGGCGCAATATCGAGGTTGATCATCACGTGCTCACATTATCGATGTTGATGCCTGAAATGTCGCGCGATGCGCTCGTTTGTTATCTCAGTTGACTCAGGGCTGGTTTACTAACTTTTTTCCACCTGTTCGTGCCCACCTGGTCGACGCCGCCAGGTGGGTCAAATTAAAGCCCAACAGGTGGATTGTAAGCGCCACTAGCAAGCGCTCGTGCAGGGGTGTAGATCGAACAGGTAAGAGCGGTTCGTTTACTAGAGGTAGTCGCTAAGGTTGCTGGTGGGCGAAATAGCGGTGGAGCAGGGTTATGTAAGCCGCACGCGGGACGTCTAAAGGCTCTATATAAAATAAGTAGTTAGAGCCTTATAGATATAATTAACCCGTTCTTAATATACGCACCTTTTTTATGGGCGACGATAATGAGCCCATAGAGGCTAGCCCTGTTGACACTGCTGCCAGCGTAGCTCCCCCTGCCCCTGGCTATAGCTATGGCCCAACTGCTACCTTTACCACCACCTCTACCACTACCTCTATACCTAGTATGACGTCCTCTGAAGCTGCCTCTACTACTACCTTACTAATATTAACACCTGCGATAAAGCTGCTGAAGAAGTGAGTAAGGGTAAATATGGCAAAGAAGGATCTTATAGCTGCTGGTGCTGGTTCTAAGCTACCTGCTAAAAAGACTCGGAGGAATAAGGTGGCAGAGGGCGAGGATCCTAGTAAGAAGCCTCGATTAGTATGGCTTAAGGTATTAAGTAAGGCGTTTTTGGAGTATATGAAGCTATTAGTTACCTAAGGTAAAGAGACCAATGGAGCTATATTTAAAGCTACTAATTACGCTAACGCTATTACCTATATTAAAGTTAAATCGGGCTAGGACCTTACTCTTAATTAGTTAATAAATAAGTATGATTATTGGAAGGCTATATACCGCGAATAGGAAGCGTATATTAAGGCGTGTTTAAGATAGAGTAAATATAAGGTTACTAGCTTACTATGGACTAATGAGGAAGGCGTTATAAAGGGCTATTTTAATAGCTATATTAAAAGGAGACCTTTTAAAACAAAATGGCCTATTTACTATAAGTAACTAACGGAGCTGCTTACTAGTAAAATAGCCTGTGGCGATTATGCCGGCATAATTAAGGAGGCGCTTAATAAGGATTTGGTTTGGAACCGGGGCAATATTAATTTAAATTTGTTTAATTATAACGATAAGGATAGTAAGGGCAGTATAAGGATAGTGAGGATCTAAATATACCGCGTGGTATAGTTAAATGGAGCCTATCTGGTACGCTAATTGATGGCTGGAGCCCTACTCCTATACCGGGTGTATTAACGCCTTTAATACCCTTAACGCCTTCGCGATCCTCCTTAGTATCCTTATTAATATTATTATCTTCTATAAGCTAATCTCCCTTACCTATGCCTAGCGTAACGGAAAAGAGGGCTTAAAATACTAAGAAAGTAAAGAGGCTAGAGTTAATAAAGCGGTTAATAAAGAACGCGGCTAAGGCTGCTAATTAAAGCCGTTTGTTAAAGATATTAGCGGTAATAGAAGCTTTAAGTAAGAGTATTAGTAAGGCAGCGGCAACGTTTAAATTATTAAAGATAACGCTATTGGTAATATATAGCTCGCTAATTAAGAAGGCTGTGGGTAGCTTTATTTATAATTTTAAGTACCTTCCTGCCGTTAATTAGTAACTTGTTCTAAAAGGATTTAAGGTTAAAAGCAGGACCTATATCTTTAATTCGCTTACTGGCGAAGCTTAAAAAGGGTATATTAAGCAGCTAGTAGTTAATATAAGACGGTAGTAGTTGCATATTAAATAATTAGGGTCCTTTAGTGGAGGATTAGAGGTTAGTGGTAAGTTAGAGGATTAATATAACGTTAATTTTAGCTCTGGTCCTTAAGAGGTGTAGGTAAAGTAATTAATCTATAGCTAAATAACCTATTATGACTTTTTTAATAGTGGTGTTATACGTATTTGTAGGTACTTAAATGCTATACTTATAGACAAATTATATCTGCTGCTTTGGTCTTTATAAAAATAGGTAATATTACTACTAAAATTAAATATTGTCTTTCTCTAGAACTTCTAAGACTTCTATTTTAACTATACCTAAGCCTTATAGCTAGAACGTCCTAATACTGCTCCTATATTGCATCTGCTATATTCTCCCGCCGCTAGCTTATTACTTACTTACTGATATTATAAGAAACCGTATAGTTGTTAGTATCTAAATTGTTCTTACTTTTGTAACCAGACTTATCCTTATATAGATTACAGCCGTTTTAGTTTAGAAAGTTATGAACCGCCGTTAACGCCTATATAATCTTTACCTGCGTTTTTTAGGTATAGCCTCTACGGCCTTTATTAAATATTAAAAAGCGCGCTTTAAGTATACTAAATATATGCTTAATAACATTCCTTAAGGACGCATGGCGTAGGTTAAATAGTTTATACTTATCCTTTGGCCTCTGCCTCGCGCTAGCCTACTCTTTTAAATAATATTTAACCTTTTAATATAGTACTAGGACTAAAGGATTATTAGCTGCGTATCCGGCGTCTGCTAAATAGTATTTTTCTAGTAGTGTATGGAAGCCTTAATCCTTCGTAAAACTAAGCACCTGGCCGTTATATGCAGAGCCTTCCTACCCGGGTAAAATATACACGAAGTTTATATTAAAATCGCACGCCGCAAGCACGTTCTGTGATATTTAGCCCTTCCTATTTCGCTATGCTGATTGTTTAGCTACTGGCACCGAAATAGGTATATGTGAGCCGTTAAGCGCGCCTATATAGTTACTAAAAAAAGGCTATATTTTGTTGTCAGATTTGATCCGTTCGGGTATATAACTAGGCGGTAGTTTAATGATATCTTTATGCAGCTTATATAGAGCATTAAGAACTTTATAAAAAACGCTTATATAGGTAAGTTCTAGTCCTCTATAACTTTAAATATTAACTATATATAGGCTAATTGTACGAGTTAAATGTTAAAACTCCTACCCGACTATTTTTATACTTAGCTCCCCCCTATATAGCGCTATAAATATCATTAGCTTCTGCTCCGCTGATATATATTCCTGCGGGCGTAATTTGTATTTATTAACTAGCCGATTGAGTAGCAATTTGAACGTCCTTTGGTCTATACAGGTAAGCGTTTTAATTGCCTTGGGAGGACCGTATAATAGCTCTACTATTATTGCCTTACCGCGCAGAGGATCGAATATCTGCTGGCGCTTGCTATTTAATATAGGAAGGTTTTTCGCACCTTTAATAAGCATATAGAATAGCGCCAGCAGCGTATAGAGGCCTGCGTATACTGCTTTGGATATATAAGGCTTTATACTTAAGGTTAGTGAGAATTACGTAATTCTTTAAAAAAACATTATAATTAAGGTCGGATTGATTGAATAGGTCGCCTAGGTCGCCTAGGTAGACATATAGGACCCCCCCTTTTAAACAGAGGGTGCAGGTGGGATTCCACCTGTTTAATGGCCTAGGTGGGTAAATTCGCGCAGTCTATACTACTTTTGGCTATGTAATTATGGGAAGCGTAAGGACGTCGAATAGGCTAGGTGGAATATTAATTTTAGCTGCTAAGACGACTTAATAGGTAGAAATCGAACAGGTGAGGTAAATAAAGCAGCTCCTACCTGTTGGATATTTGATCGACCTGGAAATATCGACCTGTTCGTTCCAGGTGGGTTTTTTGGGCGACGAACAGGTGGGCGCGATCAGGTGAAAAAAAGTTAGTAAACCAGCCCTCAGACCCTCGGAGAGAAAATCCACCTCGCCTCCTGCAAACTCCTGAGCCAATCAGCAACCGGCGCCGCAGCCTAACGTACGCCATAGGCGTTAGCGTTTGCGCTAGCTTCAGCAGCCAATTACAGAGCCCCGAGGTGGATTCCTCTCCGAGGGTCT
>Ga0307515_10020588_pt1 | contig 11756 bp, 6 predicted proteins | sample 17_EM_MG_FD_194513 | JGI IMG/M metagenome (GOLD analysis project Ga0307515, IMG submission 194513) | Populus trichocarpa ectomycorrhiza microbial communities from riparian zone in the Pacific Northwest, United States - 17_EM | ecosystem: Host-associated > Plants > Roots > Unclassified | place...
CATTATAGTAACTTTTATTTTTTAATTATTTTTCATTTGAAAATATAGTAAATTTATGATTTTTACATTTTTTTTATTTGTTGATGTTTAAAATTTTAAAAAATATATATTATTATTTTAATATATTTTAAATTAAAAAATACTTTTAAAAATAACCCTACATCATAATAACAGATACACACTTTAAATGGTTGGTGTTGTTCTAACTTTTAAAATTATGTTTGGTTGTATGATGAAACTTATTATTGAAGTTAAAAAAAAAAACAAAAGATTCAGTTCAAGTACTTTTATGAATAACGAAACAAGTTTATATATTATTTTAAGTGTTTTATTATATATTCATGTTGTTGATTGAGTGATTAACAAGATCAAGGTTCGAACTTTACATCCTTCTATTTTATCCAAAAACAAATGGATTTGTTTAAGAATAAAATGTGCATACGAGTAAAACAAGTGTATATATGTCTTAAAGTCTGTTTTAAAGTCTGTTTAGAGTGTGGTTGCGGAGTTATTTTTTAAAATATTTTTTATATTGAAATATATTAAAATAATATTTTTTATTTTTAAAAAATTATTTTTTAAATCAACACATCATCCAAAACATACCAGAAAAATTAATTTTTAATAAAAAAATTTAATCACAAACGCTCTCTAATAGTGATTAAGAAGAAAGACTAAAATCTTTCCGAATCTAGCTTTCATTCATTCTTTTGTTTTGTTTTATTTTGGTAATTTGTTTTTTTGTATTTTTTTTATTTCATGCTTTTTTTTTCTAAACTTCGACCTATTTTTATCCTTCAATTTTTTTTAATTCATCCTTTAATTTATTTTCTTATTTATTATTATTATTATTATTATTATATAATTAAGTAAAATTAATATAAAAAATTAAAGTTATTAAACTCAGTTCATGACCTGGATCACAAGTTTAACGATTTAAACCACAAAGCTTGTGTTGATCTAATATATTGTCATCTTAATGTTTTTTTTTTAAACATCTTTAATATTTTTTTTAAAAAAAAAAGCATTTGATTTATTTGGAATTGGTCTTCACAAAATATTTCGGTTTGAAGTCATGTAAAACTTTCGACTCGTATATGATACGCCTAGTTATTCATCTAGATGAGAGAAAAAACATGTTTGATGTCGGGCCAAAAATTATTGTACGGGTTTTGCTATTTGTTTTCTTATAATTTGTGGACTTCTTATTTAGCAAGGACTTCATTTCTACAAGAAAAACATGGGTGGCAGGAATTGAGATTATTTTGGAAAAGATTTCTATGTCAACAACTAGTGTTTCCTTTTATTTTGTATATTTTATTATTGGCAAGGTTTCCTTATCATTCAAGGAGACTAGGGGGTACATTTTAAGCTTATTTTTTCTAATACATAGTTTAACGTCAACAAATATAATTTTCTATCAAACCGAGTGATCGGTTTGAAATTTTACCAAACAATTCCATGTGCCTTATTATATACGATTTAAATTTCATAGTAATAGGATATCAAAAAAAACATTATGTATTAGCATCCTAGTTGGTTTAGGATGATTTTTTTTCTATTTTATATAAAACTCCTTTTTTTTTCCATCCTTGTTTAGGATTTTTTTTTTACCTATTATAATAAGGTTTTTTAGCTTATATTTATATAAAAAAAATTACAGGCTTTGATTTCAAAATAATCTATTATGTGTGGGAGATGAAATTCTCTTAACTTGGTTCTTTATTAAACTACTCTGACTTATTAAAGAATTAATCGGGTTTTATGGTGTTTTCTATACTTCTCGTTCGTGTCTCTTTATAGGCATTGAGTGGAGGTTCGATAGCTTATTGTCTTGATGTCTCAGTAAAAATAATCGTTGTTTCAAGCTCAATCACAAGTTGAATTTAACTTTCTTGATAAGAGTTGATTTGATTATAGATTTCTAGATCTTTATATCCATGAAGTTGTAATGGTAACAATAATTTAGTAAATTTAATGGTATGTCAAGCTTCGATATTGTAGGGATTTTTCTACTATGTCAAATTAAAGAAAAATGGGTTTTTTAAATGCAAACTTGTACCTCAAGATATCTAAGCTTAATTTTAGTTAATCAAGTCTTTATAGAGCCTAAATTGACATTATAAAAATATTTTTTATTCAAAAGAATTTTTATTCCAATCCATATATATTGAAAAATATTTCGGCATTATTATTCTCTTTCAATGGAAAGCATAAAACTTGATCAAATAACTTTTTGTATTTTAATCATAATAAAAGTTTATTATTTATTTCCAAGTAAATGGTTAAGTAATACTTTGGATGAGTCCTACATAACTTTTTTTATACTCGAGAGTTAACTTATCTTAAATTTTGTTTAACTTATTTTGCACTCAAAAATTTTATCATAAATAACTATTTCTCTAAAAACTGTCTCCTGACTATTGTTTTAATAAATAACTAGGGGTGAGCAAAAAACCAAAAAAACCAAAAAAATAGCTGAAAAAACCGAACCGTGAAAATAACCGATTAAACCGATTAAATTTTGAAAAAACCGACCGGTTCATTTCGGTTTTATAAGCCTGAAACCGAAAAAACCGAACTGAACCCAAACCGAAAAAAATGGAAAAAAACCGAGCCAAATCGGAAAAAAACCAAAAAAACCGAGCCAAACCGGAAAAAACTGAGCCAAACCGGAAAAACCGAGTCAAACCGTTTTTATCCTAAAAACCGAACCAAAACCGGTCAGTTTGAACCGGTTTCTGTTCGGTTTCGGTTTTTTTAAAAAAAAATTGGTTTGGTTACTTTTTTATATAAAAACCAAACCGAATTGAAAATAATCACCCCTATAAATAACCCACCTTAGAAATTCAGAATGTTGAACTCCTATTTATTTTTTAAGAGTAACAACCAAGTGCTTGAATTTTGCCTATAAATTCTATTTGTTCACTTCAAGCTAAATTACATTTTCATAAAGACTTAGTTCAATTCATTATAATCTTTTTTTTATTGCCAAGTGTGATAAATCTTTGTGAGATATAATACATTATGAAAGTATAAGTGGCACTTGAACCACTTGAAAAGAATTTGATTGTGACCTATTGAAAGGTTAAAATCTTGATCCTTCAAAAAAAAATTAAAGTGAAATGTTTTCTCACTTTGAACCCATAAAAAAATTATTGTTTTGATAAGATTTCACTCGTAAAAAGATTGTGTGTTGTTAGTGAATACTTGAATAATGATTCAAGGATTGGAGTAGACAGTTATTTAGTCCACTATAAATTTAGTGTGTCTTTCTTAATCTCAATCTCATTTACTTTGTGCATTTTTATATTAAATTTTTGTTTTGCCTTTTTTGAAGTGTTAAATGATTAAATTTTTAAGTTATCAAAATTTCAATTAAACACCTAATTCAACCCCTTTTTAAGTGCTTTTACGACTTTTACTTTTTTCTATAATTTTTATAATTTTGCTTGAATCTTTATTTATTTTTATTTTTCTCATTTGAATGGTTTTTCATTATATTATTTGATTTATCATCATTTTGGTCCCCTTTTCTTTTTTTTCTCCTTATTTCACTCTCTTATCTTTGTTTTTTTTTATCATCTTTCTTCTGTTTTTTATTTTTTATTATAAAACTTTAAGCACAATGAAATAAACAAAAGTGCTAAAATTTATGAAATTGCATGGAAAAGACATTTTTTTAGAATTTTTATATTTTTGAAAATACATTAGGGGGGAATAAGTTATAACATGAAGCTCTAATCACTTCATCAAGAAGTTTCTTAGTTACTTTCTTTTAGCATACTTCACATCTTTTCATGGAGGGAGATTGATCCAGATAAACAGAGAGAAAATAGATTGTGGTTGAGGGAGAGATTGTCGTGTGGTGTGATAATTATTTGTGAGAAAACAAAATCACAACAAATAGTAAAGTTTTTGAAGAAAAAGGTGTCAAACTCATAAGGACTAATTATGTTATTAAATATTAAAGTTTATCCAATTATTTACTATTTAGATGTAAAACCAAGATTTTTATAGAATTTACCACTTAAATTAAATAAAGTGCTTGACGAAACTAAATTAAAAAGAAGTAGAGAATAGAGCTTAAAGTTGTATAGATAATAAAAATAAATCTAGAGGTTTTAATTTTACCTAGCTAATTCCATATAATTTATTATTCCTTGATATAAAATTTCAAATCTTCATGTTGATGAAAAGAAAAGATCCCTTAATTATTCAATATTTTCTCTCGAATAACATTAAAAATATCTCCACTTATAAATTAAAATATCTCTATATAAATTAATTACTTGAAGACTCATTAATTTCTTTAGATTTTTCTTAATATAAAATCACACTAATCATGATAAAATATCTTTATCTTTCACTCAACTGATTATTTTTAATCCTAAAAACTTCCAATCATAAATTATCTCTTGGTATTATCATGATTCAATAAATTTAATAATAATAGGCTAAAATTTGTAAGCAATAAGATCAAGGATAAACACTCAACACAAAGAAAAAAAATAAAAATAAAATAGCTTAGAATTTAAATTCTATAATCAAAACTACACAACATCAAAGCCATAGAAAAATAAAACTTAGTTCATTATGAATATGAAATAAATCATGTTTTTATTGGAATACATCAAAGTGAAATTAAGGATAAGAGTAAAACTATTTAGCTTAGAATCGGTTGAAGAAGCACTCCACTACAACATCTCGTTTCTTTTGGTTCTCTCCTTCTTACTTCTTTCCCTTTTCAATTGTAAACTAACCCTCTTTTATCAGCTATATTCATGGTCTCTTCCTTGATCTCCTCTCTTTTATTTTTCAAAATCTGCTTTTATTTGTTTCATGATTTTATTATCAAAATTGATGGAAAGAAGTTTCTTTATTTTTAGAATAGAAAACTTCACTTTCCTTTTTCTTTTCTTTTTTTCTGAAATGTATACACAAATCAATCACACCTCTTTAAGGTAAGTTTTCTCATTTAATTGATTTCTAAATGTACTTCCTCAATATCACGAGCCTCAATCCAATTAAAGCTAATGTTTAATGTTGAATTTTCACTTCAATGCTCATGATTTAATGAATTTATCTCTTCCTAAATGTGAAAAAATAAATTTCAAAAAACTAAATAAAATATAAATGAGAATTATTTTCTTCTTAAAAAAGGATCTCTTTCTATAATTTTCAATTTTGCTTGAATCTGTATTTATTCTTCTTTTTCTTATTTGCATAATTTTGCATTATACGATCTAGTCTTTGTTATTTTGGTCCTATTTCTTTTTCTTTCTACTTCTTATTTCACTCTTTGGTATTTTCTTTTTATTTTATGTTTATCATCTTTCTTTTCCTTTTTCATTTTTTATTATAAACTTTACAAATAATTAAAATTATAAAAATTATGAAATTACATGGGAAATATATTTTTAGAATTTTTATTTTTTAAGAAAAAAATGTCAAATTATCATTTTTGACTTGGCTGTTTGAGATTATGGTAGCGGTTGCGGTTTAAAGTGTTTTTTTATCTAGAAATGCATTAAAATGATTTTTTTTTATTTTTTAAAAATCATTTTTGATATTAGCACATCCAAACAATTTGAAAAAAATTAAAAAAAATAATTTTTTTAAATGAAATTTAAGAGAACATAATTTCAATTACGTTTCCAAATGCACTCTTCAACAAAAAGTTTCTTTGTAATTATGCGGTTAAGTGATTAAAACCACGTTTCATTAAAAAAAAAAAAACATCAAAATTGATATACGGTTGAATCAATTTATTTTGACTTCACATCTTTTAAGAAATAAAGACATGTAAAATAGTTTTTTTTTTTATATTGTCATCATATCAATCATTTCCGGTGCATCTTCTTTTACAGCAGTTGTGACTCTCAAGTGAAGAATGTCTTGTAACAAAATCTACAAAGGGTTTACCATCAACAACGATGTACGGGCTTGGTTTCCCCTTATGATTTTTAATTTCTCGATATGTTCTTGAAGAAAAATTGAGCTATTAATTATACATGAGCTCTTGCAATTCTCTAGTCATTTATAATTTCACTTAAATATTATAAATTAAGAGATACAACACAAACCATCAAGCCACATTATAAGTTATGATATAAACTTTTTAAAATAAATTAAGAAACCAATATATTATCAAATTTGAAACGAAAATCTACCTTCTTCAATCTACCTGCTAGCATTCTTGTCCAGGTTTGGGGAGTTTTCTCTTAGACCGGTAGTTTAAGAATTAGTTTGGCTTAGCTTATGTGAAGATCATATGTGAGCTCTTTCTCAAACCTTTAAAGTTGAATTGTGGCGTAGCTATTAAGATTTTGAGCTTTTTTGATATAAAATCTATGAAAAAAACCTCATACATTAATGTTGTAATTTTTTATGTTGTCCCAAAAAATACAATTAGCTTGGAGGCAAGGTTTATGTATTGGATAATCGGTTAATTTCTTAATTCTAACAATCTATTCCACTCTTCCTACAAGGTGACTAGTGACTAGTGTCTGATATTTGTAAAAAGTCCTTGTTGGTGAATTTGAAGACTCCTCTATGTTTCAGTATCTTTTTTATATAAAAATACAATTATATTTTAAAGAGAAATTAAAAATAAATATGCAGTGGAGAATCTAGATTCTGTGACTGACTTATCAGAGTAATCATAAAACTTAAGATTCTTCAAAGCTAAAAAGAGTATGGGCTCAACGTCTAGCTGAGCTCAAAGATAATAGGTCTGATAGCTTGTCAGATCTATATATGTATAGTCTCATTACTTGGCTGAGCCTAAAGATGATAGGTCTAGAAACTTATCAAATTCATATATGTCTGGGCTCAGCATTTGATAGAGTTTAGAGATGATGGGTCTGATAGCTCACCAGACCTATACATTTCTGGGTCCAAGAATACTATATTATTATCGTAATTTTATTTATACTTTTAGAAATGAGGTTCCAAATATAAATAAACAAAAAAAATATGGATACATCACTTACCAAACATCACGAAACGAAGCTCACGATCAACACCAAACAAGCATAAGAATGCCTAGTTTTACAAAGTTGAAAACAAGGCCAAAGTTCACATGTTAGCATTTTTTTTTCAAGAAGCTATGTTTTAGAGTTTTTATTCCAATTCTTCAAAGATGAGTTTTATACCATATTTCTCCATAAAATTATAATTTTTTATACATAAATAACAAATTTCATATGATAAATCTCCTTTTCTATTATTCAAAATTTATATATGAATAGAGCATTATAAATTGGATGTACAAATGATCACATATCCAAGAACACATCACACCCTTCATATGCACATGCATTTTGAAAAGAAAAGGAAAAAAAAACCCTTGAATGCGAATTGCTAACAATTGTCAACGGGTTATTTAATTATTTTGTAACTAAATAAACTGATTTATTAGTTTTGACAAACTAGAGGGACTAAAATATAATTAACTTAACCTAGCATGTCATGTTGTTAAATTTCCTTTTCAGCGGTGAACGAGGCAACAGTGGAGAGATTTATAGTAATAAATTTCGGCATCAAGAATTGAGTGTCGCTCTCATTTCTCACAGACAGAGAGAGAGAGAGGGACAGAATGGACGGTGACGATGTGGACATGGCCGCTGTGGAGACCGCTGAAGCAGTACCAGTATCTTTCTTTCCTTATTTTTCTTGCTTTTTTATTTTTTGGATCGGTTGTTAATTTTTACTGATACTAAGCACAAAAACTCATAATTGGTTTCTGATATAGAAGAAAATGAAATATCTAATGTTGGGTTATGATTGAAATCCGTAGGAACTTGATGATATGAAGAAGAGATTAAAGGAGATGGAAGATGAAGCTGCTGCTCTTCGTGAGATGCAGGCTAAGGTTGAGAAGGAAATGGGTTCTGTTCAAGGTTGTAACTATATATATTTATGCATATATTTGTGTGTATTTTGGGTGTTTGCAATTATGGTCAAATGGGTTTTTGTTATTTTTTAATGGGTTTATGATTTATTCTTCTATTTTTGTCTTTCATTATCAAAAAGGGTTTATGATTTTTTTTCCCTGCAATTTTTCTGTTGGGATTTTTTTCTTTTAATTAGTGTTGTGATAGATGGGGTTTTTTTGGAGATTGGAGAATAATGAGGTATTGTGGTTTGGATAGACTTGTTAGTGTGAGCTTAGAAGTCACACATTTGTGTCTTTGTGGTTTTAGGGTGAGGTCGTTTATGCTCGGTAGATGGCCTTTGATTGGTGGATGTTTTGTAAGATATGTTGGTTACTACTTAATGTTGTAATGAGAAGGGTTAGAAATGTATTGCCTATGTCGATAAGATTGGCTGCATGTACGTAGATATCTGAAGAATACATATATGCTAGTTAAGATAGGTGGTTGAAACTTGAAAGTTAGAAATGCAACAAATTTATGATTTTGGAAAACTTCCATTCTTGATATGAGAATGTTTTATAGACTTTTAAGGGCAAGAAATATTTTCAGAGTATTATGTCACGTTTTTTTGCAGTGATTCTTTAGCTGCTCCACTGAAAACTTAACAAGGGTATTCCACATTGGTGATCTGGATCGAACACTTTCTTTTTATTGAATGGCTCTATTTATTTACCATTGTCTATTTTCTCTATTGATAATATTCCAAAGACCTGGCTCTTAAGTTCATAAGAGAGGTGAACTGTGTGATACCGTTCCAAATTCCATTGCTTAAGATATTTTATTACGCCTCCTTTTATTGGTTGAAGGAAGGTGAGTGGGAATAATAACTGCAATAATTGATAATTGTTTCTGCATGTCTTTCTCCTTCTTCCTCTTACTGTTTCTATGTGCAATTAGATCCTAGTGCTTCTGCTACTGCATCTCAAGCAAATAAAGAGGAAGTAGATTCTCGATCAGTGTTTGTTGGTAATGTGAGGCCTCTTTTCCTTATTATCTGATTTACCTTCAAAGAATTGTTTTTAGTGTCAAATGCATGTAGTGTGGATTATTTGGCTGGTGGCTTGTGTTGCATTTGTGCATAAATGATATCTCGACCTGGGGACAGAATCAATCTTCTACCTGCCTTACTTTTGTTGTTTGGTTTGCTGTAAAAATAAAGCAAATGAAATTGTTAAAGCCGCACCTACATATTGATGGGATAGGTGCCTTTTGGGATTCAATTTGTACTATTGGCATACAATAATGGGTAAGGGATTTGTTAGGTGTTGGTGCAAACTTAGAGTTGTCTTGAAGATCATTATGATTAACTCCAAGAAGCAACACAGCTTCCTGTCTTGCTAACTTAACATGGTTGCAGGTGGACTATGCGTGCACCCCTGAAGAAGTGCAGCAGCATTTTCAGGCATGTGGGACAGTAAATAGGGTCACTATCCGTTCTGACAAGTATGGCCAACCAAAGGGTTATGCATATGTCGAATTTGTTGAGCCAGAGGCTGTGCAGGAGGCTCTCCTTTTAAATGAATCTGAATTACATGGCCGCCAATTGAAGGTAAAGAAATTCTGTGTTTTTCTCGCTATACAATTGATAGCTTCAGTTGCTTAACCTTGATCATCGTAGGTTCTATTTTGTTTTCTTTTTAAAGTATTTCTCAACCTCAAATTGATTTCTTCCTTCTTATTGTTTTGGCTTTGCTTTTGCAGGTAACTGCTAAGCGGACCAATGTACCTGGGATGAAGCAGTTTCGCGCTCGTCGACCCAGCCCGTACATGGGGTTTACACCCAGGGCTGCAATTATGCCTCCTTATCTCTTCTCTCCTTATGGATATGGGTATGCTATCAAAAAAGTGCATTCAAAGTTTTTAGTGATTAGGCTCTTACTACCATCCTCGCATGCTTTTTTCTCTTTTGATATTTGAGGATCAATGTTGTTCATTTAGCATATTTCCTTTGCACTGCAGGAAGGTAATGAGATATAGAATGCCAATGCGTTACAGCCCCTATGGCTAAAGTATGATCTTGCTTGAGACAGCATTGCCAGCAGATAGATACATCCGACAAAATTTGTGCTCTTTTCTTCTCACATATTTTAATGTTTGGGTGGGATGAACAGAAGACGTTTCCCTGCATGGGTTGAAATGGTGTAATGTGAAAATGGAGCTTTGTTTTGATCATGGTAGACAATTAAATTATTCTTGCTTGCGTTTTGGGTGTACTGCCTATAAATATTCTATCTTGAAAGCTTCCTCTGGTTGCAATATTGTAGGTTTTGTTAGGTCCGTTCGCTGCTTCTGTCTTTTCTTAAAATGAAGCCTCCTTTTTTCTGGGAGATCTTTCTGTTTGAGATCTCAACTGATGGCGCTATGATTTTGTTTACTGTTTTTTGCACCGCAGTTTAAACCCTGTGAATTATGTTAGTAGAAGACAAGGTATGATTTTAATTTATTGGTGGAAAATGTTTTTGAGTTCTTGCATGCAAACTTATTACTGTATATTCTCAGATATAGTTTGTTTTTGCGCTACAAATAATAATAACAATAATAATAATAATAATAATAATTTAATATATTTATAAATAAAAAACACTTTATAATAATAATAATAGGACAAATGATGTACTACTATCATTTGTACCGGAACTATGTACTGTATAGAGTACCTTATCATTCTACTGGTAGGGCAAGGATTTGTTTTTCATGCAAAGAATATATTTCTTGCATGCTTGAGAAACAGACAAATGCTTTTTACAACACTCTCTCGTACATACCAAAATTAAGGAAGGCATAAAATGGATTAATTAATTTGGGTGGTTCAAGAAACAACGGTAAAGAATTATCAGACGAAAGGCTTACAAGTTCTGCTTCGAAGTTCCATCAACACAACGTATGTACTGCAGTTTTTCACAATATTCTTTTTTAAAAAATATATTAAAATAATTTTAAAAAAAATTGAAGAACAAAAATTTATTTTTTAAAAAAACGTTTTTTACCTAAAAACAAACAACACTGATGCCACCAAAAAAAAAAATACTAATTAAGGGGGCCAAACATTAAGCTATCAAAATTAAAATCCACCAAATCCCTCCTCGATCTCTTATGTTTAGTATTATGAAAAATATTTTAAAAAATGCATGCATTAAAATGAATTTAAAAAAAAACAAATAATAATTAATATTAATAAATCAAAATTATATAAAAATACCAAATTTTTTTATTTTTTTAGCTTTTCAAGCCAACAGTAATTTAAAAAGACAGAGCACTTTAAAAAATAGATGATAACACGAAAACAGTGAGCAGTGAGCTCTTAGGGAATGTTTGGGAACGCAGCTCCGGCTGTCTTCTCAAAAAATTTGAATTTTTTTTTTTATTAAAATTTAATATGATTTATATGTTTTGGATCGTTTTGATGTGTTGATGTTAAAAATAATTTTTAAAAAATAAAAAAAAATCATTGGCATGTATTTTGGCATAAAAAATTATTTGAAAAGCACCCGCAACCACACTACCAAATACGCTTTTAATGTAGAGATTTGGGAATTCTTTCATCGTGAGCAGTGAGCTAACGTCATTGCCGTGACATTTGGATGTTCTTTCAAGTCTCCGATGACCAAAACCAGACACACAGCTATCCTCGAACGAACCATTTTATACTAAAAAACAGGAATAATCCATAAGCAAAAGGGCTTTAAAGTTTAAACATCAACCTCTCCTCTCTCCTTGGCACAGGTGTTCAAATTCCGAGAACGCCATTGACTTCACTTTTATGTCTTTTGTATTATATTTACACACAGTGCTTGATCTTATCCTCTTGTCGGAATC
>Ga0307515_10020589_pt1 | contig 11755 bp, 3 predicted proteins | sample 17_EM_MG_FD_194513 | JGI IMG/M metagenome (GOLD analysis project Ga0307515, IMG submission 194513) | Populus trichocarpa ectomycorrhiza microbial communities from riparian zone in the Pacific Northwest, United States - 17_EM | ecosystem: Host-associated > Plants > Roots > Unclassified | place...
TAAAAAAGATAATCATTCGGATTTTCCGCTGAAAATACATTTGTTTCAAAACAGAAACAGAAATGCCGTCGTCGTCGTCGTCGTCGTCATCTCGAAATCCGTCGACGATGCTTAAACCAGAGGTCGGACCTGACAGTCTTCCTTGAGAAGCTCCTGTCATTGCCTACACCGAGAAGGTCTCACTCTTCTCTCTCTCTCTCTCTCTCTCTCTCTATCGATTATTATTGTAATTATTACTGAATTTATTTATTTTAATGTGAATCATTGTTATTTTTTATATAATCGAAGAAGAGCAACTTCAATTAAGGAAGTAAGTTTTACGCTTCTCGTTTATTTGGATCTGTAATTATGTGTTGATAATCAGAAAATGTAGTTTCGATAATCAGTTTATCTAGTGATTTAATCTGTTTCTGAGAAAGAAAAAAAACACAAGAATAATTCCTGGAATCAGTGAATCTCAGTCTTCAATAACTTATTTATGAATTTGTTTGATATTTTTATTTTTATTTTTTAATGTAAGATATATCGAAGAAAATTATTTGAAAATTCGTGATGCAGAGAGAATTAGTGAATTTCAGTCTTTAACTAAAAGAAAATAATAAAAGAAGTTCTGAAATCTTATTGATGATTTTTTTATTATTTAATTTGTGTTAGATATGTCGAAGACAATTATTCATAGATTTGTGATGTAGAGAGAATCAGTAAATTTCAATTTTAAGAATTAAAAAATGAACAATATATATAATTTTGTTTTATGAATTTTTTTTGTTGATGTTAGATATATTGAAGAAAATTATTCGAAGATTCGTGATGTAGAGATAAAGCTAGCGAATCTTACGTTAAAGCAGGTTGGTATGCGGCAATGTTGTAGTTTTTCAGTCTTGGATTTGGTGTTTTACTGACATTGCTGGTGGTTTTTGTGTATGATGGGGGTGTGGATAGGCTTAAGCGCTTGAACATATGAGGAAGAAGATACAGATGTCGACGGAGAGAATTCGTGTTGCGAGGTTGAAGGAGGGAGAAGCTCAGAAGGTTTGTCCCTTTTCGTTGTCAAAACTTGGTTCTTACTGTTAGTAATGAAAGTAGTATTTGAATGATTTAGGGTAATATGGGTAGCATGATTTTGGGATGGTGGAAATGGATTTTTGAGGTATTTGGAAGAATGTGATGTGATGCAGTAGTGAAACCAGTTCCTTCGTCAGTCGCATTACATTGTGTTCTGCATATTTTTCTTCTTTTGTTTCATTAGAAATGATCTCGCATGTCTGTATCATCTTGAACACGACTGATGCAATGGGGATAAAGATTTGAGCTAAGAACTCGATGTTGAACAATGTTAGGGCCGAGCTCCTTAAAAAGGCCATGCTTTCACTGAATCTTTTTCTTTTTTATTTCTCTCTTTGTTTTTCTTAGATGAAAAATGAATGTTAATTGATGAGGTGCCTTCCTATAAGCAAAAGGCAAAAGAAAATGAAAACACCTTTATGTCTTCAATCCCTTCAAACATCGGCTGAGCTCTTTAATAGAAGGCCAAAAAAAGGAATAGGAAAAATCAAAGGCATTTCTGGTTGTAATTACTTTCAGAAAAATGTTTTTTTTTAATCTCCATCTCTAGTTTTCACATTTATTCTAAAGAGATTTTTCCATTAAAAATCAAAGAAACATGTTATTATATATAAATAAGGCCCTTATTTTTATATTGGAGACTTTGGGAAATAATCATTTTGGTGTTTTTCAAATTTCAGAAAAAAAAAATTTCATTCTCAGTTAGTAAACACATTTTCTTTAGTTTGATGTTTCTTATAATTTTTTTCTGAAAAACTAAAAAAAAGATTTCACAAGTAAAGGCAACCTCTATTTAGCTATATGGGGAAATGCTTTCCAAGAACAAGTATCTGTTGATTTTGGAATCATTGGATGTAATCAATTCCTTGATATGGAAATGTAGTATTTGTCTCATGATTTTCTTGCTGCACACAGTTGAAGTTTGTGAGATGTGTGGTTGTTAATACATTAATGTTGTTGGCAAATTGTATTTCCTTCTTCATTTGATATGTTGATATGATGTGCATATTATTGACTACTAGTGATACATGTAAACACACAATAAAAACCATCTACATACAATAGGTGTCTATCATAGTAGATCCCCACTAAAAGAAGACAAAGAAGACCATAAATTAGAAAGCCCATTGATAGTTTGTATGTAGTTTACTCCATTAAAAAAATTTATTCTTATCAACTCATGCCCCAGACCTGCGAAAATTTATTGTAACAGTATGGTTGCCTTGAATTATACCAAGAACTCTAATTATCATATTAGATAATGAGAGTATGTTTATAGTCCCATTCCATAAGTGAGATTCATAGCATATGGTTCTTTCCCAAGATAGTAAAAAAAGGTTTTCAAGGACTACAAAAACTCTATAAGTAGGTAGGACTTTCGGTTCAATGTTTAGATTAGAAAAACTTTTCTAAAACTAATTAATTATTGGATTTCACTACAATGTTTAGATTAGAAAAACTTTTCTAAAACTAATTAATTATTGGATTTCACCAACCCAGCTACCACTACTATAGAATTTTTAAATCCGTTATCAGATTATATTATAGTCTTCAATCAAACAGAATGAAAGCAGGAGATTGGTAGACCATGGAAGCCATTCCATTAGTGGGATCCATAGCCTACATGTCTTTCCTAAGCCAATAAAAGAAGTAGGTTTTCGAGGACTGTAAAAAGCTTATCGGTATGCAAGACTTTCGGTTATAATGTCTAGGTTGAGAAGACTTTTCTAAAACCAATCACTTATTGGATTTCACTAACCAAACTACCACTACCAAAAGATTCCTAGATCCGTTTTTAGATCGCATTTCAATTTTTAATCAAACAAAATGAAAGCTAGAGATTGATTAGCTATAGTAGTTGCAAACAAATCTTGATATTAGACATGATATTTGTTTGATATTGGATGGAGTGGGCCTTGTTTAATTGGCCTCACCCATCACATTATCTTGGGAAGCTCTTTTCTTAACATGCTCCACCTCCAAAATATCTAGAACCGATTAGGATTAGACTGAAGTAGTTCACTCAATATCCTATATAAAGAAGAAAAGCTCAAATCATATATAATGATATAATTGAAGTTAAGATTATGAACTTATTTTCTATATATGTTTATTTCTTATCAAGAAGCTCAAAAACTCTTGGATCTCTACTCTTTAAAAGAGTTGAAGAATTTATTGGAGCTCTTTCTTTCCATTTATTTTCATGCTTGGCGCTAAACCCTCCCTGTCAATACTTTCTTGTTATTTATTGACAAGAGTTGTAGGGAAAAAAATGAATATAACCCCTTAGATCCTTTCATATACTTCGATCTATAAGGCTTAATCAATGATTTTGGTCAAGGTGATTCCTCATATGAAATCATGAAAATGATATGAATCTATATAAATAACCTATAAAATGATAATTATCAAAAGGTCTATATCCATATTCTAGTCTTGGTCTATTAAAATGATGTTTAGCAGTCTCTACCCAAGAGCTTTGGCCCATGATCCAATGGATCTATAACCAGTTAATCATTCTTTTTTATTTTCTAACCAAACATCATGCTTCTTCTTCTTCTTTATTTTTTATCTTCCAACCAATCGCTTTGATTTTGTTTCTGCAACAACATATAATCTTGGTCATTTACCTTAATGCTTACAACTCAATTTGTTTATAGTGATAACAATAATCCATGCAATACTGTTTTTTTTTCTTCTTATGTTGTTTCTGAATGACATCATAACTACACGAGGTAAATTGATGCTACCCACTCTACCGCAAAAGGGGGCCGCTTTCTTCCTTTAAAAAATATCAGTTTCATCATGAGGGCTCAGTAAACAACATAATTAGTATCCTACCAAGGAGCAAGAAGGCTATTAGGAGGTCAATTCCTTTACCTAGCGGAAGTGTTGTTTTGACATGAGTGGCATTTATCTCGATAGTCTTGGATAGAATTATGCTGCTTGCTGGGTCCTGATGATGGAACTAGCATTTTTTAAGGGAAGAAAACGGTCATATAGCTATGGTGCCATTCAGAAACAACCCAAGAAAAAGAAAAAAACAGTATTTCACGGATTATTATCATCACTATAAAACAAATTGAGTTGTAGGCATCAAGGTAAGGGATCAAGATTATATACTGGAGATTAGAATGTGATCTGAAAGCGGATCCAGGAATCCCCGGATAATGATAGTTAAGTTAGTAAAATCCAATAATCATTTGGTTTTAGAAAGACTTTCCTAACCTAGATATTGTAATGGAAATTCCTGTTTATTTTTAGGGTTTTTATAATTCTTGAAAATCTTATTCATTTACTGGCTTGAAAAAAATTTGTAAGCTATGAATTTCACTAATAGAATGATGGAATGGAACTATAACCATACTTCCATGGTCTACCATGATACTTGGGTTACTTGGCAGCTATACTGTCACAGTAAATTCTCACGGGTCTGGGGGAGATTAAGTAGACGCTGCAATGTGACCCAACTGGAGTCTCGGCGTCTTGGAAGCAGCAACAAAAGTTGTGAAGGACGAGGAAGAAATTAAGCAGAAGTGTGAAGACTTAAATCATCTGGTAAGATCATCTCTGAATGAAGTTATGAACTTCACTACTTATTGTTTGTTAGGTTTTCTCTATTTATTTTATTATCTCTAACAGGTTCAAGAAAGCAGTAACTCTCAGTTTTCTAGAATTAAGAAATTAAAAAGACGACTGGAAGCCCTAAACTCTATTTCTAAAACTATCGGTCATATCTAATTATCTATCAATACATGTAGTTAATTGCTTGGACAGCACTCTCATGGTATACTTTCACATTGATTATTAACTGTCATGGGCTAACTATTAGTTAATACTGCCCTTTCTTTGGGATTGCATTGAGCATGTGTAAGGTATTGGCCTATGTGTGTGCGTAACTTACTTTGGCAATTGGGGCAGTGCAAGATTATGGTTATTTTCTTGGTGTAGAAGATGATAACAAATGGGCTAAGAAACGGCATCTGATTCAGGTAACAAAAAAAAATTGTATTTGAATATATGCCTAGTAACTCAATTGAGACATAATATAGGCTTTGAAAATGTTCTGATGTGCATGAGATCGTAAAAGCAAACTCATTAAAACCATAACATCAGGTGTGTTCTGAAAGTGGCTGCCCTTAAGGAGCTAATGTTTGTGAATGTTCCATTTACTGTCCTTACATCATGCTGCTCCACTGAGTGCTAGTATAGGCATATACTGATATACACATTGCATGTTTGTAGAGAAATTGTTGAAAGTTTGCACTTGTGGTTATCCATGGGATGGAAAACCAATGGGACCTGCACCGAACAACCCAGCTCAAGATGCCTCGATTCCATTTTCAACAGAAAGTGGTGCCGGAGTGGCTGAGAATGCTCCTCGTCACGCAAATGGGGGAAATGTCCAAGTCATGAATGAGCAAAATCAACAGCCTAATGTCGAGGTAGAAGGAAGGGGAAAGAAGAAAGTCCATTTCCAAGGAAGGGGGAGGCGAATCGGGGCTGTTCCCAAGGGTAGAGGATTTTCCCAACCTGGCTGGACGGTGGCAGGATTTGATGTCGATGGTAGAAGTTAGAAGCAACATTTCATATTCTCCTATACTGAAACTGTGAGTACCTCTACTTTTGCTCCACCAAGCAAGCATGCTCTTTGTTCCATATACGCTGGTTGATTTTTCCTACTGTATTTATTCAATTGGCTATAGCTAGCTTGTTGATATAGAAAATGCCATCTGACCTTTTGAACTTCACATTGCCACTTACCCTTGCCATCAATTCCTCATTCAAGGAAGTATGGCTCAAGAACATTTCTTATTCTTTACTCTTTAACTAGCCAAAGCTGTGACCTGAAACTCTAGACTCTCCTTGTCCCTTTACATGTTGCTTAATATTTTCTGCCCCGTGTATTCTTTCACTTGTATATAGTCTGTTGATATAGAAGTGGCATTTGATCCTACTTCCCACTGCTGCTTCACTTGTGTTACAAATAGATTCCTTCGATATTGTTTACCCATGTAAAGTAAACATTTGTTGTTCCTCACTTTTATTCTGGCTATATATAGCTGTTCGTTTAAATCTCTAGACTCCCCTTCCCCTTCACATGTGCTCCTTCTGCCCCGTGGGGGCTTTGATTGAACAATTGAAATCTTATCATTCTCTTCGGTCAGCAATATATTTGTATAACCAAAATTGCCCTCAGACAATCCAAAACCAGTGTTATTAAATTTGATATATGACCTGGATTTTAAATTAAACCATATGGTAATTAACCTAATCAACCAACAATTCAGTTTGATTTTAATTTTTTTTTTCAAAAGCATTGTTTTAACATTTTAAAAAAATCTTGAAACGATGTCGTTTTGGGTTGATTTAGGTAACATGGGTTAATCTACTCAACTTATGATCCAAGTCATGAGTTCAGTTAGGTTTAATAACTTTGTTCAAAAATCTATTTTTTAAAATTATTAATTTTAATCACGAGAAATAAATAGACATAAAAAATCCTAAACATAAATCGAAAAGGTTATGCAATGATTTAATTAAATAAATTGAGTGTCAATAAATAAATAAATAAGTCATTAACTAAAGATAAAAGTAAAAAAATAAAGAGATAGATGTAAATAAATATATTTAATCTTGTAATATGAGTCATTTACCAAGTTATGTTTAATAAATTTGTTTATTAAAATTGATTTTTTATTTAGTAAAGTGATGATAAAAATAGATACATACAGGAAATTGATGGAATAAAATCAAAGGAAAAATAAAATTATGCAAGAATAACTATATTTTATTTTTAAAAATAAATTTTATTTATATAAAATAAAAAAATATAAATAAATTAAAATAATCTCTTCAAAAATTAAATACAAACAAAATAAAAAACAACCGCTATTTAAAAAGACTAAATAAACAATCTAAAAAAAAATCAAAGGGAATGAATATTAAATTAAATATAAAATAAAAAGTTATTTAAAAAAAACATGTTAAAAAAAGTATCAATAAAAAAAAACTACAAAAAAAAGAGGTTAGACGTTACTAGGCTTGGCAAGCTAAAGCCGCGTGCTTGGGCTCTAATTTTTTTCTTAGTAATGGGACGGATGACATGCCATTCAACCCAAAATGTTTTGAAAAATAAAGGTAGGTGACTCATTAATTGCTTTTCCTTAGATTTTGACTATAGTGGTGGTTGATAAATCGAGGTTGATTTGTTTTTACTTAGAAATCTATTTTTGAATAAAATATCATAAAATATTATAAACACTTTGATAAACTCATATATGATCTCAAACATCCCAAAAATTCGCTTAAAAATCTAAAATCAACCAAAAATCTTTTTGAGATTGAATCTATCATCTCAAGCAAAGTGAAGGGCAAAGAAAACCTAGGATAAATTTTTTTCCATTTAATGGAACTCATTAACATTAAAATCAACATTTTTAATGGTGGAAATTGGTGTTAAATATTGGGACTTTCTTTCTCTTCCCTCAAACTAGGAGCAAAAAAATAAGAAGAATAAAGTTTTGAATCAAAATTGAATTTTTGAAAAATATTGGGAACAAAAGTTTATAATTTAAAATGTAGGAAGACTAAAGTGAACTTTTTTATCTAATTTTAAAATCATTATCTATTTTCTCTGTTTTTTTCACTTTGATCATCTTTTTTTTAGTCTTGCAATTCCTCAATAAATTTAAAGCAATTATCATTCAATTTGGTCATAAAAGGATGAAATCATCCAAAAAAAATTTTAAGAATTAAAATAAAAAAACAAAAAAACATTAAACAATGTAAAATGTAAGGGCGTGAACAACTTCTAAAGTTTTGAGTTTCTTTGTAATCACTGAACATTGAGTTAGGATAAACATCTATTACTCTGTTACTGTTGCAAAAATAATGCCATGTTTCCACAGAAAATAAGGCAAGGTCTTCTTTAACTTGTGCTTTGTTTGTTCATGCGGGGTACGGTGCACCACCGCACAAACAAACGGGCATGGTCATCATCAATGTCTTTTAACTTGGGCTTTGTCTGGAACTGTGACCTAACTGATCTTGTGGAAGTGTTCACTGTGCATGATATCATCAATGTCCGTATCTGCTTCTGCCATGGATGTTATATTGACATTACTTGCATATGTTTGTACAACACCAGACTTGATTGATCCATTCGTCTTTATATGGTGTCATAATCTGTATATCTGCCACACTGTTTTTGTTCTTCATACTGTTTCAAATTCAACAAGAACTCATACTGTTTCAAATTCAAACTTTCGAAATGCCATTTCCTATAAATTGTTAAGCATAATCATGGGGTTAATCCAATGCTGCTGGTGAACTTCAAATCAAATGATTTAACCAGCATGCATGGACATTTTGCATAAATCTATGATCTTTGTGGGTCGAGAAACAGTGCAAAGTGCGTGGAATTTCAATTTCATGTACAATAAAGCAAGCAATTTCTGATTTGGCATTTAAACTTACAACTGTTTACACCAAACCTGTCATGCCCTGATGAAAAAGTTACTGAATTATTCTGCTCTGTGTAAATTGATTAAATGATTAGAAGCCAAAAGTCCTAAATTGTTCTTTATGTTCCAAAACTAACGTCTGTACTAACCTCCCAAAATAAAGGCCGGTTTCACATTCCCAGTTTTGATGAGGCAACAAAGCCCTTCTCTTCTTTTCTATTCGAAAAACTGGACCCGTGAATAATTACAAGCTGAAAAGGAAATTGTCCCCTTGCTATCCCCCTCAAGGAATGTTTTAAAAAATGGATACAAATGTAATATTTATATTATCTAATCTCATTCAACCCATCAAAATTAAATAATACAAATATTATAAATAATAAAAAATCAAACAACATAAAAAAAAACTATATTACAAGGTCCGGTAATGGACGTAGATTTCTAAAACATTACAACTCAATCTTATATATTTGATAGTTTGTGTGTTGTATATTATTTTTATTTTATTTAGAGATATTTCTGCTCCAAAATTTTATTTATGAATTTTTTATTAGATTTTTTTGATGTAATAATTTTTGTTTTTAATTTTTTAGCATCTGAAAATTTTTCTTAAATCAAGTTTGAAATTAAATCAAATAAGATATTAATCAAATTGGGTTTTTGGTAATAGAGTTACGCTTGTAACCCAACTTGACGGGTCAACACTAAAGAAAAAGAACAAAACAATGTAATTTTAATAAAAACAGGTGGGCTGGTGACTCACAATTCACAAATTGACCTAGTAATTAACTTAAAGAATCGGGTATTTTTTGTCAGTTACTAGATGAAGCCTAACAACAATGAACAAGGCAGAAAAATGTGCAGAGCTGTACTTGAATTATGTAGACAATAAATGGTGGGTCAAGAACTCACAGGGTCACCATACTTTGCTTTCAGTTTCCATTCAAAATTTATGGTGGTAGTTTAATTCCTCCCTTTAAACACGTATGTCTGCAAGAGGTCAGGAATCCACCACCAATCCAACATAGATCACTTACCTACCAATATTAATCACTTTCTGTCACATAAATGAAGTAAATTAAATGCATATTTGAATATATATATATATATATGATCCTAATTAATTCAGCTTCAGCTTCTGTTCCTCACAGTACTGCTATAATTCTTTCTTTTTTTCTTGGTGAAGCACTAAACTAGCATGTGTTACTGTTTCAATATCATGACTCATGCATTCATTTGTGGTAGCAAATCTCAGTGTTCATCATTTGGTTATGTTGTTCAGTATTAATTTCACACCAGTGAAAATTTACCAACTTAAGCTTCGAAGAGGGTCTCTATGAAGTTTTCAAGAATTCATCAGCAACAATGAGTAATATTTTTCTATTATTGATACATCATACTACGGCTGCAAGTGAAAATAAATCTCTATATGCTTGTGAATTTTGTTTTGGTTGGTCATGAGGTTCATTAGTCCTTGGATTAATTACACATAAGGTTCAACTCTTGTTTTCTGCCCATCTTTCTGTCAATTATCATTGGTATGGGCCAATTTAATTACAAGTTTTTTTTTTAATTATGGGATTTCTGAATGATGTGATGATTATAAATTAAACATCTAAAATTCAAAATAATGGTATGTTAATCAAATTTAAACTCTTTCTTTTTTGCTCAACTAGGGTTCTTGGAGGGAAGAGAATAATAATTCAAATGAATTTGAGTTATCATAGCTTTTTTTTTGTTTCCTGTTCGGTGAAATTATTAAAAACAAATTCACAATCGCAGCTCAACAAATCTTGAAATAATTAACTAAGAAACAAATTGGGAAAAATGTACTTGTAGGCACTAATCTAAAACCTAAAAAAATAATTAGTTGGAATTTTTTGTAAGAAGAGAAATCTCCTGTTTCATTAACTCTTTCTCACCACTAATTCAAAATAAAAGGACATGTTGTAATCGATTTCCGTAGCTAGGACATGTATGATCATAACAAGCTGGTGAGTAGTAACACATCAAAGCAAGAACAGAAATAATTTGAAGGCATAATTTTGCGGTCCTACATGTATAGCCCTTTGCATCGAGGGTCTGTAAGCTACATACTGATAAGCCCTAACGTCGGTGAGGTAGCTTTTTTATTGAACAGTTCACAGTTCCTATATAGAGAGAGGGCCCTGATCAAGGACATGGACGCCAATCTGTCCAAGAACTAGCCTTCCAATCCACATGATGGGCAAATGTGTATCAATTTCGGTCTCCAGCAATTCGAAAGCACTTTTTAAAAAAATATATATAAAAAATCGTATATATGAACATTTTGATCATATCATTTGTACATTTTTTTTTTCTTTTGGAATCTTTACCACTCAAGTTTTTCTCTAAAATTACTTAACTTTTAGTGAAGAATGTTTTGTACTTTGTTGAACCTAATTGTATTGGTTTGCACACTAAAATGTGCAAAATGATTCCTGACTTTCTGGTTCAGAATACTGCGTAACACATGATTATGTCGCAACATGATGAGCTGCATTTTTTTAATTTTTTTTGCCAAATTACAAGGATAATATATGCAACTAGCCTTGCAGAACTTTCGAAGGTGGTAATGAGTTGTAGATACTAAAATAAGTGGTAGGAATAATGTTTGATCCCAAATTCATGCTTTTCCACTCTCAAAGCACAATTAATTAATTTCTGATCATTAAAATTGTTAAGGAAGCATTAGAGTTGACCCATCCAGGATTAGTCAATCCAAGAACTAGCCTTCCAATCCACATGATGGGCCAAACTTGTTAATTGCTATCAAGTTGAGAGTTATTTTAATGCGTTATATAGTTTATTGATATTATAAACTTGTTAATAATGGTCTTCGATAATGATTTGCTCTCTCAATAGCTATTGAATTTGAACTTTAAAAAGGAAAAATTAAAAACTATGATTATGACTCTTAATATATTATAAAATTATAGACAGACCTAAACCAATTCATGTTAAAGAAAAACTAAAAAAAAAAAAACATAATTAACTTAGTTAAAACTCTAAATTAACATAGCGACCCGATTGATCTGGGTCTAATCTAGTAAAAACTTGGTTATCAACTAGTTGATTCACTACCAGAAAATTGATAAATACAAACGGAAATACCGAGGGAATATTTCCGTCGGTAAATTTTCGAGGGATTTTACCGACGGAAATATTCCCTCGGTATATACCGAGGGAATTACCGTGGGAAA
>Ga0307515_10020590_pt1 | contig 11755 bp, 1 predicted proteins | sample 17_EM_MG_FD_194513 | JGI IMG/M metagenome (GOLD analysis project Ga0307515, IMG submission 194513) | Populus trichocarpa ectomycorrhiza microbial communities from riparian zone in the Pacific Northwest, United States - 17_EM | ecosystem: Host-associated > Plants > Roots > Unclassified | place...
TAGGAAGCTTCTATAATATAGTTAAATAGGTATTAGGCGGCGTCTAAGTAGTCATAGATAAAGCGCCTATAGAAATTGGCAAAGCCTAGGAACACTTAAATATTCTAGTGGCTTTTTAGCTCTGGCCACTCCTAAATCGTCTACACCTATATTAGGTCTATAACTATACCTATAAGCGTTATAATATAACCCAGGAACTTAACCTGCTTAGTGTTAAAGATATACTTTAACGCCTTAGCGTAGAGGCCCTAATTATCTAAACGTTCTAGTACTTCGCGGACGTGTTGCTTGTATTAATCCTCGTCTTTTAAGTAGATTAGGATATCATCTAAATAAATAACGTATATATGGTTAACTAGTCCCCCTAAGACTCTGTAAATATATAATTAAAATATTATAGGCGTATTAGCTAGCCCGAAAGGCATTATTAGATACTTAAAATAGCTATATTAGGTCTTAAAAGCGGTCTTCTACTTATCCCCTTTTTTAATACGGAGCCTATAATAGGCGTCTTATAGATTTAACTTTATAAAGATCTTCGCCCTAGATAATTAATCTAGTATTTTACTAACTAGTAGTAATAGGTAACGGTTCTTAATTATAATCTTATTAAGACCGCGATAGTCTATATATAGCCTTATAGTTTTATTTAGTTTTAGGATAAAGAGGATTAGCGTGCCTACTGGTAACTTACTAGGCCAGATCTATCCCTTTTTTAGTAAGCTATTAAGGTACTCCTATAGGATCTTAAGCTCTTTATAAGAGAGGTTATAAATAAAAAGGTTTAGTGGTTATTTACCTTCTTCTAGATTAATTATATAATCGTACTCTAAGTTCTACGGTAGGACTTTAGCTCTCCTGTTTAAAAATACCCTTAGTAAGTCCCTTAGGCTTACTAAAATATTTAACAAATTAGGGTCGCGTTTATCCTTCGCGTTATTATTAGGTAGGTTTTAAAGCTCCCTTAGGATGCTTATAGGCAGTGTTATACGCTATAGTAGTTGCTTATATATAGTTACTACTATATATTAAACCGTTTTATATAGTAGCTAGTAAAGGGTAGGGAATTCTTTAACGTAGCGTTTAAGGTACTATAGTATATTCTCTACGTATTGCTTAAGCTAGAGTAACTTATAGCGGTTAAAGTATCTTATAAGATCCTTAAAATCGCCGCCTTTCTATAATATCTCTATAACCTATCCGGTAGTTCCCTATAAGGTCTTTATTATAAAGGGGTTATTACCTATATTAGGCTTTATACCCATCTTACTATAAAATAGGGGTTAGATTTAATACTCCTTTAGGTATAGAGTATATACTATTTTACCTAAGGCTATATTATTTAGAATATTCTTTAGGCTTATTAGTAATATACACCCTTTTAAATCTTTATTATTTTACTATTTAAAGGCTTCTATTTTAAAGCGTATCTTAGGATTTACTTCTATAAGCTAAGGGTATCTAAGGATAAGATTATAGCCTATAAAGTTAACCGCCTAAAAGGGTTATAGGCTAACTACCTTAGTGCGGTTATATATGTTAGCTATTAATACTATAAGCTTATAGGTACTATATAGTTTGATTTAATACTTATCTAAAAAGCCTATAATAAGTTTTCGCCACCTTTATAATAGGATAAATTTATACTCTTTTACTAAATTATATTATATAAAATTAATTTTAGCGCCGCTATTATATAGTGCTTAGAACTAATATATCTTATCTATAAGGAGTACTATTTCTAGCTTAATAGCAATATAGAGAGTCTCTCCTTCTATATCTTGCCCTAGTTATAGCTAAGAAAGGTCTATAACTAGGGCTTTTTTAATTATTAGTACGGTTATTACCTTACTTATTTTTCTAATAGGATCTACCTCTAGAGTTTTCTCTTAACTTTTTAGAGTATTTCCGTAAAGGTGCTAGACGGGTATTAGGTTGGCCCTAAAAGTCTTTCCCGTTACTTAAGGCCCCTAAATTTAACCCTTTTAAGGTTCTTTTTAAGAACGGCTTCTTTAAAGGTTAGGTCTACCCTATATTATTACTAAAGTGCCTATACTTCTAGTAACCCCCTAGCTTCCTATTAGAAGAGGTCTGGTTCCTTACTATATCTTTAGCATTTAGAACTACTCGTTTAAAAATCTATATATATAGTAATCCGTAATATGGCTTCTATATATACTTTATTTCGTTATAAATTACTAGCTTAATTTTAGCCTAGATAAACCCGATCTTCTCCTTCTTATAAATACTACCGTCTTTATTTTTAAAGGGCTCTAGGTCTATCTGTTAAGTATAAGTTTCTATAAAGTTTATAAACTAACGGAAGTTATAACGGTTAAGCTATATCCCATTCTAAAATAGCTCTATATTATTATATTGTATAATATATAGATCTTAAGTCTATTTCTTTAGAAAGGTTTATAGCTATAGCTATATAGTAATTTGCTCTTTATTAAGCTAATTAAGTGCAATCTAGTTTAGTAATCGGTCTTTAATCTTACTAATAATCTAGCGTATACGCTCTTTAGTATTATTTTATATTATTAGCATCTTAAAAAAGTTATCTACCTTATAAACCTAATCGTCTAACTACTAGGTGTTAGGTTTATGGCGGAGTTCTAAACTACTAAAGGCCTTAGCTGGTTAGTCTATATCCTTTTTCTATTTATAGCATAAATAACTCTCTAAGTCTTCTATACCTCCTTAAATAGGTACTAAGTAGCTCCTAAAAAGCCCTTAGCCTTAACTAGGTTATAAAAGAATTTACCTAGCTTAGATTAAACCCTACTAGATATAGATTTGCCCTTAAAGGGTTCTAATATATTTATTAGTGGCTTTCTCCCACATAGCTTCTAAGAGCCTTATAATAGCTTCTTAATATCTATTTTAAAGGAGATTAGTATAGGGCTCTTAACCTTCTAAACTTAGGCTTAGGGAAGCTCTTACTATAGAGGTAGTATTAGCACTAGTAGCTAATATAGGCTTTCTAACAAGGCTTAGGTCTTCAGTTAGTAGTTAGTTTAAATTACTTAATAGGGTAGGCCTACTTAGCTTATAAGTAGTCTATATACCGCTACTATACTAATTATAGGCCGGTAGTCTTCTGGGAAGGTTCTAGTTAGTTCCCTAGTTAAACGTATTAGTATATTTCTCTAGCATTTCTAGCTTAAGGAAAGATCTTAAAGTCGCCTCTAGCGCTTAATCTTCTAATTAGCTTAGGTAGGACTAAAGGGGCTCTAGTTACTTTTTAGTAGCATTACGACCGTTATAGAGGGTGTCTGCGTTTTCCTTAGCGGTAACTATAGGTATGCAAAAGTCTTTAAGCTCCTAGAGCATCTAGGTATTAGGGCTTATTTAGCCGTCTTATCCAAAGGGTTATATTATTACAATCTCTCGCTATTAAAGGGACCTTCCTGCCTTAGCGCGACGGCTTTCCATAAGGTGCCCGTAGGGTTTCCATTCGGGTTATCGCGGGATTTTTAATGGAGGATAGTAGTTGTAAACAAAAGATATAAATAAATAATCTGGTCCTTAAAGCTAACTACCCTTCTAAAAAGAGTAGGAAGGATTTAAATATAAGGGGACTTTGTAGATAGGGGGCTATAAGGATACAATTAGAATAGAATAGATTAGTAAGAGAGACTTTATAAATAGGGGGCTATAAGGACACAATTAGAACAGGATAGATTAGTAAGAGAGACTTTGTAAATAAGGGGCTATAAGGATACGATTGGAATAGAATAGATTGGTAAGAGAGACAAATCCTTAAGGAGGTAAGGTCTCTGGGATTGTAGAGACTATATACTATAGGTATGTACCTCTAGTATATAACCGGCGACTATTTAAGGGGCGTCTAGAAGTTGTCCTAAGGGTAACCCAAGGCGTTTATAATAATATCCCCTATACCTAACGTTATATAAGTTTTCTTTTCCTACTAAGGCCCCTTAGTTATATATTATATGGTAAATATAGGTAGGCTAGCTAATAAATAGTATCTTTAGAGTATAATCTATTATATAACTCCCTTTCTCTCTCTTTCTTTATATATTATATAATAGGAAATACGTAGAAATTATATACTGGAGTAATAGGTTCTTTATATAGTAGGTAATAAAAATAATAAAAATTTCTATACTTTAAATTTAAGCTTTAAATTTGTAATAGGACTAGCTTAGTTATAGTAGGAACGTCTTAGTAAAATACTTAATAGATAAATTCCGACGCTTTAACTAAATTCTACCAAATTTCACTAGCTTAATTAACTTCTGCCAAGTTCTACTAGATCAATTAAATTTTACTAAAATCTATTAAAGACCGCGTGCGTATATGCGTATATATTAACCACTAGGACCCCTAACTATAAAATTATAAAATTCTCTTATTATTTCTCTCTCTTCTTTACGCAACGCCTTATTCTCTATAAGAGCTATATCCTTAGATTTAAATAGAATATATCTTATTCCTTTAAATCTACTCTAAAGCCTCTTTATACTTTTATAATATATTATTAACAGAACTAATATTAAAATAGTAAACAAACTTAAACCTTCTATATTAGCCACGAGTATTATAGCCCTAGTTAGGGAGCAGTTATCTATAATACAACAGTCTTTTATAGGTGACTTAGCCTAGTAATAAGCTATATTAAAAGCTTAGTACTAACCAAAGAAGCCAAAGAAGCCGCGTGGCAACTCTATAAGAGCCTTAATTAAGCTTAGAGGTTAAAGGAGAATTAGAATAATCTAATATTGGCTCTACAAGAGATTGATATTGCTACTAGTGGTGGTGAGGAAGTAGGAGGGGCAGAAGTAAGCTCTTAACGATCTTAACGCCAAAGACGCCTACTAAGTAAATTTAATAACTGCGAAATAGATATAGCCTGATTCGGCAGTATTTAAAGCCTTATCTACCAAAATTTAAGCAATTTAATCAAATATATAATGCGAATAGTCTTATATTGTGATTTTAATTTAAGGGCCGAAAACCGTGCACAAGGTAGGACCGTGCATAAGGTGGCCCGTACTTCTAACTAAGTCGCTTATAAAAATAAACCAAAATTAACTAAGGGACATTTAATACCACTATTGTAGCTACTAAGCTATTTAGTATTATTTCCTTCTTTACTTAAGATAAATCTATTCTTTTATTACTAAGTTTACTTAAACTCTATTAAACCAGTTTCTACTCCTTTAAATAAACCCTTTTATAAACCTTCTCTAAATAAATAGAATAAGTAGAGGTAGATAAACAAGCTTTAAAAGCCCGCTACTAAGTAACGGCCGCCTTTTACTCTAGCCTATAAAAATAATATAGGTCTTTAAGAGTAGATAAGAGCTTACTATTAAGCGTCTTAATAGTCGATTAAACGTAAAACCCTAAAATAAATTAGTTAGAGAACTTAGTGACTATAGAGAATAATATAGTATATATACTTAGCATTATAGATATATTAAACGTTATAGAATAAACGTATATTTAATTTCATATAATTAGCGTAGGAGGAGGGTTAGTAACTAAAGAGAGCCGTAATATAAGGCACATTACTAAAGTATATGGTAGGGAGTAGGTAAGCCGAGCATAAGTTACAAGGTGAGTCGATAGAAGAGGACGATATGGTAAAGAGTATAGTAATAGCCTTGTATGGAGACAAACCAATAAGGAGGGAAAGGGCTATAAGCCTAAGGGAGCTTATAACGTGGGACCCCAAAAAGCAAGACACCCCCCCTAGCAAGACATTCGCGCCCATGCCTCCCCTTCTTCTTCCCCTACTAAATTATACCTAAATCAAAAATTTCTAGCATAAATCGCCATGCCCCTTCCTAAATTTAGTTCTCGCGAAGCCGAAACCTCTATACAAAAAGCTATACAAGACGTTAAATTAGGTGTTGAGCCGTTAATTCGCAAAGCCTCCGAAGTTCGCGCATTACCACCCTTTACTATTGCCTATCGTCTTACTAGGCGTCTCCCTCAACACCTAGCCTATAAAACCCTACTGTATACCTATTAGGAGGATTAAATTGTTAAATAAATACGCGAATGTTAGTTATAGGGCTTTTAAATAAGTGTTAATATGCTTCCTATAATTGCAAACTTATTTTTAGCAAAAGGTAGGGTTATAGGTAAATATTAGGGGGAGAGATTTATATAACGCTATAGGCTCCACAGTATTATAAATCGTTAATTAGATTGCTAGAGAGCCTGGAATAATAATCTAGTTATTATTTGCAACTAGTTTAAGTTCTTTTAAAGCATATAGGATAAATACTTAATTAAGCACTCTAAATTTATGCATAACTTTAATAAAAACAAGGTAATGCTAGGCCTTATAGCATCGGCCTAAGTAATTGTAGATGGTAAGATTAGTAAGAAGAGGTTAAAGAATTAAGCTGTTTAACAACCAGAAACGTAAGAGCTAGTCTTTATAATTAAGATAATTAGCGCTAATAGCTCTTACCTACCTCCGTTTATAATTTAAAAAGGGTAGTAATACTAAGAGACTTAGTATTAAATTACTAAGTAGGATAAACGTCTTTATAGGTATACCTATATAACCTTAATAAAAGACTAGACAGACGACTCGCTAGGCCTACACTATATTAAATACTATAATACTTATACGTGATATTTTATAGAGGACAATAAGGGCAACGTTTAAAGCTATCGCATGCTTATAATGGATAATTACTTAAGCCACGTTACCTGGCAGTTTATTAAGTATACGCTGTCGCATAAGATTATTCTAGTTGCGCTCCTACCTTATTTAACGTACAAGCTTCAGCCACTAGATATAAGCTATTTTGGACCTCTTTAGTACTACTACAGCGTAGAGGTAAACAACTTCTATCGTTATAGCTATGCAGAAATTAATAAAGAGTATTTTATAAAGCTCTACCCTATAGCGCGCGCTAAGGCGTTTACTTATAAGACGATTTATAGCACCTGGAAAGCTGTAGGTCTTCTATTATATAATCCTACTACTGTCTTAAAGACTCTACTACGCATAGAGGCCTCCACAAGCCCTAAAACGAGCTAGTTAATTGCAATTATAGACTATTAAACCCTAAAGACCCCTAGAACTGTAGAGGACCTTAAATCTCTACAAAATTAGATTACCAAATTAACTACCAAACGACTAGACGGTATACTTAAAACCCCTATTCAGCAACGCGTTAAAAAGCTGTTTAAAGCTATTATTAGCTTTAATACTAATATATAAATATAGAGAGAAGAGAATAAACGATTTTAGAAGTATAAGATAGATAAAAAAAAGTAGTAAGAGACTTTTAAGTAAGGGTAGAGTCCTTACCCAGAAGGACGTTAATTAATTAAAGTTAGAGGATCTATAAAAACAGGAGCTTGCTACCTAAAAGTTAGCTTAAAAGGAGTATAAGGAAGGGACCTCTTTACTAAAGCTTAACGTTACTTTATACTAAAGCTATATTAAACCCTAGTAAATATAGTTAAAACTGGGCAACCTTTATATACGTCTTTTGGTGTAATCCTTAGCCTATAAAGGAATTTAGTAGTAAGTTAATCTAAAAGGGAGGCTCGGAAGAGTGTAGTAGTAAGCTATCTAATTGGTTAACATTAGGGGCAACTTATGCCTATAATGTACTCGGAAACTTTTAAGCCGTTTCTTTATATAATAAGAAGCATAATCGCTTTAATTTAGGCTATTTAGATTTAATATAAAGGCGTTATTAATTTTATTATTAATACAAATGCATCTAACGTAATCTATAAGCTAGTGGGCCACACAAGTGAGTAAGCCACCCTAAAAACTTACCAAAAACCCAAAAAATCGTTCTTTAATATCTTAACAACGGCTTAATAATAAATTATAATAATTTGTAATTAGACTCTTATATATACTTTAAGACCTCCATTAAAGTTTTAAAGTAATTAGTTAAGCCGTTATTAATATATTAAGATTTGGCTCTTAAATTTAAGCCTAATTATTATATCTTAGGAAATACTTATTAAATTACTTTAAGACTTTAATTAAGGTCTTAAAATAGGTAGAAGAGTCTAATTTAAAAAAAAAATTTATTATTAAGCCGTTGTTAAGATATTAAAGAACAATTTTTTAGGTTTTTGGTAAGTTTTTAGGGTGGCCCACTCGCTTATGTGGCCCACTAGCTTGTAGATTACGTTAGGGGTAAGTGACTCACTTAGGGGGGTGTCTCGCTTCTTAGGGTCCTACGTTAAGAAGGTGCTAAGGGCTATAGCCTTAGCAGTTGCCAAAAGATCCCTTATACGTAATTATACTATAAACTAACCCTTGCTCTATATAATAAGAGTAAAAACTTATAGTATTACTAAGTAATAGAGTTATTACTATAATATAGGTACAACGATTAGATTATAAGGATTTAATAGGAGGTATTAAGAATAAAAAAGACTACTAAATTAAAAACGGGAATACAATACCTTTAATTAACGACTTAGAGATATAATATATCTTCGAGAATAAAGATAAAAAAAAGAAGGATTGTAACGGAACCTTGTAGCAAGAACTACGATGGGCTTGTCAATGGGCTAGGTGTGTAGGAAATACAAGTACAAAAGTCAACAACGTAATAACAACTGGTGGAGTGGTTGCCTAATAGATTAACTCTAATTATATTCTAAGAATCACTATAAGGAAGGAACTATTTAGGTAGGGACTAAGGGTCCTTAAATACACAACTATATTTCTATAAAATCCTTCTTATACGTAATATACGTACGCTTTATTTACTCTATTACGGATTATATAGATCCTATAGATTATATAAATCACATTATATAACCTTAGTTACTATTCTTCGTTATATAGTTCTATCGGCTCTATTTTAGACCATACTTATATTAACTAACTAGCTTCTTCTAACTCTTCCCTAAGTAGTTATAATATTATACTTAAAGCGTCCGTAACACTATCTCCCTCCTTTTTATCTTTGTCCTTAAAGATTTAAAATATCTTTAAGTCGTTTACTAGAGGTATAATATCCATCTAATTAATTTAGTTAATATTGTTACTTATTATACCTAAAGCAATTTCTTCGTCTTTAACTGCTTATCGTGCTCGCACCGTGGCTGCGATACTGTCTTTTAGTAAGATTATACTATCTTCATATTCTCGTTGTTTGAAAGAGGGGCTGGTCTATATTACGTTAGCGAGTCCATCTTTATAATAACCGTCCTCTTACTTAAAGTGCACTAAAGCGAATATTCGTTTGTCCTATAACGTTCGCTCTATCTCTAATACTAAATATACGCGGCCTATTACTCTTAATAGCCGTCTAGTTTCTTAATTAATTTATCTTAGGGTCTTATATTTAATCTGCTACTACGTAATTAGATAATAAACTATTTATTGCCCTGGCGGAGTTACGCCGTTTTTATAATACAGAACGGGAGGCTGCCGATGCTTAGCAACGGGCCCTTAAGTCTTATCTTGCGGCGTCTACTCGGTTAATCCGTCTTAAGAAGGTTCGTAAGAAGGTCCGTTTTAAGGAGTAGAAACTTATAAAATAAGGTTTATAGAAACTTAGTAATAAAAGAACGGATTTTCCTCCAATAGAGAAGGAAATAGATTTAAGTAATTCGGCAACTGCTCTTCTTAGGTCCCCCTTAGGTAACTTATTCTTTAGCAATCCTTCTTTATTAATACTACCTAACCTAATTTCTTCTAATACTCCTATACCTTTCTTATAGCGTTCTTTAAATTTTCTAGTAGTTCCTAGGTAGTCTTAGTGTAGCCTATCTACTTAACCTCATACTATATTTTATCGTTAATGTTCTTATAACTAACAATCTTTAAAACTTGCTATTTATCTTCTTCCTATCCTCTATACGTATCTGCTTTATAAACTAGTAGCTTAATATTCCTATATGCTAGCTCTAGCATTGTAATATACTATATAGGGTAGATCTTTATTTTAGCTAGTAGGTTTAACTTAAACGTAACCGGTAAAATCCTCTATGTAATTTTAAAGGGTCCTAGTCTAACATAGTTTAACTTCTTACTTAGTTATTAACTCTTAAAATTTTTGTATAGTAGCTATACTTTATCTCCCTCCTTAAGATCTAGTCCCTTAGATCTCTTAGTATTATAGTACTTTTTTATTCTCTTTTATACTTTCTTTACTAATTCTATAAGGTCTATATAAAGATTTATTAACGTCTTTATTCTTTCTTTAGCTATACTACTCGTTTTCTTTACTTATTATAGTGACAACGATATTCTTAGCTTATATCTATAATTTGCCTTAAATAGTAATATGCCTATTCCTTCTTAAGGTGTTATATTATATATAAACTATATAACTAGTAATAATAATACCTAATTATTCTATGCATAATTAATATAATGCCTTAGATACTGCTCTAGCGTCTAATTTAATCTTTCCGTTTAACTATCTGTCTATAGATAATATACGGTAAAAGTTACTGCTTAAACTCTTTGCTCTGCTAAGAATACTTCCTAAAATACTGCTATAAATTTTAGACCTCTATCTAATATAATTTTACTTAGTGCTCCGTATCTTATAAACACTTCTTTAATATAGATTTTAGTAATATCTTCCGCTAATATCTCTTCCGTGCATGCTATAAAGTATCCCCACTTTATAAGCTTATCTACTATTACTAAAATCGCGTTATAATCTTGCCCGGTAATAGGATCTCTTAACTTTAGCAACTTAATAATAAAGTCCTATAATATAACCTCCTATAGTCTCTCTAGTATTTTAATAGGTTATAGCCCTCTATATAGCTTATGCCTTATTAGTTTATTTCTTTAGTAATTTAGATATTTCTTTATCGCTTTTCTTATAATATTTTAGATTCTATTAATAATATACTCCTTCTAGAGTCTTAACACTAAGCCCATGGCTCCATTATGTCCTTAAGTTATTTCTTTATAGAAATCTTCTACGAAATGCTCTGCTATGCTTTTTAGGATATACTTTACTTCTTAATTTTCGTATATATCCGTTTATAGATCTTCTAGCTATGCCTTTAGAATTCTTTATGCCTAAAAGCTCTCTAGTGACTCGTAAACTCTATCTAGTTCTTCTTAAGTTGCTATAATCTTTAGATAATTATACCTAATTAATCCATCTATGTCTCTTCGCAGTAAAGCCCTTAATAGCTTCCCGTCGCTTTATAGTTTAGCTTTCTAACTTAGAGCGTCTACTCGTGTATTGTCTGTGCCTTTAGTATACTAAATCTTAAAATGGTATTCTATAAGTATCTCTGCCCATCTAACCTATCTTTAGTTAAGTTCCTTTGTTATTAGGAATCTTATTAGGTTCTTATAATCTGTCTTAACTATAAATAGTTTCTTTATACCTTATAAGAATGCTCTCTATTTCTTTAGTACTATAACTATACCTAATAACTCCTTGTTATAGATGTTATAGTTTAACTCTAGTAGTGTTATTTTTTGACTATAGTATGCTACTAGGTGCCATCTATCTTAATGTTTTTGTATAAAGTATACCCCTAGTATAAAGTCTAATGCATTTATCTCTATAACCGTCTCTAGTTCTAGTTAATAGATTTTAAGAACTAGCTCCTAGGTAAATAACTTCTTAACTTCTTTAAATAATTTCTGCTACTCCTTTCCCTATACCCATAGTTCTTCTTTCTTTATTAGTTGCGTAAATAGCTTAATATCCTTTAACCATTGCGCTATAAACCTTCTATAGTAATTGCAAAACCCTAAGAATAATCTTAACTACGTAACGTTCTCTAGTTCTTACTAATT
>Ga0307515_10020591_pt1 | contig 11755 bp, 2 predicted proteins | sample 17_EM_MG_FD_194513 | JGI IMG/M metagenome (GOLD analysis project Ga0307515, IMG submission 194513) | Populus trichocarpa ectomycorrhiza microbial communities from riparian zone in the Pacific Northwest, United States - 17_EM | ecosystem: Host-associated > Plants > Roots > Unclassified | place...
AGCTTCGTGTAGAGCTTTATAGTATTTTTATTGCGTTTTTATTACAGCCGAAAATTAGGGTCTACTTAAGTCGCAATTTGCGGCGATTTACATGGGTAGCCTATGTATTTGTAGCAAATCGCCGCAAGTTGCCGCAAATCGCTAAAATCGCGACTTACGCAGGTTTTGCAGACCCCGATTTTCGCTTGCGACAACGTGCCCAAAATTTTTTTTCCTGATAAAGGTATTAGGTGTAGTCCTATTATATAAATATATAAGCTACTAGCGACATTTCTCGTCTATAAACGTAGATAATAGTATAGGAAAGCGTTAATATTTACTAGTATATATTAACTCTGCCTGCTTAACTGCTTACTTATTAATAAACCCCAATATAATATTAGGCTGGGTGCTAGCCCTTAGCCGACGAAGCGGTGCCTAAGTATTAGGGGCTAACGTAAACGCGGGAAATAATAAGGGATTGCATTAATTATAGCACTAATTAGTTAAGGCGTGAATAACATAGTTTAAGACTGCTGGTAGTAACCTATCCTTTCCTAAGAAGGTAAGAAAGGCCTTTTAATAGTATTTACTGTTTACTATTTCCTTCTATTTAGTTAATATCTTCTTATAACTAGCTATCTTAGCCTTTAACTAGAATAGAAGGTTGCTATTAGCTATGGAATTGCAACTTATAGCTAATTTCTCTAAGGCGACACTCTCTATATTACTAATGCCGCTAGGCGTATAACTTTAGATAAATTAACTCTATCTATATCTGGTAGGTAGGCTATTACGTCCTCTCTAAGGCGCTTAAGTAGGCCGCGGCTTTATATATAGCGGTAGTAGCTTCCGTTTTAGCCTATTTACTCCCTTTATATTAAATGCCTAGTACAGCAAGAAGATAAAGCCTATACTAGTGCGATTCTTCTTTTATCCACCTTAACTAATCCGCTACTATACGTTACCTAGGCTCTTTATAATTAGAAACCCCTAGATGATTACGCGCTTAATATTAGCAATATTTACGCCTATACTAAGGGAGGTTATAGCTATTATAATTTAGATAATAGAAGAAGGCTTCTTAAACTCTATATACCATTAGTTGCGATTATACTCCTATATAGTAGTGGTAAACTTTTAGATTACGCTACTAATATAAAAGGCCTCGCTATTATTATTGGCCTCTTTTATATACGCCTTAGACTTCTAGAGTAGTATATTCTGGAGGTATTCTACTACGTCCTAAATAGAAATTCGACCATTAATAAAGACTATTGTCTTTGGTATAGGTATAGGTATAGGTATTTTATCGCCATCTATATAGTTATCTAATAGAAAATATAGGTTCTTCTATAAGTCTGCCTTTTGCCTAGAAATTGGCTGTATATATATAGATACGTCCTAACGATTAATAGATATTTTTATAACCTTAGTCTAGTATAGATAAACGCTAACTACTTAGAACTTAGCGCGTAATAGGGCTAATTTCTCTACCTTTTTATTAAGTGTTATAGAATAGATAAACTAGACAATACTTAGACGGAGAATTATCCGCAGCTCGCCTAGTATTAACTAGGCCGGTTAAAAGCTTTCCTAATCCCTTACTAGATAACATTTATTAATTATAACTAGCCTAATCCAAGACTACAGCTCTAGCCCCTTTAAGGTATCCTAAAAATAACTTTATTAACGCCTACTTAGGTTTAAGAAGTATATATATATACACCCCTTCCTAAATCTTTATAATTAGATCCTTCTCCTAACTTCTTATTTTAGCATTAATAAGAACCAGATTAGACCTATCTATCTTTTTAATATTATCTAACTGCTTATCGCCAAGCTTATTTAACGGTATTATCTAAATAGTAATCTTACCGGTAAGGATAGAATACGCATAGAAGATAAAACTTTTATTAAAGCCTATACGGGCAATAAGAAGAGTATCGCCTTTTTTTAAATATAAGCCGACGCAGAGTGCGCACCTACTCGTTACGTGACTTAAAGTCTTTAAGCTATAGATAGGTTTAAAGAAGAATTCGCTAAAGGTAAAGATTAATAACTTTATACTGGAATAGTATATTTTCTATACGCCTTACCTACTACGGTAACTCTTCTACGCTTAGTCTCTAAATTAACTAGAGAGTCTCTAGAATAGAACTATAATTAGCTAATCTATAATATACCGTTCGAAGGGGCTTGGCGGGTTTTGATTGGTCGTGAGATTTGGTCCTGGTCACGTGCCACCCCATTAAATCTACCTCTTTCCTACCCCTTGCTACTCTCTATCTTCCCCCCCATTTACCACTACAATACTACTCCCTACCTGCCGCCTAAATGCCTTCCGATCGTATATTTTGCGCTACTTATAGGTAGTATCGCCCTTCTACTGACTTTATAACGAACCGTCTTGGAGCTGCGTATAAGACCTGTAAATCTTGCAAAGTTAATCCTTTTTTTTCCTCTTTTTTTTACTGCCTTTCTAACTCTATATATATAGGAGAAAAGAAAGGGACAGTCCTAATAATCTTTAGCGGACCTTCAGCAGCCTATAAACCAGACTACTTCCGCTACTACTTCCGCTGCTTTTACTACTGCTTCTCCCTCCACTTCCCGCCTCCTTATACCGCCCGTATTAATCTAGCCGCGACCTACTATAGTCCGCCCTATTACGGACCAGTTAGATACTAGGCCTATAAGTATAGCCGCTATTACTACTATCCGCCCTATTGCGGACTAGTTAGATATCGGGCCTATAAATACGGCCTATAATTGCTACGAAGCTTTATACTAGATAGATAAACGGATTGGTTCCACGCGGGCTAAACAGCCTCGCTTTAAGAGCTGCTGTAAGCAAGGCGATGTTATCCTACCTTTATTTAGACCCCTGCCGCAGTATTTATAGACCCTGCTGCAGTCCTAGGAACGCTTTACCCGTACGTTTTAGGACTAGCTCTATTCGTATAACGCGGCTTTAGCTTTTACCTCCGTTAACTGCACCGCTACTAACCATAGCGCTACTTTGGCCAGTATTAATTATTTCCAGATTTATGGCGAACTATACTACCTTACTAGGCCTATAGAAGCTCCCTCTAGAGCTACGCCTTAATATACTTAGCTTTACTTTTACAACCCCGCCTACGCTACTAATATCCGTCTATAGACTAATCCGCAGCTTAATACGGACGTTTTATGGCGTCTTACTAATATGCTATATAAGATTGGCAGTTCTTTTATTACGTTATACCAGACTACCGTAGAACGGCTCTAGGTATAAACTACGTCTACTCTATTACAGGTTATTTTTAACCCGCAGATAAGGCTAATTTTTAAAGCAGGGGCTAATTGGCGCCGTAAAAATCTACCTATAGCTAATAAGGTTACTATCATTATTCCTAATAAGTATGAAAATTCTAGCTGTTATAATATTATTCTTACTAACCGTAGGCCGTCCAGCGAGCCCCTACGTTACTACCATATTAGCCTAACTTACGCCGCTTACATGCCGCTACATTACGTACTACTCTCCCCTTACGGCAACTATAGCTGGCACTGGGGTATGTAGCTCTATAGCGATTCCTATACCCGCTAGTCTAACCAGCTTCCCCAATAAGCTTATTTTTAGTATTACCTTCACATCCATAATAGCTCCGAACTAGTGCCGTTTGCCTTTTATTAGCTGTTTTAGTAGTATATAGTTAACGCCTGGGCCCTATACAACCAAAATAAGCTTAACTAGATCCATTCCTACTAGTCTAACCTCCGCGCGGACCTATATAACGGTATTATAGATACTATCTCCCGCGAAGATATTAACGCTAATTCTATTAGCTATCGCGTTATCCTTCCTTTAAGCTACCTAGGTAGGGCCCATTTTATTAGCTAGTGCTACTAAGATGCTATAGCTATAGTCCGCCGTTACGGCCGTCTAAGCCTATTTATTACTTTTATGGCTAATCCGCGGTGGGACGAAGTTATATATAAGCATTTACCTTTTTAAACCGCCACTAACCGCCCTAATTTAGTTACCCGTGTTTTTTATATAAAGGTTACCCACCTTCTTACCAACCTTAAGAAAAAGCAGATTTTTAGCAAATTCCTTAGCTGCGTTTAGACTATTAAATATTAAAAACGGGGCCTACTATATCTCTACCTTCTTCTCTTTTTACATCCAAAGGACCATGATTTGTTTATAGATCCGGCAGTTATTAACCGCTATATATCCGCAGAGCTCCCACAGCCCTAAGATAACCCTACTAAACGCCTTATGGATATTATGCGGACCATAATAATCTATAGGCCCTACGGTGCTGCTAATTTAAACGCCCCCTATATAGTTGTTAGTACTCTAGGGCATCCGCTAACCTACTTAAAGCAGTTTCTAAAGCCGTTCTGCCCTGCAACGGTCGTGTATAATAATAGGTACCCTTAGTATCGGCGCCGCAATAATTTACGGTTGTGGCCTGTTTACATACTAGGTGGTAACGGTGCTACTATAAACCTTAATAACCGCTATATAGTACCGTATAATCCGTATCTTAGCGTAAAGTATAGGGCCTATATTAATATTAAGGCCTACGCCTCCGTGTAGGCTATAAAGTATATCAATAAGTATATCTATAAGGGGGACGACCGCACAACTGTATAGCTCTCGGACGATAATAACGAAATTAGTAAGTACCTTTATAGTAGATATATCGGCCCTATAGAGGCCGTCTGGCGGCTATTTAAGTTTCCCGTTTATAAGAAGTACCCCCCCATAATATACCTTACCGTACACCTTCCCGGCCAGTAGCCCGTTTATTTTTAGCTAGACGAGTCCATAGAGGACTTACAGCAGCGGCTTAAGATAGCCTATTTAACTTTAACTGCTTAATTTTAGTATAACACCAAAAATATAGATAGTCGTGCTACGCTTTACTAGGACTTCCCTTATAGGTATACCTTTATAGCAAAAACACGCCAGTAGCAGCGCCGCGCCCGTATAAAGGATACCATTATCGGCCGTATGTATTACTGCAGCCCCATTACTAGCGAGTGGTATTACTTACGGCTACTGCTTACCGTTATTCCTAGCGCTACCTTTTTTAAGCACCTCCGTACTGTCGCCGGCACTATTTACCCAACCTTTTAAGCCGCCTATGTGGCTTTAGGACTCCTTAACGACAACAGTAAGTAGGTTAATTGCCTATAGGAAGCATTTATATTTGCTACTAGCGCCTAACTATAGTCTCTTTTTATAACTGCCTTAGTCTATAGCCCTATAAGTAACCCGCTTACCCTTTAGGTAAAATATAAGCCGTCTCTCTATAATAATCTCCTTTATATTTTAGAGCGTCGGCCTAATCTTCTAGGCAGTATTAAGGATGTATATCTGGATTACGGCCTATATCTTATCTAGTGGGTACTTGCGGACTATAGCAAAACTCTTATAGATTACTTTCTACCTTTGTTATAGCACCGCTAGGACCTTATAAATGGTAACCCGCTTATTACTATAGAGCTAAATTATAATACTACTAAGGAAGGCCGTCTTTTTATAGAGCTACGTTCCTAGCTAAATTCTAACTAGGCCGCCTACTTTACTATAATTACTACCGCCATAGATACGGACCCGCAGGCTACCTATTTTTTCCTATAGGGCCTATAGGCACCGGTAAAACCTTTCTTTACCGCTATATTTACTACTACTACCGCTCCCACGGCCGCATTATTCTTTGCGTTACCTCTTCCGGCATAGCTGCCCTTTTACTGCCTGGCGGCCGAACTGCCCACTCCCGTTTTCGCATTCCTATTAATCTATATAAGGAATCCGTATATAATGTGCCTAAAGACTCCTAGCTAGCGCAGTTACTGCGCTCTATTGCCCTTATAATTTAGGACGAAGTGCTAATATAGCACCGTTACTGCTTTAAAGCCGTGCACTATATGCTTGTGGACGTCCGTTCTAATACCTAGGCTCCTTTTAGCAGCGTTCCCGTTATTTTAGGTGGTAATTTTACTTAGATTCTCCCTGTTGTAAAATAGGGGACCCGTGCTAATGTTATTGCGGCCTACTTACGGCAGTCCTTCTTATGGCCTTCCCTCCGTATTCTATCGCTACGCCAGAATATACGCGTTTTAGACAGCGAGCTAAATCAGCGCTTTGCTACCTAGGTCCATAGTTTTTCTTACAACCCTACTCTTACTAGCCATATCTAGTTGCCTATTAGTATCGCCCAGTTTACCAGTCTATAGCCTTTTATTAACTTTGTTTACCCTCCCGCTCTTTTATAATAGGCATATACTAATCTCCATATGTTCTACGGCCGTACTATCTTAACTATCCATAATAACACCGTTGCTGCTATTAATGATACTATTCTCCACTCTCTTAATAGCCTTAAGTCCGTTTTTTACTCTACGGATACTATAAAATAGGACAATCTAAATACTAAAAATACTCCCCCCCTAGAGCTTTTGTAGAGCTTTAACCCCATATACCTTTCTCCCACACGGCTCTGCCTTAAGGTTGGCGCTCTAATAATCCTTTTACGGAACCTATATCCTAAAGAGGGCCTCTATAACGGTACCCGTATAGTTCTTACCCGGATAAGCCGCCGCTATCTTAAAGCCTGTATTCTTGGCGGTACTTTTACTAACTAGCTACAGGTTATCCCGCGGATTATACTGTCTTCTACGGAAGGCGAGCTGCCGTTTGCTATTAATTAACAGCAGTTTCCTATCCGTTTATCTTTTGCGATAACCATAAATAAGTTATAGGGTCAGTCTTTTACCTTTATAGGCGTTGATTTACGGATGCCGGTTTTTATACACGGTCAGCTCTATATTGCACTGTCTCGGGTTACTACCGTAAATGGTATTTCGGTACTATTTCCCTAAAATTAAACAGAAACGGACAATATTATATATCCAGAAGTTTTGCTTTTATAATGTGGAGTAGTAGTAGTGGCGGTGGTAGCAGTAGCAGTGGAAGTAGAAGTAGGAGCAGAAGCAGGAGCGGCAGCAGTAGCGGTGGTGGTGGTAATGGTGGTAATGGTAGTGCTAGTACTGTTGCTTAAAGAAGAAGACAACGACAACGACGATATAAATAGCTATTGTTAATATACATTACGTAATCAATTATGTAAATCTATATTACGCGATTATTATATAAAGGCCACCTAAGTTAAAACAGCGAAAGGCCACCTGAGTCGAGACAGCGAGACGCCACCTCGCGTAGCGAGGTGGTAGATTGGATTTCCTCCTAGTTTACAATATAGGCGGCTTTACCGCCCTACCCTAAGCTCTATGCTATTAACCCTAACGGTTTATATTCTAACTACCCATCTTCTTCTTCTTTAGTTTAGACCCGAACCTCGCCATTTAATTAGCCTAGGAGTTTATAGGAGTGTCTAATAGAGTGTACCTAGCCGATAACGCGTTACTAATATTATATTAGTATAGTAAAGTCGGATAAGCTGTTTATAATAGGGTATAAGAGGTATCTTAGGAAGTTTAAGGGTAAATAGAGGTATAGTGGTGGAGTATAATCGCCGTATTGATAGGGGTGGTTAGGTAAATATGGGTTTAAAAATACATCTTTAAACTTTAAGGCTATACTTCGCCCCCTAATACGTTAGTTAGCTAGTTTAATTAATTAGAATATACTAGTAGGAGAGGTTAGAATATAAATGCATCGTAAACTGTAGCAATAGCTGCTAAATTAGCCCTAGTATAGCTATTTAAATTTAACACGCATTGTTACGGAGTGAGTATAAGTGACAATAATATATAGCAAGGTAGATATTATTAAGCTATATATATAAACTATGTAAGGAGGTTAAGACGTTACGTAAGGAAAGAAGGTAGGAAAACGGGAAGAAAGGGCATATATTATTAACTTAGTTGCTTAGTTAATACGTACATAGGCAGAATAGGGTTTAGGTTATAGTTCTGGTAAAACTTGGCAGAATTTAGTGGAACTTAGCAGAATATAGTAGAATGCCGTAGATTGCCGTTAGATTGCTATTAGATTGCCATTAGATTGCCATTTCGCAGTTAGTCTTTAATTGCTAAGTCAGTGGAAATAGGTGGACGTATGTAAGGTGTTATAGGGGTGTCCTAAAACAGTACCCCCCCTTTAAACTTAAGCTTCTGTAAGATAGGGCTATAGTAGTTCTAGGTAGAGTTTGTAAAAGTCTTCTACGGCTTATATAAGTCCTATAGAGTTAACGGGTTCCTATAAGAACTTAGTAAAGCTTCTCTATTTTATAAGATATATATATTAGCGTTTCCGTTTATTATACTTAATATTATTAATTCTTTTAATAAAGTACTCGTTCTTACCATCTACTTTAACTAGTAGGGGAGGGTCTTATATTTATTTAGGCAGGGCGTCTAATATAGGGGTAGTAGGGTAGAGGACTAACGTATAGAATATAGGGTGGATTTTAACCGTATTAGGGAGCTTCAGTTAGTAGGTATAAGGAGAGATAACCCTTTTAACCTTATAAGGGCTAGCGTTCTTCTAATTAAATTTTTTAGTAGGTTGTTTTATATTTAGATTTCTTATATCTAGCTAGACGAAATTACTAATTTAGTAGGCTAGTGCTAGGGTTTGTTTCTTATTCGCTGCGGCTTTATAAACAGATTAAGCCTATATTATCTTATTAGTAAGGAACTATTATAGTTCCTCTATCTTCTCTACGAATTAATTTACTTCTGTAACTTATAAGGCGTAATAAGTGGGGTAAGGAACATTACTAAAGGGTTTAAAACCTATTTATGGGTACTAGCCGTAATTGGTTAAGAATAGGAAGACATTTATAGTTTCTAAGACGGAATTATTTATAGTAAACTCGGTAAATGCGAGCCAGTTAATCTAGTTATCCTATAATTATATCGTGTATATCCGAATATACTGTTCCATTATAGTATTTACGTATTCTATTTGGCTATTTGTTTCTAGGTAATACGTAGTAAATAATAGTGCTTTAATACGAAGTTAAGTAGTTAGTTTTTTCCAAAATACCAAGACAAACTAGCTGTCTTTATTAAAGATAATTGTTTTAGGGAGTTTGTGGAGTTTCTATACGTAATCTAGGAATAGTTAGGCAATAGTAGGCGTTAATATATCGGGGCAGGCGATTAAGTATCTTATTTTAGATGGTCGGTCTATAACTACCATAATATTCGTACAGCCTCTACTCTTAGAAGGGTCAATAATGAAGTTAATTAAGATATCCTTCTATCTTCGGTCCGGAGTGGGTAGTGGCTTTAAAAGACCATTATATGTCTTATACAAGGCTTTAGCTCGTTAGTAGGTGTAGTAGCTAAAGACGTACCTTTGTATTGTATTATGCATATTCGGCTAATAATACTCCCGTTAGAGTAGTTCTAGGGTCTTTCCTTAGCCCGGGTAGCCGGTAATAGGTAGATTATATACGTGTTTAAGGAGTTTAAGCTTAAGCTTATTATAATTAGGGATAACTAAACAGTTCTAGTAATATAAGCAGTTTCTATAGGCTTCGTATTTACTTAGAGAAATCTTTTTAGAGCGTCTAATGCTATCTTATATTAGCTTAAGCATTTTTTAAATAAACTCGTTATTTGGGTATTTGTTAACTATAATCTATTTAATTAATTAATTAGTTATTTCAAGGACGTATACTATAAGATCTTTAGTAGGAGGATTAAATAGTTTAAGGTGAAGTAGGGTCTAATTTTGGTAAGAGCGCGCTTCTTTTAGGGCTGGCGCGTCTTACGAGCGTTAGGTTAGGGTATTAGGCTTCTAGCCTTAGACGCCTAGGCAGTATATAATTAAGAATTAAAAATAAGATAGATATTCTAACTAGCGGGCCTAATAATAACTTAGCTGTTTTGTGGTTATAAAGTACTATAGGTTCTTATAGTCGCTAAGGACCTTAATTAGAAATCTAGCGCCTTCTAGTTTAGGTCGCTATTATTTAAAACATCTAATAATAGCTAATAATTCCTTATCGTAGATCTCGTAGTTACATTTGGCTAAGCTTAGTTATTTTAAAAAGTATGCTATAGGGTGCAATACTCCATCCTCGTTATATTAAGACAGGATGCCTCTAGTAACGTAGTTAGATAAGTTAGCTTCTATAATACTTATTTAGTTTAGGTTAAAGTATTAAAGTATAGGCGCAGTAGTAAACATAACCTTTAGATAGGTAAAGGCCTTCTTATATTCCTTATTGTTGGTTACATAAGGGGATATCACGTAGCTACGGTTCATAGATAGTATGATAATTATTCTTCTTTTTGATTGAAGAAAGGGGTAAGGAACTTAAGGTTCCTTACCACGCTAGTGCCGCAGCGGCACGTAACGGCAACTTGCCGCATATAACAGCAACTTGCTACACGTAGTGGCAATATACCTCATATAGTAACTACTTACCTTTATTCCCAACACTAGCAACTCTTCTTTTATAGTTGCCATCTATATATATATACCGCTTAACTAGCGTAATAAATATCAATCCTTCTTACTTACTATTGCCATTATAATATAAGTCTCGCTATCCTAAAATTTACCTTTTAGCACGTAGTGCTTTCTTACTTAGAAGTTATAAGTAGATATTATATTCGGAGGGCCACTAAGGCACTAGTAGTAAGCGAGCTAATAGCAATTTTCTATCCCGGGAATAGAAAATCCTAATTAGCTAGATTAAGTTAGGCTCCCCCTCTAAAAAAGTCTTAGTAAGAGAATCTAACTAATTAGATAACTTTAACCCCCGGTTAAAGTTCCTGGATATCTTAAGACCTTATATAACTAAGAAATTTCTAAGGACTCCCTTTTAACTTAACCTTTAACTTATATATATAGAGTATTTATATTAACGAACGTCTCTAGTGCCTTATTTGGGTTCGCCTTTGTTATTATATCTACCGGGTTATTTTAGCTATTAATCTATTAAATCTTAAAGAGTTTTTAACGCTTATAGGATTACTAAAGTGCCATAATATTAATTATAAGGCGCTTCTCTTTTATGGTACTAAGCTTAACTAAATACTTATAGAGGGAATATAAGTTGGTACATACGATTGTAGGGATAATAGGAAGTTTAAGTCGATCTATAATTATCTTTAGGGTAGTTCCAATTATAATTGCTATATTAACTCCGCTAACCATTCTATATATCTCTAACGCCAAAATACTTCGGGTAATGCGCTTACTCTTAGTTAAGCTCTAATAGATAAGATTGTTATAGATTATAAAGTTATTCTCTCTAGTAGATTCGTTTGTAATAATAATCTTATATCCTAATTAGGAGCTAAAATCTTTATTATTTATAAATAATCTATTAATAAATACAAAGAGCTTAGCGGTAGGAAAATTAATAGGTATATAGAGTAGTCCCTAATTAAGATGGTTTATTTGCCAGGAAAGACGTTTATTTAGGGCAAAAATGTTGTCCTTAGTTAGTTTCTAGTATTAGGCGGCAACAGAGAGATTAAATAAAGCCTTGGGTTAATAAATAGAAGTAATATAAGCTCCACAAGCGCGTTGCTCTATATATCCTTACTTTAGGGAATTAACGTTAATAATATTAATTTTTTTTACCTTAACCTTTCTAGCGCAAAGCAATAGAATCCTTATTTAGGGAGAGGATGTATTTATTAAAGAGTAATAGTGTTATTAAATTAAGCTTTTCTTTTAGCTTTACTATAAGATTTGCCTTTACTAGCTTATCTTCTTTAAGAGCTAAGAATTAGTTGTCCCCTAAGATAATTATATTATTAGTTTATATGCCAACGATTTTAAATG
>Ga0307515_10020592_pt1 | contig 11754 bp, 3 predicted proteins | sample 17_EM_MG_FD_194513 | JGI IMG/M metagenome (GOLD analysis project Ga0307515, IMG submission 194513) | Populus trichocarpa ectomycorrhiza microbial communities from riparian zone in the Pacific Northwest, United States - 17_EM | ecosystem: Host-associated > Plants > Roots > Unclassified | place...
TAGGGTTACAGCTCTTTAGTAATCTTTACAGTTCTATATATATTAATTAATATCTATAGCTATTCTTAGCTAGTAGTAGCGGTAATTAATAATCTTATAGGTTTTGGTCTTACTAGGGTATACTATAGAAACTTAGTAATAAGCTTTACGGATTAGCTTAGTCCGTAGGTTATTAACGTTAGGGACTATAAGCCGCTCCTAGTATAGGAGCAATCCTTCCTCTATTTTAAAATTGGGGTCTCCTTTTATAGCTTAGTCGCGGAGGGCCTTTAGGGCGTTAACCGTGCGGTTTACAGTTAGAAGGCGGTTAATTAGCCCTATTAGTTCGTCTAAGGACTCCTTTAATAGTACTAGCTTATTTTGCTAGGGGTTTAGCTCCTTAAGGATCCGTAGGTTAAGCTGTTTAGGATAAAAGAGGGCATACGTCCAGTATTAAGTCTTTAGCTTATCCTAGGGTCCTATATCTTGTTCTCTTTAGGTTAGGGTATTAACCTTAGAGTTTTACTTACTAGAATGATATATAATTATAAAGAAGAATTAGGAGAGGATTTTAGCCTATTAGGCTTATTATCTAGTAAGCTACTTTATAGTTATAAAGTACTCTAGGGCTTTATAATCTATATATATCTTAATCTGGGAGTTCGTACCTTTAAGCTCTACACACTATTAGAAGAGTAATTAAATAATAGCTAGTATTTCTTTATTATGTACTTTATAGTTACACTTAGCTAGGTCTATTATTTAAAAAAAAAAAGGTAATAGGGTACTATTCGCCGTCCGGATATAGCTGCGATAGGATTCCCGCTATAACTTTATTAAAAGCGTCTGTTTCTAACATTAATTTAAGGTTTAGGTTATAATAATAAAGGACTAAGAAAGAGATAAGCCGATCTTTTATCTCTTTAAAGGCTTTTATATAGTTATTATTAAAGATAAAAGGCGTATCCTTCCTAGTTAGTTGTATAAGGGGTTTTACCATAACTCCGTAGTTACGAATAAACTAGTGGTAGAAATTATAAAAACTAAGGAAGGACTAGATCCCATTTACTATATAAGGGGGCTTCTAGTTATAGATTGCCTTTACCTTCTTAGGGTTAACCTTAATTCCTTCCGTAGTTATAATAAACCTAAGGTACTTTATACGTTTTGCCCTAAACTTACATTTCTTAATATTAACTTATAAGCCTGTGTTCTATAATCTCTTTAGGACCTTCTTAATATAAACTTAATACTTAAGTTCGTCGTCTAAGTATATAAGAATGTCGTCTAGGTATGCCGTATAGAATTCGTTAAGGTAATTAAAGAGAACGTCATTTATATACCTTTAGTATATAGCTAGTCCGTTTATTAGTCTAAAAAAAAGAACTTTATATTTATAAGAACCGTAACGGGTATAAAATGTTATTAAATCTTTAGATATAGGGTCTATTCTAATTTAGTAGAAAGCTTAATAGATATTAAGTTTAGTAAAGATCTTTACCTGGCTTAGATATGTAAGGGTCTCGTTAATTAAAGGAATAGGATACTAATCCTTTTAAGTAATAGCGTTAAGCTTTTAATAGTCAATATAAAAACAAAGGCCTCTATTAGGCTTTTTTATAAATAGAATAAGGGAAGTAAAAGGGGCTTAACTAGGCTCGATAAACCCTTTATCTAGGTTATTAATTAAGTACTGCTTTATTACTTTTAGCTTATCTATTAATTATTAGTAGAGGGGGCTATAACCTAGCGAGTTATTAGCTTCTAATTAAATCTTATAATTATACGTTTGGTAAGAGGGTAATTTATTTAAAGCCGCCTTTAAGAATGTATCCTTATAATTTGTGTAGATAGTAAAAAGGAGGCGTTTAACTAGTTCCTCGTTGGTTTCCTTAGCTGGCTCTTCCTCCCTATTATTAATAATTTAGTTAATCTTATATAGGCTTATTATAAAGACCTTATTGTCCTTCTGGTATATATTAAAGTGGAACTCTATAGCGCTAATTGCGGTAATATCTATAGTAGGGGGTTTGTATAATAATAGGGGCGTATATAACTTTAGGGACTTTTAGGGTACTAGCGTTATTACTACTCCTTTTAGCTCCTGTTGTATCTTTTAGAGGTTATCCCTTATATCCTATTAATGCGTTCTTTTCTATACTAGTTAGACCTGCGTAATTAGGACGTCGTCTATATCGCTATCTATCTCGCTTTTATATATAGAGTCTTTTTTAAATATAGTGTTTTAGGAGAGTATCTTTATTAGTATAGAGTTCTTTCTAGCTTTACGGCGGGCGTCTTCTTAGGTAAAGGCTAGGTTATAGGCCCAGACATTTTACTAGTAGGTAGGGTTAGCCCTTACGGCTAGTGTCTTACGGTTAGTTCGGATTTCCTTAATAAAGGAGGGCAACTTTAGTTTATCCTCCGGCTAGATAAACTGTTTTTATTATATATTTAACTAAATATTAAAATAGGATATCTATTTTTGTTTAAGGATTATATTGTGGGACCCTAGGTCTAGGATGTAAAAAGGGATACTATATTAGTGTTATCCGTTAAAAGCGATATATAACTTTAAGATATAGGTAACCGGCCGACCAGCTTAGCCGTTATAGCCTTTTACCTAAATAGGCTTCTCTAGTTAGATAGCTTTTGTATTTAGAAACTTAGTAACATTATTTATATAGGTAGTATTTATAAAGGCGAAGCTATTTGCTCTAGTATTAATAAGGGCGGTTATATTAACTTTATATCTATTTTAAGATACTATATATAGAACTATAAAATGCTTTCTACCTATTAACTAACTAAGATTAATCTTTTTAAGATTAATAGGGTACCCTAGGGGGGAGTCTTTCCCTAGGGTTTTTTTTTCCGACTCGTCGGACGTTTCTTCTTCCTCTATCTCCTTAATATTGCCTATATCCTTTAGCTCTAGGTAAGATAAGGTAAAATAACCCTCCTTATTGCAGTTGTAGCACATAGCTAAGGCAGGGTTAATTAGAGTATTGCGATGAGTACTAGTTAATTGCGTAGTATATAGCTAGTTAGGTAAGGCTTATTAGTATATAGTAGTAACCGCTCTTAGTATAAGAGCAGTTATAACTTATCTTTCTACTTTAGCTCCTATAGATGTAGCTAATAAGTTTTAATTACTATAAAGTCGCTTTTACTAATTAGGGCGGGCGTTAATCCGCTTTAGTTCTAAGTCTAATAATAGGTAATAAGCTGCGAGTCTTTTATAGGTTAGTAGGTTATTTAAGGTTATAGCAATCTTTTTTATAGCTAGATTATTAGCTTATCGTATAGGTCTAAATAGTAGTTCTTAAGGGGAACCTAGCCTTCTCCCATAAGGTGTAGGAATTAAGTTTAGAATTTAGTAAAGGGTTAGTTTAGTTTTATTATTAGGCAATTATAGTTATACTAGGTATCCTATACTTTATTTAGGTTAATATAAATAGCTACTAGGTGCCGTATTATCTTATTAATAGATATAAATTAGATAGGGGACTCGTCCTTAAACTTAGTTTAAAGGTACTATTAAGCGTCACCAGTAGTTCGACTAAAGAGGTAGAGTATTTTAGCTTCTTTAGAAAGGAAATGGTTATAGTTAACGCGGAGCTTTCTTTATACTTAAATCCTCTAATTTTTAAAGGTAGGGTCTATCCTATTAAATAGTAATTAGGGGTTAGGGAGCTTAACGGACTTTAATTACTTTATTATTATATCTATATTCCCTAGTATATTATATTTAGTAGAGTAAATAGGTTAGCTGGGGCTTTAAGAAGGGGAAGCTAAGCCACTTTATAAGCCCTTAATACTTTTTAAAATCCGCTCTAAGGTGTCTTATATATTTTAGGCCTTAAGACGGTTGGCCGCCTAGTTAGCTATAAGGGCGCAAATCTACTCGCGGATGTCTATAGTGTTATTATTATCTTCAATTTCTAATCCTAACTAGATCTTAGGTTCGTCTTAGGTAGAGGCAGCTCTCTTAAATAAGCTTACTTTAGGTACTATTATTAGCTTCCTAGGGTTTATTAGTATTATATACTTTAGTTTTAATTCCAGGGGTATAGGTCTAGTCCTGTCTAGCTTATAAGGTAGGATATTATTAAGGCCTTCCCAGGCAGTATAGAGTTGTTTTAGTGTTTAAGTATAGCGCGTTAACGCGTTATTGCAGACGAAGTTTTTTTTAGGGTAGGATATTATTAAGGCCTTCCTAGGCAGTATAGGGTAAGCTTAGTATAATATTACGGCTTATATAAATGCCTCTAAACCGAAGCTTATAGAATACTGTATTATAAAGATACTAAGCTAAAGAGAAAGGAAAAGGGGTTACTAGGACCGATATAAATAAATATATAGGGGCAGCCGCTAAGGCGCTAGCAGTAGGCGAGCTAATCGCAAGTTAGTAGAATATAGCAGAATTTGGCAGGTGGTGCCGCAGCGCCGTCATAATAGGTAGTTTAGAAAAAATAGAAAAGACTATAAGAAATTAAGAAACCCTAACGCCTATCTATATCCTATTTGTAGTTTATTCTATCCTTTTACTCTCTAATATTTATCTACTAGAATCCTAGTAGGAGCTACCTCCTTCTAAGGATCCTGCTGCTATTAGCCACTTTCTAGTAGCTATTTCTATCCTATTTAGAAATGAAAAGAGCGCCTCTCTTCCTTTCTTTGTGCAAAATAGTTTCTTTAGAGAGAGAGAAGATCCTAGTTGCCTTTGCATCTCCTTTCTCTTTCCTCTATATAGGTCGCAGTCTAGTAGTAAATGTTTAGAAGTTTGTATAGCTCTATATTCTTTAAAGCATCTACCTTCTTTATCTTTTCCTATTGTCTTTGTTATGCGATGCGCTACCTATACCTATAGTATGGGCTAGAGAGCTTATAAGACATTCCAACCGGCAGCCCGTCCAGTCGCGAGACACTGCTGCTATCTTTTTAGTTTGCATGGCCGAGTGGGTTGGGCTTGGGCATGATAGTCTTTAAGAAGGACTTAAAGTAGCCTTTTCTTAGCTTTAGCTGAAAGAAAGCCAACTGTAGCTTTTTAGGATATCTATCCTTAAGGGCTTTAAGAGAAAAGGAATAATTTCCTTTACAGATCCTAGTATAGTGTTTTCCTTTATTTTTGTTTATTTGCCAATTATTTTTCCACTATTCTAGTATCTTTTCTTTTGTTACTCTCCCTATGTAAGCTAAGGAGGTATAAGAAGACTGTATTTTTCTTCTAGAAAGGCCCTTTTTAGCTAGTTTATCTACTATCTCATTTCTATAGATTTCTAGGTGGCTAGGAACCCAATAGAAGTTAATAAAGACACCCCTACTAGCTAGGTAGGAGCAACTTTGCGTAATTTTAAAGACTAGTTCTTGTCCACCTATAAGAGAATTTAGTTATAATCTTTTAATAGCCGCCTGGCTATCTATAAAGATATAAACCTGCTTCTCTTCTAGTCTTTACTACTTTAGGTATTCTAGGGCCCTATAGACTGCATAGAGTTCTGCGTTTATAATTTCCATATAGGGTCCTAGATTCTAGTTTGTTACATATTTAATCCTATTTCTCTCTCCTATTTTATATACGGCTGCTGCACTTAATTTGCTATCTTTTAAGCCATCTATATAGTATATATCTACTAGGTCCCACTCTAGGGATTCTTATAAATCTTTTACTAGTCTTAGATGTTCTTATGCAGCTTCTTCCTTACTACTTTTAGAGATAGAAAAGGATGCAGAAATAGGGTAAAGCCACGGTTTTTACCACTCTAGAGATGTTTTCTCTATTTTCCAATTTTGAATTAATTGCTGGACTCTAGAAGTTAGAGATAGTAGCTGTGTTTTTAGCTATAGAAGGTACTTTATAGTAGAGTTTTTAGAGCTAGAACTAGAGCTAAAACTAGCTACTAATTTGTCTCTATCTTTATTAACCTCTCCTATATAAGCCTTCTTAATTGCGTAGTTTTCCTTAAATTTTAGGATTTTTAGTGTATAGCTATTGCAAAGCTTTTCAAATCTAATTCTAGGAGGGGGAATAGAAGTCTCAATTTCCATAGCTTAGATGGGGGATCCTCTAAATGCTCCTAGAACTAGTTTTAGGGCCTTATTTTGTAGAGATTGGTACCTAGCTAGTAGGTAGTCTCTAGATTTGCTTTTCCACCAGCATTGTATTCCGTAGTCTGCTATAATAGTAACGCAGGCTATATAGAGCTATTATAGGGCTTGTAAATATAGGCCTCTTTACGTATTGCCTAGTCTTCTAATTAAATAGAAGGCTGCTTTTGCTTTAGAGATCCTTATTTCTACGTGTTGTTTAAAGGTAAGCTTTAAGTCTAGAAATAATTTCGAGGATCTACTTATAAGGCGAAAACCAAAAGAAAATATAGAGGAATTTAGATAGAGAATCCTTATATAGTAAGAATAGAAACTAGATTAGAGAACTAGTATACTAGGTTATATAAGGGATAGAGTACCTATATAAAGAATTACTAATAGGCTTAGGGTAGGCATACTAAGAGCTAAGTAGCTTACCAAACTGGAAAATAAAAAGGATTTAGGGATTCCTACTAGGTTTGAAAAACTGCATATAAAGGGCTATTACAATGTAATAATAAGAAGATACTTTCTTACGGACAAGCTGTATACACTTTAGCAGCTATACTAAAAGTGGTATAGGCAGCGACATAATAATAAGTGGGAAGATTTCTATATATAGTTAGACGAGAAAGTTATCTAGGACTACCCTATTACAGAAAAGGTAGTAAGTTATATTAAGGGAGCCTTAATTATAACGTTAAAGGATTTAAAGGAATAATTAGAGGACTAAAGAAGCGAGAGATATATTTTAGTACCCGCGAACAAAGTTATAACGTTTAGATTAACGCGATAAAGGTTTAAACTTAAAGATAAAGATGAGTTAAGGGTTAACCTAAAGCACCTAGCACACTATACGCTATTATAGATTGTATGCGTAGACGATATATGCGAAATGCATAAGAATCTAAAAAAAAAAATTAGAAATACCCTATAAGGATATATTAGGCGCTAGATAAGCAATAGTATAGAAATGCTAAGTATATATACGGATAGCATCTAATAGAAGTTTAGGAGTTAGGAGACTTAATACTTTAATTAAAAAGATTCTTTATAGAAGAATGCTTAAATAGATAATAGTAGTAGGAATGCCTAGAGAACACGTGTTTATAGTATATTAAGGATAAAAAGTAAACTAGGTATTGGCTAAAGAGTAAGCTAAGTATAATAGGATTAAGCAGCTAATAGTTAGGAAAAGAAGAGGCCTATAGGACTAGAGTGAGCTAATAGTAAAACCTTAGACCCTTAAAGGAATTTAAGGACAATACCTAAATTTATAAGTTAATTGGTAAGATTAGTAGTTTAAAGCATTAATAGATAGTAAAGCAATACGGAACTATATTTTACTAGCAGTAGTTAAAAAAAATAGGATTACCTTATAGATAGAAGGAGTAACCTTACCTATTAGTTATAATTTTAGGGGATCTAATAGCTTACGGAGGAGGGATTATTAACCTTAAAATAGGACCTATTTAGATAACTATTAAAGGAAGATAAATTAAGATATCTTTTAACATCCTACTATTAGGACGGGATAAGGCAGTACTAGAAATGCCTTAATTACAAGAATATAATCTAAAGATTAATTAGATTATAGGTTAGGTTAATATTAGAGATACTTAATAATATAAAATGCGATAGTAAACTAAGTTAGAGCGATATATAAAGAAACTAAGTAAGGCTTAAGTTACGTATTAAAGAGATACTATAAGTATAGCAAAAAACTATAGAGCCTAAAAAGTAAGAAGTTAGTAAGTTATATAATATAAGACTATAAGATAGAGTTAGAACTAGAAATAAGTCTAAGGTTCTTTTTAACCTATAAGCTTACTTAAGAGGAGTTAAGAGTACTTAAAGAGTTTGTTTAAGAGAACTTATAAAAGGGATATATTAGACTATTATAGTTATTAGTAGGATATCTAGTATTATTTATACTAAAGAAGAATAGAAAACTTAGGCTATATATTAACTATAAATAGTTAAATAGCATTACTTAGAAGGATAGGTATCCTTTACCCTTAATTAGCGAAATTTAGGATTAGATAGGTAACGCGCAAATCTTTATAAAGATAGATCTAAGATAGGCGTACTATTAGATTAGAATTAAGGAAGGCAATAAATAGAAAGCAGCCTTTAGGTTAAAAGAAGGACTATATAAACTATTAGTTATGCAATTTGGATTAATAAATGCACTAGTAATATTTTAGAAGAGAATTAATACTATATTAGGAGAACACCTTAATAAGTTTATTATAGTATACCTTAACGATATTATTATCTACTTAATAACTAAGAAAGAGCATGGAGAATACATTAAATGGGTCTTAAAGAGACTATAAGAAAAACAGATGCTAGTAGTAATTAAGAAATACGAGTTCTTTATAAGGAAGACCGATTTTATTAGATTTATTATTAAACTAGGTTATATTAGTATAGACCTAAAGAAAATTAAAGCTATAGTAAGTTAGCAGGAACTAGAGAATGTAATATAGTTAAGGTTATTCTTAGGGTTTTGCAACTACTACAGAAGGTTTATAGCATAATAGTTAAAAAAAAATATTAAACCGTTTACCAGACTTATAAAGAAAGAGAAACTATAAACATAGGGAGACGAATAAAAAGAGCTGTTTAAAGAACTTAAAGAACTGTTTACCTAAGAACTAATACTTAAGATCTATTAACTAGGACTAGACATAGTTGTGAAAATAGACGTATTAGACTTTATACTAGGAGTATATTTGCTATAAAAGTATAAAAACGCATAGCACCTAGTGGTATACTATAGTCGAAAGATAATACCACTAGAATTAAACTATAACGTCTATAATAAAGAGTTATTAGGTATAATTATAGTACTTAAGAAATAGATAGCATTCTTATAAGGCGTAGAGAAACTATTTATAGTTAAGACGGATTATAACAACCTAACGGAGTTCCTAATAATAAAAGAACTTAATTAAAGATAGGTTAAATAGGCAGATATGCTTATAGAATACTATTTTAAGATTTAGTATACTAAAGGCACTAAGAATACAAGGGTAGATATATTAAGCAGAAAGGCTAAATTATAAAATAATAAGAAACTATTAGGAGTAATACTACGCAGAGATAAGGACGGATTAATTAGATATAATTACCCTAAATTAGTAGCAACTTAAGAGGATAACAAACTAGAAAGAGTCTATGAGATACTAAAAAGCTTTTAGGCGTAAAGAATTCTAGAAGTATAACTAGAAGATCTATAGATGGATATATACAAAAACTAAGAAGCAAAGTATATCCTAAAGAGTATAGCAGAGTATTTTATAGAAGATTTCTATAAGGGAATAACTTAAGGATATAACGGAGTAATAGGCTTAGTGTTAAGATTATAAGAAGAGTATATTATTAACGGAATTTAGGGCATAGCTAGAAAAGTAATAAAGGAGTGTTTAGATTACTAGAGAAATAAACTAATAAGGTATAAGCTATACGGAGGGCTATAACCTATTAAAATACCAGAGAGACTATAGGAGGTTATATTATAGGACTTTATTATTAAGTTACTAAAGTTAAGAGATCCTATTACTAAATAAGAGTATAACGTGATCTTAGTAATAGTGGATAAGTTAACTAAATAGGGCTACTTTATAGCATGCATAGAAGAAATCTTAGTAAAAGATATTACTAGAATCTACGTTAAGGAAGTATTTATAAGATATAGAGCACTAAGTAAAATTATATCGGATAGAGATCTAAGATTTATAGTAGTATTTTAGGAAGTATTCCTAGCGGAATAAGGAGTTAGAATAGTAACTTTTACTACATATTATCCGCAGACGGATAGTTAAATAGAAAAACTAAATTAGACGCTAGAATAGTATCTAAGATATTATATTAATTATATATAGAATAATTAGGTATTATTATTATTAGTTATACAGTTTATATATAATATAACACTATAAGAAGGAATAGGTATATTACTATTTAAGGCAAATTACGGATATAAGCTAAGAATATTATTATTACCTTAATAAGTAAAGAAAATGAGTAGCACAGCTAAAGAAAGGATAAAGATATTAATAAATCTTTATACAGACCTTATAAAATTAGTAAAAAAAGTATAAAAAAGAATAAAACGGTATTATAACGCTAAGAGATCTAAGGGACTAGATCTTAAGGAGGGGGATAAAGTATGGCTACTATACAAAAATTTTAAGAGTTAATAACTAAGTAAGAAGTTAGACTATATTAGATTAGGACCTTTTGAAATTATATAAAAGATTTTACTAGTTATATTTAAGTTAAACCTACTAGCTAAAATAAAGATCTACCCTATATAGTATATTGTAATACTAGAACTAGTATATAGAAATATTAAATCACTAATTTATAAAGCAGACACGTATAGAGGATAAGAAGAAGATAAATAGTAAGTTTTAAAGATTATTAGTTATAAGGATATTAATAATAAAATATAGTATAAGGTTAAGTAGATAGGCTATAATAAGACTACCTAGAAACTATTATAGAATCTAAAGAATACTATAGGAAAGGTATAGAAGTATTAAAAGAAAACGGGTTAGGTAATATTAAGAAGGAGCTAAAAATAAAAGAATTAGTTAAAGGCGATAGACGAGCCGGATTATTTAAGGGATCTACTACTAGTATATTAGTTATTTCCGCCTCTACTTAACCGGAACCCTTTTTAGCCTCCTTAGCCTTAAGTTTAGACAGACCTTGCTTTATTAAGCGAAGCTTTTTTAAGCGCACCTTTTTATGGACTTTTACTAAACGGCCTAGGCGAGTATAAGCATTTAGTTAAGCTTTTAGAGCCTAAGACGCCTTATTAAAACGACGCTAAACTTTAGTAAGGGCCTTAGCCAGCTTACTCTTTAGTTTTTCGGCCACTACTAATACGCGCGACCTTAGAGAAGATTAGATAAGGAACTAGACGGTTATAGAGAATAATAAGACGCGTATACTTAGCGTTAGAGACGGATTAAATATTATAGAATAATCGCATATTCGCTCGCGTATATTTAGTATAGGAAGAAGGTTAGTAACTAAACGGAGCTGTAATTGTAATATATACTAACTTCTTCTCTATATAATAAGAATAAGACGGTATAACTTCACTAAGTAATAGAATAAACGTCACTAGCTAGTTATAATAATTAGACGCAGAAGATCTAATAGGAGGTATTAGGAATAATAAAGGTTATTAAATTAAAGACGGGAATGCCATACCTTTAATAGACGACTTAAAGATAGGAGATATCTTTAAGGATAAAGATAAAGAGAAGGGGGATGGTGTTACGGACCTTATATCGGCAGTAGTGCGACTACTAAGAATAGACATAAACGGGTTAGTTAAGATAGTATAGGAGGCGCTGGAACCGATCGAGCTATAGGATAAGGGGTAGCCGAGTTACGTGGCCAGTTATGTTATAAGTTTAGAATATGGGAACGTAGGAATATAGGAACGCGACGTACTAACGTACCGATGTACTGAACCCTTTTACTATAGGGAGGAGTTATATATTTAAAGACGTACGGTCTCTATAGATAGTTTCTGTCACAGCGACTCAGTCAATCGAGGCACGAGCGCCGTAGAACGTATGCAAGCCTGTACAATTGGTAGTCTATGGACTCGGATATCAAGATGAGGAGCAGAAGAAGGTCGTGGAAAGGACACGTCTA
>Ga0307515_10020593_pt1 | contig 11754 bp, 9 predicted proteins | sample 17_EM_MG_FD_194513 | JGI IMG/M metagenome (GOLD analysis project Ga0307515, IMG submission 194513) | Populus trichocarpa ectomycorrhiza microbial communities from riparian zone in the Pacific Northwest, United States - 17_EM | ecosystem: Host-associated > Plants > Roots > Unclassified | place...
CATTGCGAAACCATCGGCGGTTTTATTTTCATCTGCCTGGCCGAAGAGGCGATGGATTTCCAGCCTGTGCGCGACATGGTCTCCTCCTATGTCATGCCGCACAATCTGAAGGACACCAAGGTCGCCTTCGAAAGCACGATCATCGAGAAGGGCAACTGGAAGCTCGTCTGGGAAAACAATCGCGAGTGCTACCACTGCGCCGCCAACCACCCGGAACTCTGCCGCACCTACCCGGAAGCCCCGACGGCAACCGGCGTCCAGGGCGCCAAGGACGATCCGGTCATCGCCGAGCATTGGGCGAAGTGCGAGGCTTCTGGCCTGCCGAGCGAATTCAAGATCGACCATAGCGGCCAGTTCCGTGTCGCCCGCATGCCGCTGATCCAGGATGCCGAAAGCTATACGATGTCGGGTGCGCGCGCCGTCAAGCGCCAGCTCTCCGACGATGTCAGCCAGAGCCATATCGGTACGCTGCTGCTGTTCCACTATCCGTCGACCTGGAACCACGTGCTGGCCGATCACGCTATCACCTTCCGCGTGCTGCCGCTCGGCCCTGAGCTTACCCAGGTCACGACAAAGTGGCTGGTGCACAAGGATGCGGTCGAAGGCGTCGACTACACGATCGACGAACTGACGCATGTCTGGACCGAGACCAACGACCAGGATCGCCAGATCGTCGAGGAAAATGCTTTCGGCATCCGCTCGCCCGCCTACCAGCCCGGCCCCTATTCGCCGGAACACGAAGGTGGCGTGATGCAGTTTGTCGAGTGGTACACCAACTTCATGGCGGACCGCCTCCAGGGCAGCACGGCATCGCCGTCGCTGGTTAGGGTCGCCTAAATATGACGATTGCAGCATCCTTCCAGCATCTCGACGAATTGAAGCCGTGGAACGACCGGCAGCATCTCCTGGAATGCATTTCGGTCACCGCCGAGGCGCCGGACGTGATGACGTTCGCCTTCAGATCCAACAAGCCCGGCTGGTTCCGCTACCTGCCGGGCCAGTTCGTCACGCTCGAACTGCCGGTAGCGCCGGATGATCCGGTGATGCGTACCTATACGCTGTCGTCCATCCCGTCGCGGCCCTTCTCGGTGGCGGTCACCGTCAAGGCGCAGAAGGACAGTATCGGCACCCGCTGGATGTTCGATCACCTGAAGCCCGGCATGACGCTGAAGGCTTTCGGCGCACTCGGGGACTTTACCTTTGTGCGCTATCCGGCCGAAAAATACCTGTTCATTTCGGCGGGCTCGGGCGTCACGCCGATGATGTCGATGACCCGCTGGATGGCCGATTGCACGCCGCAGGGCAATGTCGCCTTCATCTCCTGCGCCCGGCAGCCGGAAGACCTCTTGTTTCGCGGCGAACTCGAGGTTCTCTCCGCGCACATGCCCAACATGTCCCTCGGCTTCATCGTCGAGGGGCATCAGCCGCGCGACAGCTGGCATGGCCTGCGCGGCCGCGTCGACGGCACCAAGCTTTCTCTCCTGGCGCCCGATTTTATGGAGCGCACGGTGTTCTGCTGCGGCCCGGAGCCGTTCATGCGTGGCGTGCGCGAGACGCTGAAGTCAGCCGGCTTCGACATGGCGCACTATCACGAGGAAAGCTTCCAGCCCGCCAACGCTCCAGATCCTGCGGAACTTGCCATCCGCGCCGGTGTCACGGCTGCGGTCGACCCGGCCTCCGTTTCCAACGTCACCTTTACCATGGCCGGCAAACAGGCGAAGTGTCAGCCCGGCCAGACCATCCTGCAGACGGCGCGCTCGGCCGGCGTGCGCATCGGCGCCGCCTGCGAAGGCGGTCTCTGCGGCACCTGCCGGGTGATGAAGATTTCCGGCGAGGTGGAGATGAACCACAATGGCGGTATCCTCGACGACGAGATCGACGAAGGCTACATCCTCGCCTGCTGTTCGCGGCCGATCGGGGATGTGCAGATCGAGGCGTGAGCGGCCGGCAAGCAACTGACGGGTAAGCAACTGAAGGGGGCTTGGTGACTTAAAATGTCACCCCTCCGCCTTGCGGCGTTGCGAACTCACGGCATCATGTGTTCCTGATATCGGTCCTCGTATGCGCCGTTCCCGCTCGCGGTATCTGGGGAATATGGACCGGATGGGGACGTTTGGCATCCGGGCTGACCGAAATGGCCAATTCAGCCTCCAGCATTGCCATCTCGATCAGGAACACGAGCATCTTTCTGTTGCTGCGTTCCGCGCTCATCTTCGACGCTTTGAGAAGTTCATAGGTCATATCTCTGGTTCGCATTTTCACGCTCCCTATCGATTGCTACCTCCAAATTAGGGATTGCAACTTACGCGAGGCTTGCTTTTTAGGAGCATCCTATAATGGTGGGTGGTCCGCCGATGACGTCGGGTGAAACAGGACCGGGTGGGATGACAAGCCTCCGCCGCCGGCGCAACTGCCGATCTTCTGCCTCAGAACAGAAAATCACCCGCATCCAGCATGGCCATCTTCACGCCCTTCAGCACAATGCTGTCGCCATTCAGCCCGTCGATCAGCACATCGCTACCGACCTGCGTCATGTGGTGCTGCGTGAGGTCCGTGTAATCGCCGATGCTGGCAAGGCCGGTGAGGTCGAGGATGTCATGGCTCGAACCCGTCGCTGCGAAATCGGTGATTGCATCCTTGCCGTCACCCGTATTGAAGACGAACTGGTCGGCACCCGCGCCGCCGGTGAGAATATCGGCGGCGCCATGGCCCCAGATCATGTCGTTGCCGGCCTTGCCGTCGATGGTGTTCCTGCCGCTGTTGCCGTGCAGCTGGTTGGAAAGCGCATTGCCGGTGGCATTGATGGCGGCCGTGCCTTTCAGCGTCAGGTTCTCGAAATAGCTGCCGAGCGTGAAGGAAACGTTCGCCTTGACGAGGTCGGTGCCGCCGCCGGAGGATTCCGACAGTTTGATCGCCGCGTCGCTGACCACGTAGACATCGTTGCCGCTGCCGCCATAGACGGTGCCGCTGACCTTGCCGCCGGTACCGTCGAAATAATCGTTGCCGATGCCGAGCTGGATCGCCCCGGTGATAGTGCCGCTGTTGAAGACTGAATCGGTGCCGCCGCCGCCGAGAAAGGCGGTGCCGGCGGATTTGATCAGGCCGTTATTGTGCAGGCTTGCCGCGCTGGCCGCGGAAAAATCGATGGTTGCGGCGGAAGTGACCGTGCCGGTGATGGTGCCGTAATTGGTCACCGTCTCGTCCGTGCCTGCCACCTTGATGCCGCCGCCCGCCGTGATCGTCTTGTTGTTGGTGACAACGGCGCCGTCGGCCGATACCGCGATGGCGTAGCCTTGGGTTATGATCAGGCCATTGTTGGTGATCTTGCCATCGTCACCTGTCAGCGCGATAGCGGTCTTGGCGGCGCTGATCGTACCGCTGTTTGTGACGACGGCGTCGTCGCCCTTGGCGATGATCGCTGTTGCGTATGTCGAGGTGACGCTTCCGTCATTGGTCAGCTTGACGCCCGCGCCGGACGAAGCGATGGCAGTGCCATAGGCGATTGCCGAACCGTGATTGGTGAGCGTCGCGGTCTTGCCGGTCGAGACGATGGCCGATGCCTTGTCCGAACGCAGCTCGCCGTTGTTGGTAAGCAAGGCCGAGCTGCCGGTCAGTTGCACGGCGCTCATCGCCGCATGGGTGGTGCCGTGATTGGTGACGACCGCGCTGCTGCCGGAAACCGCGATGCCGATGCCGGAAGAGGATTCGATCAGGCCGGTGTTGACGAGATGCGTTGCCTTGCCTGCCGCCGTGATCGCCGTCAGACGCGCCTCGACGGTGCCGTCATTGGTCAGTTCCAGGCTGCCGCTGTCGATTCTGACGCCGTAGTCCTTGCCGGAGACCTTGCCGGAACTGCTGACGACGAATTCGCTCTTGCTGTCGGCGACCGAGGTCGAGCCGAATCGGAAGGCGTAGCTGGAGGCCGAAAGTACCGTGCCGTTGATGTAGAAGTCACGCGCCGTCGCCGTCCCGGTTGCCACAAGCGCGGTCGCGGATGTGCTGAGCATCACGCCCTTGTCGAGGACGAATATGCTGTCGGTTTCCAGCACCGACACCGGCGCGGTGCGGTTGCTGCTGATCACAATCTTTGTCGTCATCTGCTCATCATGTGCAGGGGGGCTTTCGTCGTGACCGTCTTACGGCCAAAAGGATGAACAGGTTCGCTTCCGGCGCGGCATTTTCGTCGCCATGGTAAATTCATGGCTAACGCGGCAAAACGATGTCGCTGGCATGTGCTTTAGCGGCAAAACTACCTAAGAGCCAGAGCGCCTGATACCCTGCGGATCGATCCGGTCAGCATGAGGTCCACACCGACACCCGCTCCCGAGGAAAACCGGGCCTTGCCGGTGGCGATCAGCAGCGGCCTGTCGAGCGGTTTTTCCGGCAGCAGTTCTCCCTTCGCCCAGATGGCCTTGAGCGCCTTGGCATTCATCGCTGCGACATTGACGTCGATGTCGGTGAGCGTCCCGGCGACGCGGTAGGGGCAGCGGCGCTTGCCGCAGTTGGTGGCGGCGGAAAACTGCCAGAGCGCGTAGGCATCCCAGTTGCCCATCGGAAAGACGTTGCGGATACCCGGCTTGTAACGGGCATACCAGAGCGGCAGGCGCGACAGGATCGGGAAGCGGCCGCGATTGGCGGCGATGTATTTGGCGGTGACATGGTTGGTATAGAGCATCGGATAGCGGCCGGTGCGGGTCTTGATGTGACCGGCGAAGATGGCCGCGTCCTCCAGCGACATGTATTTCTCCGGGTCGACCCCCTCGATGTCGAGTACCATCAGTTCGTCGTCGCGCGGCGCGGCATAGTCGAGGAAATGATTGGCCTGGTCGACCGGGTTGCCGGGGCGGGCAAGGTGATAGGCACCCCAGAGAAGGCCGCTTGCACGGGCGACGAGGCGACGGGTCTGGTAAAGCTCGCGGCTGACGGCATATTTGCGCCACATCGTCTTGCAGTGGGCGACGGTGTCGCCGCCGTGATCGCCGGTGCAGGAAAAGCTTTCCGGCAGACCGTCGGACGCCTTGGAGATGAAGCCGGCGATGCGCTTGTCCTTCAGCATCTCGTCCCAGTCGATGATGTTCAATTCGTAGGCGTCGATGACGAGAGCGTGGTCGGGCGATCTCCACGGCATGAGGTCGCGTGCTGTTGCGCCACCCGAAAACAGCGCGACGCCGAGGAGAACGGCGAGGCGGAAAAACGTGCCCAAGCGTGTGATCCGGCGCTTTTCCATCGCAAGAGGGTGCGGAAAGAGGGTTAACCAAGGGTTAACGCCAATATAGTGAATTCCCGTTGGTCGGAATGGCCGGGTGATGGAACAAACACGCCCATCGACCGTTATGAGTGCAAGCCGGCTGTGTCGGATACAATCGAACGGAGGAACACATGGGTGTTTTTGGATTTAAATTGGCGCCACTGGCGCTGTCAGCCGTTTTGCTGGCCACATCTTTCACCCCTTCGCAGGCATTTACGCAAATTCCGGTACCTATCAAGGCCGAGCGCGTGAGCGATGTCGACATGGTTCAATATCGCGAGCGCCGTCGTGGCGACGATGAATGGCGCCGCCGTGGCTACCATCGCCGCGGAAACGACTCTTATTATAACGGCCATCGGGGCTACTCCGAACGCCGTCGCGGTTATCGCGAATACAACGGTATGTGGTTCCCGCTCGCAGCCTTCGCGACAGGTGCCATTATCAGCGGCGCGATGACCCAGCCGCAGGTGCGTTATGGCGGCAGCCATGCCGAGTGGTGCTCCAACCGCTATCGCAGCTATCGTGCCTACGACAACAGCTACCAGCCGAACTACGGCCCGCGCAGAGAGTGCAATTCGCCGTATTGATCCGCTGATCTGATCAGCACTGACTTTGGCCGGGGACATCGTCTCCGGCCATTTTTGTCTGCGTTCAGAGAATGCCGATCCGCTTCAGGATCGTCCAGGCGACGCCCATCGAGATCATGATCAAAAATGTGGCCAGCAGGGTTCCATGGATGCCCTCGGCAAAGGGAAGGCCGCTGGTGTTCATGCCGAAAAAGCCGGTGACCAGCGTCGGCGGCAACAGGAAGGCCGTCATCAGCGACAGGATGTAGAGATGACGGTTGGTCTCCGAGGAGAGCTTGCTGTCGATCTCTTCGTGCAGGAGGCGGGCGCGTTCCTGCAACGCGAAAACATCGCGGTCGACCGCTTCTAGCCGGTCGGAAAGCCGTTCGGCGGCATCGATGAACCCTGGCGGGACCTCGTCCTCCTCCGATGTGCCCGCTCGCCGCAGTAACGCCAGCAGCGTCCGCAGGTGCCGGTGCAGGCGCACGGCGGTTCGCCGCAGCGGCGCCAGACGCGGCTGGTGATTGTGCCCGGCCTCGCCATAGACGTCGTCTTCGATGACATTGAGGTCTTCGGTCAGTTCCAGCACGAGACTGATCAGCGTGCGCTGGAATTCGACCACCATCATTTCGAACAGGTCGATCGGGCGGGCGCAGCGGGCGTTCTTCTCGACGGCGGCCTTGACGCGGTCGATACTGCGCAGCGGATGCAGCCGCGTGGTGATGATGATCTTTTCGGTGACGGCGAAATGCAGCCAGCCAATGGTCTTCGTTTCCGCGTCGAAGGTGCGCTCAAAATCGACCAGCGTGCCGTAGACCATGTCGTCGGAGATGGTCACGGCTGCCTGCGTATCATGGCTGGTCAGCGTCGAAAGCGCTGCTTGCGGCAGGGTGGCGATGCGTTCGATCAGGGCAGGGGTGCGGGCGTCGCTGAGTGCCAGATGCAGCCAGACCCAGCCTTCGCCTTCCATCAGCGCGTCGATGGACGAATCGGCGGCGATCCGCATGCAGCGGCTTTCGCCAGGGAGGAAGCGATAGGCCCAGACGAGCCCGGGTATTTCAGACGAGATCAGATTCATGCGGCATTGTCCCGGGAGGAGGCCAGACTTCGCTTTATTCAGGTTTCATGACAGTTTTGCCACCGGTCGTCCACCGCTACACGGTTCGGCTCAGTCGACAATCAAATATTGACGTTTACGTAAAAATCAATAATTTCTCGACCAACAAACAAAGCCATTGCTGGACGGGTGGGCGGCAATGTTGTCAGGTGACTGCGGGAGGAGACGATATGTACAAGGCGCCGGTGGACGAAATTCTGTTCACGCTCAAGCATGTGGCCGGTCTCGGCGAGGATCTCGCCAACGGCATTTTCGGTGATCTCGACGAGGATCTCGTCGATGCGATCGTCGGGGAAGCGGGCCGTTTCGCCAGTGACGAGGTTGCTCCGCTCGCCGATATCGGCGACAGGCAGGGCTCCAGGCTGGTCGATGGCAACGTCAAGTCGCCCGATGGATGGCGCGACCTTTACCGCAACTGGGCTGCCGGCGGCTGGAACAGCCTGACGGCGCCGGAAGAATTCGGCGGCCAGGCCCTGCCGCATATGCTGCACATCGCGGCGATGGAACTCTGGAATGCCGGTTCGATGGCCTTTGCGCTGGCGCCGATGCTGACCATGGGCGCCGTCGACGCGCTGGAAAAACATGGTTCCGACACCTTGAAGTCGGTGTTCCTCGCCAAAATGATTTCCGGCGAATGGACCGGCACGATGAACCTCACCGAGCCGCATGCCGGTTCCGACCTCGGCGTCCTGAAGACCCGCGCCGAGCGCCGCGACGACGGCACTTACCGTATTTTCGGCCAGAAGATCTTCATCACCTGGGGCGAACATGATCTCACCGACAATATCGTCCATCTTGTGCTGGCCCGTCTCGCCGGAGCGCCGGAAGGCACGCGCGGCATCTCGCTGTTCCTGGTGCCGAAGTTCCTGGTCAATGAAGACGGCTCGCTCGGTGCCCGCAACGATCTGTTCTGCCATTCGATCGAACACAAGCTCGGCATCCACGCCTCGCCGACCTGCACCATGGTCTATGGCGACGGCCGGTTCGGCGATGAGAAGGGGGCTGTCGGCTATCTCGTCGGCGAGGAGAACAAGGGTCTCAATTGCATGTTCACGATGATGAACAACGCCCGGCTTGCCGTCGGCACGCAAGGGGTCGCCATGGCCGAAGCCGCCACCCAGCATGCACTCAATTATGCCCGCGAGCGCACCCAGGGCAAGGCGCCCGGCTGGAAGGGCACGGGCATGAGCCCGATCATCGAGCACCCGGACATCGCCCGCACGCTCTTGACCATGAAGGCCGTGACGCAAGGTGCGCGCGCCATCACCTTCGCCTGCGCCCGTGCCGTCGACCGCGCGCATGTCGCCGAAGGTGACGCGGCACGGTATTGGCAGGAGCGCTCCAGCCTCCTGACGCCGATCGCCAAATCCTTCGGCACTGACGTTGGCGTCGATGTCGCCTCCATGGGCATCCAGGTTCACGGCGGCATGGGCTTTATCGAGGAAACCGGGGCTGCGCGTTATCTGCGTGATGCGCGCATTGCGCCGATCTACGAAGGCACCAACGGCATCCAGGCGATCGACCTCGTCACCCGCAAGCTGCCGCTGTCGGACGGCGGTCATGTGCGCGGCTTTATCGCCGAGCTGAAGACTGTTGTGGAAGAGGTCGGTTCGTCCAACCTCGCCGATTTCGGCGAAACCGGCAGCCGCCTCGACGATGCGATCGCCGACCTCGAAGACACGACCGAGTGGCTGCTTACCCGGCTGGCCGAAGGCAAGTCCGCCGAAGCACTCGCAGGTGCGACCGCCTATCAGCGGCTGTTCGGCCTGACATTGACCGGGGCCTATCTCGCCAAGGGCGGGCTGGCGGAGGTTGGCGATGGCGGCCGCGATGTCCGTATCGCACTCTGCCGTTTTGCCGCCGAAAACCTGCTGTCCGAGACGGCGGCGCTGAAGGACCGTATCATCAATGGCGCGACGAGCCTTGCCAGCGCCCGCATCGCTTTGGCTTGAAGGAGACAACCATGACCGACGACGTTTTGATCGAGCGGCCCGAAGCCTATCCCGGCGTCCAGGTCATCCGCTTCAACCGGCCGGCCAAGAAGAACGCCATTACCCGAGCGATGTACGCCAAGATGGCCAAGGCACTCACCGTCGCCGGAACCGACGATGCCATTCGTGTGACCGCGTTTCTGGGAACCGAGGGCTGCTTTTCCGCTGGCAACGACATGGCCGATTTCATGGTCTTTGCGATGGGCGGAACGATGGGACAGGACGTGCTCGACTTCCTGCGTGCGCTGGCCAGCGCCGCCAAACCGGTCGTCTCCGGTGTCGATGGCCTGGCGATCGGCATCGGCACCACCATCCATCTCCACTGCGACCTGACGGTCGCGTCCCCCCGTTCCGTCTTCAAGACGCCCTTCGTCGATCTGGCGCTGGTGCCGGAAGCGGCTTCCAGCCTGCTCGTTCCCCGCATCGCCGGTCACCAGCGTGCCTTCGCGCTTCTGGCCGCCGGCGAACCTTTCACGGCGGAGGAGGCGCAGGAGGCAGGCCTGATCTGGAAGATCGCTGGTGCCGACGCCATCGAGGAAGAGGTGCTGTCGCTCGCTGCAAATCTTGCCAAAAAGCCGCCGGAAGCCCTGCGCATCGCCCGTCAGCTGATCCGCGGCGACCGCTCCGACGTGCTGGCGCGGATCGACGAAGAGGCTAAACACTTCGCCGCGCAATTGAAAAGCGCCGAAGCGCGGGCTGCCTTCGAGGCTTTCATGCGCCGCTGAACGTGACGCGCGGCTGTTCCCGCGGTTTTGTCCGCAGCCTGCCTTGCCGGATGGCGAGGCGCGACCCATATTGCTGACTGTTGTGTGGAGGAATTTCGGCATTGGGGGCGTGCCGGCAAAGTCAAGGATTCGTCCATGCGGTCTCGTTTCAAGCTTTCCTTCTCCGATATGCTCAGGCAGCACCGGCGATGGGAAAGGACCCTGCTGAAAGCCGTCAAGGTCACCCGAAAAGCTGTCGCATCTGCCGTGTCGGCGCCAGCGGCCACCAAGCCGAAAGCGGGCGGCAAGCTGGAGGAGGTAGCGAGCTTCGGCAGCAATCCCGGCCGCTTGCGCATGTTGCGCTATGTTCCTGCGGACCTTCCGAAAAAATCACCGCTCGTTGTCGTGCTGCATGGCTGCCATCAGACGGCCGAAGCATATGATCAGGGCGCCGGCTGGTCGACATTGGCACGAGAGCGCGGCTTTGCCGTCGTCTATGCCGAGCAGAAGCGCTCCAACAATGCCAATCTCTGTTTCAACTGGTTCCGCCCGAGCAACGTCACGCGCGATCGCGGCGAGGTCATCTCGATCCGTCAGATGGTTGCGAAGATGGCAACTGCGCACGGCATCGATCGCAAGCGCGTGTTCATCACCGGTCTTTCGGCCGGCGGTGCGATGACGGCGGCGATGCTCGCGACCTACCCGGACGTGTTTCGCGCCGGCGGCATCATCGCCGGATTGCCCTATGGCGCAGCGCGCGATGTGCACCGGGCGCTTGCCGCCATGAAGGCTGCGCCGGAGCGCTCATCGCAGGAATGGGGCAATCTCGTCCGCGCCGCATCGCCCGTGAAGCGTGATTTTCCGGCAGTGTCCATCTGGCACGGCACGAACGACCACACGGTCTCGATCTCCAACGCGGACGCATTGGTTCAGCAATGGCTTGATGTGCATGGCCTCGAAAGCGAGGCTTTTACGCAGAGCGAGGTGGACGGTCACATCCGCCGCGTCTGGAAGGACGCCTCGGGGAAGGTCGCGGTCGAACTGTATCTCGTCGAGGGCATGGGGCACGGAACGCCATTGAAGCCACGGCCTGCGTCGCGGACAAAGGCCGATACCCCTGGCCCCTTCATGCTCGATGCCGGTATTTCCTCGTCCATGCACCTGGCGACCATGTGGGGCTTGAAGAAGCCTGTCTTGCTTTCAGCCCTGAGACAGGCCGCCGAATAGGCGGAAAGCGCTTGAAATCCTCGCTTTTCCGGGATTGAAATTTTAACACTGCCTTAAGTGCGCGCCGATATGGTCCAGCCATCACAGGTTCGGCATGTCCGGTTCCTGACGGGCCGCATGAGGCGTGCCGTCTCCGCCCGCCGTGGCATGTCCCCCCATTCCCGCATTCTGGAACGGTCCAGCGCCTTGAGCGCCGGTCGCCGGCCCCGGCTGCGGATCAGACCGAGCCTCCGCCCGGCGCAAAAGCCGGGCCGCAATAGGGAAGCCTGCCTTGTCCAAAAGATCGAACCTGATGACGCGCATCCTCGTCGCTGCGTCCTTTGTCGTTGTCGCCGCGTTTGCCGGCTTTTCCGTCTATATCGACAGTCTCCAGCATGCCGTGACGACACGTGCCGTCGAGGAGAACATTTCCTCCTCCGGCAAGCAGGCCGCCCAGAGCGTCGCCAACTGGCTGAACGGCCGCGTCACGCTGACCGCCATGGCCGCCAATGCCGCCGGCAGCGCTTCTGATCAGGCAGGCCTCGAAGGCGCGCTCAAGAACGGTGTCCTCGAGAAGGAATTCCTCAGCACCTATGTCGGCGACGAGAACGGAAAATTCACCAGCTGGCCGGACCTGCCGCTGCCGGCAGGCTATGATCCACGCCAGCGCCCGTGGTATCAGCAGGCCGTCAAGGCCGATACCAGCGTGCTCACCGACCCCTATATCGATGCCTCGAGCGGCGACCTGATCATCAGCGCTGCCGTTCCGGTCAAGCGTGACGGCAAGCTGTTCGGCATCGCCGGCAGCGATTTTTCGCTGAAGACCCTCGTCGAGATGATCAAGTCCGTCGATGTCGGCGGTGCGGGCTTTGCCTTCCTCGTCAACAAGTCGGGCCAGATCCTCGTCCATCCGGATGCCAAG
>Ga0307515_10020594_pt1 | contig 11753 bp, 5 predicted proteins | sample 17_EM_MG_FD_194513 | JGI IMG/M metagenome (GOLD analysis project Ga0307515, IMG submission 194513) | Populus trichocarpa ectomycorrhiza microbial communities from riparian zone in the Pacific Northwest, United States - 17_EM | ecosystem: Host-associated > Plants > Roots > Unclassified | place...
CATAATCAACTCAATGCTGAAAGATGAAATTAAAAAAATATCAATTAAAATAGACAAAAAAACTTGAGTCAATTGGATTAACCCGTCAAATCCATAACTCGAGCCATGAGACCAAGATAACTTTATAGAAAATAAACTAAAATAAATCATTAAATCTAATTATCAATCAAATCAATGTTGAAGGATACTTTCTGTTTTTTAAATGTTAATTAAAAAAACAAAAAAAAAACTTGGGTTAATCTGTCAAGCCCACGACAAGAATTACAAGACCGAGCTAACCATATATAAAAAAAACATAATAAATCATTAAACTTAATTTCTAATAAACTAAATATTAAAATATAAAATAAAAATAAAAATACAGATTAAAAAATAATACTATTAAAAAAATAATATCTTATAAAACGGAGATTTGGTCGTGGTGGTCAAAGACGGCACCGGGAAAGAGCACCAGAGCAAACCAACTGCGCCAAAACACGCCTAAGAAGAAATAAGAAGGTAAAACCCTACAACATGCTGAGCTGTGATGAGAAATCAATGTGCAGTGGCAAGAATGCAAGAGAAAGAAATGTTCAATAAATAAACAGCTATGCTCGAGACAAAACTATATACATAAAGGCATTTTCTGCATTGCCTGTCAGACCACTCTCCTCTCTTTTACGTGTGATTTTTATTTTTATTTTAAAATAGATTAAATGAAAAAATTGTGATACCAAAGGGAATCGATATGGGATGAATCATACCTAGATTTATAAATATTCAATTAAGCCATGACCGAGGAGTATTTATAAATATACATTCAAATTCCTTTTATTCCATTTAGGTGTTTATTTTCAATTTAACAATGTTTAAAATGAAAATAAATAAAAAAAACAAAAAAAAAACGATAAATCTTGAATTGGAAATGTTTTACTTGAACATATAATTTATATAATCTAGTCTTGTATAAGTGTGATTTGATTTTAGTTCAGAAAAACAAATAAATTAAATCAAAAACTAAGAATGTATTTTCAAAAAATTCAATTTTTTTTTTGCTAAAATTTAATATGGTTTGTATGTTTTGATGTGTTGATGTCAAAAATAATTTTTAAAAAATAAAAAAACATCATTAACATGCATTTCAGCATGAAAAGTTATTTGAAAAACAACCGCTATTATACTACCAAAAACTCTCTAAATCGAATGATCTATTCACTCATATCTAAGTATATGCAGAAAAAAAAAAGAGTTGATCATAACCCATTTTCTATGGCCAAAAAATTAATAATTAATTTACCATGATGATTTAAAAAATAATAATATATTTTGTATAGCTTAGTCTTTTCATTATTTTATGTTTTTTTTCTTCTAATTTATTATATTTTTATTTAGAGAGAGGGGGGGGAGAAAAAAGGAAAATAAAAGGAGGCGAGATGGAAAAATTGGCGAAATTGAAGGCATTTGTTTTTTTTTAAAAAAAAACAGAAGATGGTGAACGCTTGCCCATGACTGTCTAATTATTTTTAGCACCACATGACGTAATAAATTGGTTTAAATAACAGTTATTATTAACTCATAAATACTGGTGGCATCCAATTAAAACGTAAAAGTGCAGAGAAATAACAAACCTTTAAAAAAAAAAAAACCTTCACATCAAATCAACTGAAGGGTCATAGACACATAAAGACACCTAACAAGAGAGTTAGAGTGGTGGGCTTAAAATTAAAATCTACCGACGACCTACCCAGCTTGCAAATTGCAACTTCAACCACAACTGCATTCCTTGACTGGAGAACACAATGGACATTAAATTGGATTCCACGGTTATTATTTAAAAAATATTAAAATAATATATATTTTTAATTTTGAAAATACTTTTTTAAAAATTTTAATAAAAAACATACTGAAAATCACAATCAAACACCCTATTATTCTTTCTGTTCCACCTAATTCTAATTTGAAGTAAAATTTTCAAAGAGGCGGCGTGCTATTTTATGTTATCTCATGTGTTTAGTCGGTATAAGGTGTCCATTTTGGCTTTCTTCTCTTGACGAATTCTCTATCCAATTTCCTCAAGCTAACATACAAAATTATTCCTTTTGCCCACGACGAGAGGAAACCAAATTATGAAATGTTAATCTTGGAAGAAAAACACTTCAATCATGTATTGTATCTTCTCGAGTCGAGTCTGTTTTTTTTCGGGAGCTACTACAGCACGTTGCTCGATATCCCCTCCGATCAAAAAACTTGTTCCTTACACCCTAACAAAGCATGTTTGTAAAGAGACAGGACTTCGAGGACGGGGATGATGTCGAGGAAACGAGTAGAGGCCGAGCGTTAGCTAAAAGTGAGGGTCATGCCAAGGGATGGCAATTAGTCGTATCGGTCTAGGTGAAGGGTCTTTTTCACTCGTTAGGTAGCCCTATTAATTAACCTGATTTTTTCTATATTTCTTTTTATTTTTTATAACACTTTATAAAATCATATCCTAATAAATTCATGTAGAAAATCTTACTTATCCAACCAATAATCTTATTCTCTCTAAACCATGTTTAAGAATTAATACATGTAATTTAAAAATATAAATTTACATAGTAAATCATCAATGATTAGCATGATTGTATATATATCTTTTGTATTTATAAATATTATTTTCCTTTTAACTTGTATCCTTTTGCTCCGACTCCAATCCAGCCAAGTTAAGTGATATTGAATACGTGATTAACCCAGTGAAATTTCCACGCCAATTCTCAATTCTCATGGTTAATTGAGCTTATGCATCAATGCCGAAGCATGTATAGAATTACCCTCAAGCATAGATATTTTAGAAAACGAGATTGAAATCTCGAAGGAGATAACATTACTAAACTGTAGGGTTCCATTTCTCCCGGAAGCCAATCACATATAGATGACCTGCTTCGGATTATTACAAAGAACTAAAAGCCAAGGAACGGTAACCTAGTCTCCAAGCACGCAGACCAGCCCCGTAACAGGAAAAAAACACAAAACAAAACTACTGCCAGGACGATCACTGCCCTGTATCCAGCTCCTGACCGATTCACCACCTTAGCTTTGCAGGAAAGTACTGCAATGAATTATAGGAGGATTAGACAAGAACAAGAAAGTTGGAATTTAAGAGAGACTTCATGATAATCAGGCTCCCCGTTTGGCTGTGAAGAAATGTTATACTAAATAATTCAAGGGATAATTTTTCCAACGTTTACTAGTTAATTTCCCATATAAATCTCACAGAAAATTATTCTGACCGACAACTGTTGTTTACCTTTTCAATGAGTGAGAGATAGTATGGCTTCACTTTATCAACATCAATCCGCACCTTGCTTTTACTGTAAAGGTCATATTTACTGCATATTACAGCACAAAACAGATTATTTATCCCCTGAATGGCCGAATAGAATCCTATACATCACAAAATCCAATAACAGGATCCATCTTGAAGATTCTTACTTGAATATTTTGAGCCATTTCAGATTCTCAACATCTTCTTCGTTCATCAAGTGTCTATATGCGCCTGCCCTGTGTAAAGCTGCAAATAAGACAATATTCGATGGTTAAATATTGTACTAAAATTAGAGTAATAACACATTTAAAAGCAATCCATCTTTTTTCTACTTACTATAGAAAGAGTGGTATCTTATAATGAAAAGACCTGCAGATGGTAGAGTGGTCTTGTTCTCTTTGGCTACCTGTAATGATCAATACCCGAATGAAATTTAGATTCCTGTAACTTCAATGAGATTTTTGTCTGAATTTTTAATCTTCGGTGCATCACAATTAGAAAGAACAGGATCGTTCCCTTCTTTTTCATTTTCTTTATAAGCAGGTAGAAAAGGAATTTTATTGTTACAAGAAAAACCAAGTCAGAAATGAGTACCAGATACATGTAGTCATCATGGCCCCATGACATGAACACTCTGTCAAGCCCGCAACCTTCTGAATATACTCCATATTTAGAGTTGTATGCAGAATTGTTGCAGTCTGGATTCTCCGTGAAGTACTGATACCAACATGCCCAGATTATATTAGAAACTTGCAGGGGGAGAAAAAAAATTAACGAAGCATGTTGGACCAGCAAGAAAATATAATTTCTATCGATCGGATGATCAAGAGCAGACCTTGTGATGAACAATCGACTCGTCGAAGGCACATCCTACAGGAAATGTGTCACCTACAACAGCCCATTGAGGAAGCTCCCCGAAAGCAGGATGGAGAAGAACCTTTCCAAGATCTAAGATACATCAAGAAGCAAGTTAATCAGATGCGACTATTATTAATCGAAGCCAGCACAAGTATTCAAATTTTTATAGCTTATGCAGCCATGATTTTTTGTACCATGGATAAGGCCAGTCAAGTGCAGCCAGTCCTCATCGGGATAGTCTTTTCTGATGGCTTCAGCAGTCTGCAGTAAATGTTCAATTTGAGGTTCATCCAAATCAGGATCACTCTCATCTATAAATTCGTTAAGGAGTTCACAGCATTCCCATATGCTCATTTCCACCCTATTCAATTTCCCATACTCCTCTCTCATCCTTTTTACCTGCATTTTTATTATCACAAGAAACAAAAAAAAAAACATACATGAGAAAAGGAACGTCCATGAATATCATCAATTAATTTTGCTCAAATGGAGAATTTGATGCTCGCAAATTGTTAATTATAATATATCTAGCATCCGCTGGAAAAATATACAAGGCAGAGTAGCATACAAAGCCGTAAGTCTGGTTAATGTGATTTGTTCGATAAAATTCCTCCACTCCCTTTTGACGTTCACTTTCTATATCATAATCCCTGTTTCATAATTCACAAGTTATTAGACATTTTAAATAATAAAGGAAGAGACACTACAATTAATACTAGGAATACAAAAAAAGAAAAGAAAAAAAAAAGTTAAGACTTGTAAAGAACAAAGCGACGTTGTTTTCTAAAAACAAAAAATAAAAAGAAGCGACGTCGTTTTCTTCTTCTTCTCTCGTTACCAGGAGGCAAACCTCTTATATTAGTAGCTGCAATAAATATTTGAAATTTAAATGAATAGTTAATTAAATAAAAGTTTTATTGTTTGATGGGTTGTACGGAGCCTGATCATGGGGAGAGAGGAAGGCTTGTCGGCTTGGGCCTGTCTAGTTGGATCAACTAGACTTTAATTTGGACTCAGGATACATGCGGATCGGCCCATCAACTCATCATATCTTTATGGTATGTTATTTATTACAACGGTCCATTAATAGTGAAGCAATATTTTTTTTATTTTTTTTTAGAAAAATTAAATTATCGCATATAAATGATTTTATCTAGATTTTATTTTGAGAATTTTTTCACTAAAATTAATTATTTACCGTACTAGCTTTGAGGGAACTATCATTGCCCTGTTTAAAAAATACAATAACATCAACGATTTACAATAACAATATATTCCATTCCCAGCATAAAAAATAAAATATTTAATTTAATAAAAATATTATTGTTATGATTATTATTTGTTAGGGAACAATAAAACTTGGCCTGCCTATAATTTTTAAATCTTAAATACTAGAATAAAGAAAGTGCGTGCGTGTATAAAATAAAGAAAATTAATTTACTTTAAAAACCTTCTATTCCTTTTGAAACATCTTTTATAGTATAAATCATGCTGAATATAACAGGTTATGGGATTTATTTTTTAAAATAAAACAATATTATTTTAAATAAATAAATCAATTATTTTTTAATTTCAATCAGATCCACCACCGAATTGATTTACCTTAAATCAGCTCTCCTTATTTATTTTATTTATTTTTCTTCAATACAACCCAAACCAAACCAAAGTCTACCGGCCTACAGGGTGGGATTTAAATGTAAATGATTTTGTATTAGGAATTGATCTAATTTATAAAACATTTAAATTGCTATTTATTACTGATTAACTTCATATAGAGACTGGTTGTCACACTCAGCTTGTTGATGGATTGATATAAAATTCATTAAGTCGATCTGATTCAGGTTTGGATCTGGATAGAATAAGAAATTAATTGACTTGAACTTATCTATTAACTAGGTCAAGAATTGACTTTGAAAAAAAAAAGAAAAAGAAAAAATCAAATCGCCTTGGCGTTTTTTCTTGACTAAGTTTTTTTTGTCATCATACATAAAAGAGTTTAGTTATAATATAATAATCGACATATTATAAGTTAACATGTTGATCCGACACGTTGATCTATAATTAGATGATTTGATCGGGGACTGTGAATCGAATCTGGTAGCCATGTCTCGAGCTGGCACTAACCTATGATCTAACCAGTCACCTGGTTGGCTCGATGATTAGTTCGGTCTTGAATAACAAATTTTCCTGTCAGAATTTATTAAATAATAGAAAATATAGTTTTAATTCGCATTACCAGAATAATTAACCATTAAAAACTACGAAGCTAAGGGCGTCGACCATGTACTTTACTCCTTCGAAGGTCCTCAAGTGACAGCTCATAGGAAACATTCGAAAAATCTATTTAGATGAATCAAGTTTTTGTCGTTGAGAGGAATAAAAACAATTTTATTGTCTAGTTTAAAATCCATTTATCCTCCTCATCATGAACCAAATCCCATCCGGAATAATGAAAATGATTATATATAGCAATAAAAAGCTGACACCACTGCCTGGGTGCCTCGCGAAATGGCATGAAAATAAAAATATTTATCTCACTAATTAAAAGAAAAGGAAATAATTAGATGAAGACCTAAAAGTGTGACCAAAAGAGTTGGTGTCGGGCACAACGAATCCTTCATCCAGCACTAATTCATTTTCCTGGCCATCATGATCAACTGGGATATTGTTTTTCTCCTCGAGCTCAACTCCTAGACATTCAAGTGAATGAAATAATTAATCAACAGGAACGCAATTAATAACAAGATATATACTTATGCACACATGAACTTGAAGATAATTAATGAAAAAGAGAGAGAGAGAAACAATGGAAACCTACCAAAAGCTGGAGGGTGCTCACAGAGGATAGTCATCTGCAGCAGAATCGGGAAGGAAGAAGCCAAAGAAAAGAGAGCAGAGAAACTAAGTATAACAGGGAAGGAAAAGGAGGATAGATAGAGGTAGAGGATTAGGAGGAATGGAGATGCGGTGCATTTTGGGTTAGCAAAAGTGGTAAGTATTTATAGTAGCCGGAAAGTCCTTCCCTGAGATTAGCCCAGGATGCAAGTCCTTGCCACATTTTCTTGGGAAGGACGGAGTCCTTCCCTGAAAATCTTAATCTTAGTTTACAAATAAAATATAACATCTACTTATGTCTGTCACGAAATCTATATCAGAAAGAGAGCCATGCAGTGCAAGCTGGCTGACAGGTTGACAATGTATTTTGTTTTTATTCTGTGTTAGCTGTCAAGCAAGAAATCCATCTGCTTTTCGAGATATTTGTGGTTCTGTCTTATCTCTCTCTTTGTCATGGCTGACTCACTGCCTTTTTGTCTCTAATCAGCGGTTGTTAAGCAAGCTCGAACTATTTATTAGGACCTACTTGACGTGGCATCTACTCAAATGACAATGACCTCACTCCTAGATTTTACAGTTTTTGGCTTTTATTTATCTGGGATTTCTGGCTGGAAGGAGTTACATTGTTTTTTAATTTTAAATGTGGATTGCTAATTGTTTAGTACATGCAGTTACGTGTTTTATCTTGTAACATATATAGATACCATTATTATCACCAAGTCCCTCCTCTCTTTAAAACTACTAGTAATTTACGTCGGTGAGTCTCAGATCACAAACTCAAGTCGATCAAACCAATTCCATGTTAATTTTTTTATACCCGATACGGATCACACGGGTTAGCCGACTCCTGGGTTAATAATAATAATAATAATAATAATTTAGCCCATGTTTAATATGATTTTTGTTTTCTAATTTTGGTTTTTATTTTTAAAAATCTTGAAAACAGTGTTTTTTTTTTTTTAAAAAAAAAAAACTAACATTGGAGGATGACAAAGCTTATGTGGTTAACGAAAATCATGAATGGTTCAGGAATAGATTGGCTCTAGGAATACGCTCCAAACATAGCCACATAGAATGGTGCTCGTCTCGAGGCGGAGCTATGGGCTATTTTGCATTGGGGCTGGAAATTGCTCCCCCACGAGGTGATAAATCTAGAGGCACGTGGGTGGATTTCGAGATGGACTCGGAGTATTGTGGTCAGCTTATTAATGATTGTTCGTTCATGAGGGTCGATGAATCTCTAGTGTACCGTCCGTCACGGCTTTGTGAGCTAGTTCGAGAGTGCAGCTCGCAGGTTTGTATTCGACATACATTTCAGGAAGAGAATCAACGTGTTAACTGGGTTTTATTTTCAAGAAATCACTGTAAGGTGGAATATAAATGGCCTAAGATTTAAGAAAATATCCGTGCCTGCAATTCGCTATGACACCTCCTTCTGGTGGGAATTCGATCATGGCACTAATAAAACATTGACTCATTTTGTTTCGGATAAACAATCAAAACCATCGTCAGATTGGATCATTGCATTCACAGATGGAGAATTCCATCAGTTATATATAGAATTGAGTCTAGAATCAGATTATCCACGGAAAACTCAGCTTCAATTGATGAACATACAGTGTAGGGGGCTAATATCGACATGCTTGATAAATTTAACGAGGTCGTCAAATCATTTCGGTTGACTCGAGATAGATTACGGAACACTCTTTTTTACCCATGTGTTTGAGATTGATAGGAGATTGCCATGAAGATGAAGATAACACGAGACATGATTCTCCTACGAGCAACAAAATAGTTCGATTGAGGGTTGTCAATTTTGAATAAAATACTGATTTTATTATCAAGTGTAAAGCCAGCGGATAAAAAAAAATTAAATGACTTGCATCCAATTTTATGGTAATGCAAGTTTATTGTCGAGTGGTGAAGATTGACAGAGAATTGACATTCCATGTAGGAGCAACTCAACTATTAAAAAGTCATGTAAGTAACTATGAAATAATACTATGTGTATAGATTATAGCAAAAGACGTAAAAAAGTAATTGACGTGTGGAAAAAGATCTTATGAAAATTCATAGTAGATGCCTTCTCTGCACCGAGGAGGAACAATTAGATTTCATTAGAAAGTTTTGGAAAAGTAAAATTTAAATTTTTTAAAAAAATGAAAGAGGATAAAAAGAGCCAAGACCAGTCGTGCTTGTGCTTGAAAGAACATTTGTGCATAGACTTGGAAGGCACAGCCATCATGCCTGGCCTTTTTTAAAAAAGAGATGCAGAGTTCACTTGTGCTGATGACTCGTCGTCCCCTGCAACATTTCTCGGACATTTCCGGTTATCAGAAGGTTATATTTACTCTAAACCCCATCTTTCAACTTGTTTTCATATATATATATATATATATATATCAAATTTCATCTTCAACCATAAAACACTCTACCAGTATAAAAACTCAAGATCAAATCAAAACACATCTTTTGAGTTTCAATTTGTTTTGTTTTGTTTTTTTGTTCAATTTAAAGCTCAAATTATCTCATTGAACTTCCCTTTCGAAGACTAACTTGATGACACCGAGATCGGAGTTTTTTTTGTATGGCAGATCAAATTTTTTCTCTCTTTTCCCTCTTGGCGCATCCCTCACTCATTACTCAATTGTCAAGGAGTGTAACAGAAATGATCGAAACATAAAATTTAAAAACTAAAATGATTAGAATGCAAAAACAAAAAAAACCCAATAAATAGTGATTTGTGAGTACTAGACCAATACTAAAACATTGTATAGACACCCTCAAATTCTTATCTTTTATAATTATATATTAAAATTACAATTATAATTAATATAATAATTCATATTATATAAACAGCAAACTATTCTCCTTGGTCCTAGGCCCAGCCCAAAAATATACGCTTCCTTCGAGCCTTGCATCATAATTTATTTTTTTTGTTTTTTCACGATCTTATTCTTTGTTTATCTTGTTTAATTCTTGCCTCTAACTGGGCCTTTTCTCTCTTTATTTATATGTTCCTGTGGCTCCAGACCACAATGAAAATGTGAACCTGGCAATAGATATTATAGAATCCGCGCGCAACGCAACGCAATGCGCAAATACGCGTGAAGCATATGCCTGCAAACCTACCATTCAAAATGCTACTAAGACCAGAGAGGAAGAGCTCGGAACCAAACAGTCATTTATCTACCAGTCAAACTTCGTAAAACTCAAACTCCTTTTCAAGAGACCAAACTCTTCAGACGAAAATCATTTAGCTTGGTGAAAGAATCACAGCAGAGTATGGGGAGAAGAACCAGCACCACCAGTTCAGAGATGTTCTTGCACAGGAAACATACCAGGTACGTTCTTCTCAGCTGTGGATAATTTTCATGAATGCTTCTACTAGAATTTTCATGATTAGATTTGTCTATATATATATATATATGAAAAACTCACGAGAACTGAAATTTTCCGAAAGCTCGATTTAAATTTTTGTTCGCTTGCTGCTTGCTACGACTTTCAAGAGCAATTGGCCCATTAGAGTTGATTTTAAGGCTTGTTAGGACAAACAATTACATCTTTCTCTAACAGATTAGACAAGGTGAAGAGAGAATACCCATCCATTCACAGAACTCAGAGCACTGAAGAACTTTTTACAGAATCCAGTATAAGAAACACAAGCCTATGGTACAACAAACAACTTTTTTCCACTATTTTCATGTGCATGTATGGTTGCTTGCAAACTTGTAGACACAATAGAGCACCAAGCATGCAAAGCAGGACATGAAGCACAGATTAGAACACTAACTGTAAGAAATACTCCAGTACTTGGAAGGTCATTGCTTTTTCAACACATCCATGGCCTCCTACCAAGAATAAGTGACATTTTACATCTATAAAATTAGCTTGCAGATTCTAAAGTAACAACTCACTTTGGCTCTCCCCCGTCTCTTCTTTGTAAGATCACAGCATCTCCAAAATGAATGGAAGCATTAAAAGCCATTCTTGAGGTTTCCATTCCATCATACACTTACATCCAATTCTTTTAACGTATGGGATGATACTGTGTGATACCACGTTTTGGAGGCAATTTCCTTAAAATGAAAAGAACCAAAGTTGAAGGTAAAATCTCCACCAGCTGCAGGGAAAAACATGGAAAGACAGACATATCAAAAGCACTCTCTCTAAGAGGTAGATAGAAACTACACTTCTGAGCGGTTCAAAAACAAACAGCAGAACCATGCAATCAGAACACCGTAGAAAGCCATAGATACACAACTCACATAATTAGATTAGAGAAAAAATCCCAAAAACCAAAAACTAACGAAAGCAAGAGCCATTGTGTAGAAGTCCACTTCAAACAAGAATCATTGAATATTGTGAAGGATGCAATGAGGAAATGAAATCTTAGAATCAAAGGCAAAAGGTAAGCAATTCTTCGAGAACTTCAAAAACCGCCTTTGGAAATCCAGAGATGCACAACTATCATCCATGATTCTATTCAAATTTCAAAAGCATATGGAATTCTAAGTTCACAAATTATTTTTTCACAACAAAATATCACCAAATACAATGCCAAGCCACCTCAAAATAATATTTGATATAAATTCCAGCAGAGCTGATCGCGTTCAAACAAGGTCCATTTAGGAACACCAAACTCCTATCATTCTCAAACTCTCCAACATCTATAGATCCAGATATTTCATATCATAAACCAGAAAAAATTGCAAACAGCTGAAGATAATTCAATGAGAAGATTGATAAAGGGGAACTTTCTTGATGTTTGTGATGTGTG
>Ga0307515_10020595_pt1 | contig 11753 bp, 4 predicted proteins | sample 17_EM_MG_FD_194513 | JGI IMG/M metagenome (GOLD analysis project Ga0307515, IMG submission 194513) | Populus trichocarpa ectomycorrhiza microbial communities from riparian zone in the Pacific Northwest, United States - 17_EM | ecosystem: Host-associated > Plants > Roots > Unclassified | place...
ACTATAACCTCAATCTTCTTTAGATCTATACTAAGTTAGCCTAGTTTAATAATAAATCTAATAAAATCTGTCTTTCTAGTAAAGAACTCGCATTTCTTAATTGCTACTAGCATCTATTTTTCCTATAGTCTCTTTAAAACCTATTTAACGTATTCTCTGTACTCTTCCTTAGTTATTAAATATATAATAATATCGTCGAGGTATACTATAATAAATTTATCTAAGTATTCTCCTAATATATTATTAATACGCTTTTAGAACGTTACTAGTGCGTTTATAAGCCTAAATTATATAACTAATGGCTTATATAGTCCTTCCTTTAACCTAAAGGCTGCTTTCTATTTATCGCCTTCCTTAATCCAGATTTAATAGTATACCTACCTTAAGTCTATCTTCGTAAAGATTTGCGCGTTACCTATTCTATCTTAGATTTTGCTAATTAAGGGTAAAGGATACCTATCCTTTTTAGTAATGCTATTTAACTATTTATAGTTAATATATAACCTAAGTTTTCTATTCTTCTTTAATATAAACAGTACTAGATAACCTACTAATACTGCAATAGTCTAATATATTCCTTCCGTAAGTTTTCTTAAATAAACTTTTTAAGTGCTCTAGACTCTTCCTCTATAAACTTATAAGTTAAAAAGAACCTTAAACTTATTTCTAGTTCTAACTCTATCTTATAGTCCTATACTATATAATTTACTAGCTTTTTACTTTCTAGGCTCTATAGCTTCTTACCATACTTATAGTATCTTTTTAGTACATAACTTAAGCCTCGCTTAGTCTCTTTATATATTACTCTAACTTAATACTATACTAACTTAGTTTGCTATCGCATTCTACGTTATTAAGTATCTCTAATATTAACCTAACCTATAATCTAATCAATCTTTAGATTATATTCCTGTAACTAAGGCATGCCTAATACTACCTTATCCTATCCTAATAGTAGGATATTAAAAGACATCTTAATTTATCTTCCTTTAATAGTTATCTAAATAGGTCCTGTTTTAATATTAATAATCCCTCCTCTATAGGCTATTAGATCTCCTAAAATCGTAACTAATAGGTAAAGATATTCCTTTTATCTATAAGGTAATCCTATTCTCTTAACTGCCGCTAGTAAGATATAGTTTCGCGTTGCTCTACTATCTATTAGCACTTCAAACCATTAATCTTACCATTTAACTTATAAATTTAGGTATTGTCCTTAAATTCCTTTAAGGGTCTAAGGTTCTACTACTAGCTCCCTCTAGTCCTATAGGCCTCTACTTTTCCTAACTATTAGCTACTTAATCCTAGTATACTTAGCTTGTTCTTTAGCCAATACCTAGTTTGCTTCTTATCTTTAATATACTATAAATATATATTCTCTAAGCATTCCCACTACTATTATCCATTTAAGCATTCTTTCGTAAGGAATTTTTTTAGTTAAAGTATTAAGTCTCCTAACTCTTAAACTTCTGTTAGATACCAGCTATATATATACTTAGTATTTCTATATTATTACTTATCTAGCGCCTAATATATCCTTATAGGGTATTTCTGATTCTTTTTCTTTAGATTCTTGTGCATTTTATATATATTATCCACACATGCAATCTATAATAGCGTATAGTATACTAGGTGCTTTAGGTTAACTCTTAATTCGTCTTTATTTTTAAGTTTAAACCTCTACCGTATTAATCTAAACGTTATAACTTTATTTATAGGTACTAAAATACGCCTTTTACTTCTCTAGTCCTCTAATCATTCCTTTAGATCCTTTAATATTATAATTAAGGCTCCTTTAATATAAGTTATGGCCTTCTCTATAATTAGGTGGTCTTAAATAACTTATTCATCTAACTATATATAGAAATCATCCCACTTATTATTATGTCATTACCTATACTACTTTTAGTACAGCTGTTAGAGTATATACGGCTTATTCGTAAGGAAGTATCTTCTTATTACTACGTCGTAATAGCCTTTTATATATCGTTCTTTAAACCTAGTAGAAATCCCTAAATCCTCTTCTTATTCTAATTCGGTAAGCTACTTAGCTCTTAGTATACCTGCTCTAGGCCTATTAGTGATTTTTTATACTAGTACTCTATCCCTTATACGTCCTAATATACTAAATCTCTTATCTAGTTTCTATTCTCGCTATACGATAATTCTTTACCTAAATTCTTCTATAGTTTTTTTTAGTTTACATCTTACTAACAGATCCTTAAAGTCTTCTTACTTCTTAATCTTAGTATTAACATTCTGATCTTTAGGCCGAACACTATATTCTCCTAGTAAGTCTTCTAGGTCTATATATTTGTCTTCTAGCCTAACTATTATTTATATTGCGGATTCTCTAATCCCTTATCTTTTACTTATAGGTGTCTTTATTTATACTCCAAATTCTTAATCCCTTAGATTCTTTAATCCTAAGCTCGCTTCTATCTTAAGCTTAGCTTTAGCCTTAGTCTAACTAGGCTTACTTAGTGTTCTTATCTTGTCTTAAGAGTCTTATATCTTTAGGAAACTTCGTCCTAAGCTTATTTATATATTACTAAACTAAGCTATTACTCTACTCTATTAGTTATCGTCTATTATAGGTCCTTAAGCTTACCTTATCTCGTCTTAAAAATCTTAAGCTTATAGCCTTTTGCCTTTATTAAGTACCAAAGTGGTTCGCTATTTTACTTTTCTTATATCTCGTAAAGCGATAGATATTATGTCTAGTGGGGTCTTGATCCTTACTAATGTTCCCTATTTAGTAGTGGAATTATCCTCTACCTTTAGTATAATATCTCCGATGGCTATATATTCCTAGTAAACCGCCTTAGTTGCCTTATTGTTATAAAATATTTCACCTACATTAAATTTATTATCCTTAATGTCCGATCTGCGAACTAGTTTATTAGTTTCTTTATACTCTGCTAAGTATAGCTCTTATAGCTAATAGCTTACGCTATACTTAGCGTCCTTATAAATTTAGCATGCGTTATTATAATAAAACGCGAAACTTTTAATTAAACACTCTTTTATTCCTCGTAGTATATTATCGTCCCTTTATACGTGTATATCGTCTACTAGTCTTATCCCTTTTACTATATAGTAATTCTAACCACTTCTATAGTCTTTGGCGTAATAACCCTATTTTCTGTAATTTATACAAGCTCCTTCTTTAAACCATTTTTCTTGCTATTAAGTCCGCCTAAATGTCTTCTACTAGTAAGATCCCTAATTTAGCCTTTACTCCTTAGACCTTTAATTACTTAATTCTTATCCTTTAGGTTTCTATAATTTCTTATTCCATTTCCTAGATTCTCTAGTACCACTTAGGTCTATTAGCTCTGCGCCATACTATAGTTTTTAACTTAGCTTTAGTCGTTACGTACTCTACGCCTTATATAACTATAAAACTCTATCCTAACCTCTTTTAGCCTGTTCCCTTTAGTAGATCCAATTATTAATCTTAATTACTTAATCTATTAGTTCCCGTAGGGTTTCCGTATCTTCTATTAAAATAATCGCGTCCTAAACTTTAGCCTTAAGTCCTTGTTTATACTATGCTATAAGCGCCTTATCGTTCTACTTAACTTATATTACTAACGTCTAGAATTATATTATGTACTTAATTGCTAAGGTTCATTGCGTAATATTTTAGAGTTTTCTCTTTGCCGTAGTTACTGCCTTTAGGTCTCCAAATACTTATATAAGTTATTCTGCGAACCCTTCCTAGCTTAAGAATATAAATCGCACCTCCTAATTAGTGGTCGTTATTCTGTTTGCCTATATCTCTATAAGGTAAGGCTTAAACTACTTAAATACTCTTCTTAACAGAAATAGTCCTGTATAGGCTATTCAATCTATAGGTGTTGGTAGTTTTGCCCCTTTCTATATAACCTTAAAGTGCATTTGCGTAAGAAATCCCTTAAGCTTAGATTTTTCGCCTAAGTACCTTTCGATTAATAGTAATTTGATCTTCGCTACTCCGATCCTATTAAGCCTATTTTCTAATATTACATTATTTTCTATTAGCTAGTCAACTATCTCTTATAGCTGTCCGACCGTTATAGGTTGCTATAAGTTAGTGTCTGCTATACTAGTGTCGTTACCTAACCTTAATGTAGTTGCCGCCGTCGATGGCGTTATAGTGGCTGCTTTTAGTGGTATATTATCCGACTTTCTGTTATTTAATACCGTAACTAGGTAGTAATTATGTAACGGAACCTTGTAGTAGGAACTACAATAGGCTTATTAATAGGCTAGGTGTATAGGAAATGTAAATATAGTAGTCGATAACGTAATAATAACTAGTGGAGTAGTTGCCTAATAGATTAACTCTAATTATATTCTAAGAATTACTATAAGGAAGGAACTATCTAGGTAGGGACTAAGGGTCCTTAAATATATAACCGTACTCCTATAAAATCCTTCTTATACGTAATATATGTATACTTTATCTACTTCGTCACGGATTATATAGATCCTATAGATTATACAGATCACGTTACGTAACTTTAGTTACTATTCCTCGTTATATAGCTCTATCGGCTCCATTCTAGACCGTGCTTGTATTAACCAACTAGCTTCTTCCAACTCTTCCCTAAGTAGTCGTAATATTGTACTTAAAGCGTTTGTAATAGCGACGCGGTTAATCCTATGGCTTTACTAGCCAGCTATATTTAATATACTAGCTTACCTAATCTTAAAATATATATATCTACTACCTTAATTAACAATAATAAGCCTTATACGTATAACCGAGCAATTAACGGCCCGAACAGCGAAGAATGGATAAAAGTAATAATAGAGGAGGTAGGGTCTTTAATTAAGAACTAGATATAGGAACTTATTAACCTTACCTCCCTTAAGCCTTCTTATAAGCCTCTTACTAGTAAATAGGTGTTTAAAGTTAAAAAGGGAAAGGATGATAAGGTCTTACGCTATAAAGCTAGATAGGTCATTAAGGGATATCTATAGTAGTACGGTGTTAACTACGATTAGACCTTTACTGCGGTAATAAAACCTATAGCCTTTAAAGCTTTATTTACGACTGCTATTTACTATAACCTTAAAATTAAATAAATAGATATTAAAACCACCTTTCTCTATAGACTAATTAATTAAGAACTCTATGTTATTATACTAAAAGGCTATAAAGAAGCCGGTAAAGTCTGCCGCCTTAAAAAGGCCCTCTATAAACTAAAACAGTTACCTTAAATCTAGTACAAGACGCTCTTAAAGTTTATACTAGAAAAACTTAAACTTTACTATTTATACGCAGATTACAGTATATTCGCCACTAGTAAAAAATAAAAAGGTTTAATTATCTCTAACTACGTTAACGATACTAAGATTATCTATAAGGATATAGCAGTAGTTAATTAGGTAAAAGTAGAGCTTAAAGTAGCCTTCTAAATAATAGATCTTAGGCTAATAAGCTTTTACTTAGATATAATAGTTATAAGAGATTAAATAAAGAAGAAGATTATACTCTTATAACGAGCCTACCTTATTAAAGCTCTTAAATATTTTAGATTATAAAAAGCTAATACCTTACTAGTACCTATAAAGCACTTAATTAAGCTTATATCTAATTAAGAAACTACTAGTAAGGATAGCGTTAGAAGATACTAGAGTTTAGTTAGTTTAGTTATGTTTCCTATAATAGAAATAAGGCTAGATATCGCCTTTACGGTATTAATAGTAAGCCGTTTCGCCTATAATTCTACCTTTACTTATATAATGGCCGTAAGACTTATCCTTTAATACCTAGCTAGCTTGCTTAATAGAGGAATTACCTATAAAGGTAATAAGAACCTAGACCTTATACTAATTAGCTTTAATAACGCTAACTAAGGACAAGATAAAACTATATAACGCTCTATATTGGCTTTATATTTATATTAAACGGATGATTAATTTTATAGAAATTAAAGCTATAAGCTACCGTTTTACTATTAATATATTAATTAAAGTACATAGCTCTAACGGCTGCAGTAAAAGAGGCTATATAGTTTTAACTTTTATTTACTAAACTAGGTATACTAAACTAGAGTAAATAGTTTACTAGGATCTTAATTAAAACCAATAACTAAGCTGTAAAAGCGTTGGCCGAAAATCTAGTTTAGTATAATTAAACGAAGTATATTAATATCTAGTTTTACTACGTAAGAGATAAGATAAATAGTAATAGGATTGACCTTATATATATTACCTTAATTAATATAGCGGCCGACGGCCTTACTAAGCCTTTTGCGGGTCTTTAGTTCTACGCCTTTTTTAAACACCTTTAGATAGTGCAGAAACTTAATTAACTATACTAGGCCTTAATAGGAAATTAGTACATAATTAGTAGATCCTTAAAGAGTGCGCTAAATAACGCCTTAAGGCCTTAAAATAAGTAATAGAACTTAACCTTAATCTACTAACTTACTACTTAAACCTACTATCCGAATCTAATGGCCACGATATTAGGGAGGGCTTATACTAGTAGGAAGGATAGATATACTTTAGAAGAGATATAAGGTAAGGCTATAGGGCCTTTAGAGCTCTATAGGCAATATAGAACACCTATAGGGAGGTACTACTAAAAATTTTAAGAGACGTTTTACGGAGTAGGCGCTGTCTCTAGACGTTAGGGAGGGCGTAACTCCTTATTAGACACTTATTCTACCTTAAAGGAGCTTTAGTAACCCTTATTAAGCAACCCTATACCCCTATATATAGTGTATATAGCGGTATCGTTAACTAAGCTTAAGAGAGGATGTTAGAAAATAAGCCCGCAACGATATCACGTGATAAGACTTATGGGAGAAATCTCTTGGCAGGAATCTGACCAATTAGACAACTTCGACCGTCGGTCGAAGTTCCTTGAAATCTCTTTAACCACCTATGTATAAAATAAGCAATACACAGAGTTTTAGCTCTATAACCTCAATTCAACATTAATATCTTTACGCCGTGTATATATACTACCTACCTCTTATAAGATGACAAGCTCCGCACTACTTAGCCACTAGACAAACCCCAAAAGGTAAGCAAGTAACTGGCAAGATGCTAAGCATGGCTATGCGGAACAATATATATACGAGATAACTCTATTACCTAACACCTCTCTATACGTAAAATTAGGACGCTTTTTCCCTCTAATTTTTTCCTTATTAAGGTTTTTTATGGAGTTTTATTAAGGCTTAAGTACGTAAAGGATCGGGGATAATCCTTTTTAAAGGGGGGGGCAGTGTCAGGTGAAACCCGAGTAGATAGTTATAGAGCCGCAAGGTGCGGGCGAGGGGTGACTCGCCTGTGAGGCACGTGCGCAGGGAGCTGAAACTAGTTTACGGTTCTGATTGGTCTAGGGGTTCGCAGGAGTTAGAGCGTAGCCCCCCGAGTCACCTAAATCTTCTGCGAAGCGTCGGATTTATGAGATAATCTGCACGAGGCTCTACACAGGGCTCTGCACGAGGCTCTGCACGAGGCTCTGCACAACGGCTCTACGCATGAAGGCCTCGAATTACATACGAATCGCCGCTCGCTTCTACTATTTCCCCGAACGCATACCAGACGATTATCATCCAAGCTGATTGGATGATCGTCTGGGTCCGAGATAACCCAGGTCGCCTGCTTTACCCACTGAGTAATGTTAGTATCAGCCCTACGCGTTCACACACGAAGCCTTGGCCTGCCATACAAGGGAGCCGGATTGGGCAGTCAAGGTTACAGTTTACGAGCGCACCAATGAGATGTGCAGGCCGCTAGTGCTGAAAAGGGTTAGTATACGACAGATGCCCGAATAGGGCGAGGTTTGGGGTAAGATTCAAGTCATATAAATGAAGAGCAACAAATTTAGTATTAGAATGGGGCCAATTACCGATTTTCTTCCTACCGTTTTTGTCTCATTGCCCCTCGCTAACAATCGTTGTCCCACGATATCTTCAGTCGATTTAACACCACCAAATACATACGCCTTACAGATTTCTTGTCCCGAAGCCAACTCCACAATGACAACTGTTCCTCCCGCAGCCGTCGTCGTTCTTGTCATGCTTGGAGCTTCCGCTCTAGTCGTTTGCGGCTATACCATACACAGGCTTATGGGTTTTGGGGATATGCCTCCAGATCAGCATCGATCGCACGAGCAGGATGTATATATGAGGGAAGTGAGGGCGAGGAACTTAACCGGGTTATCGAGAGAAGGGAGGCATGCGAGGAGGGCTTTTTGATAAGGACAAACGTAGGTAAAGAGAGTGAGTGGGTGAGGGCGTGTACAGCTGTGGGCATGAGCTGACTTTATCGTAGCATTTGGACCCAGCGTTATGGATGTTTACAGGACGAGGCGCGAGAACGCTATTTTTTGAACATCTACGCCTTATCGTTAGAGGAATCGCTCAAATTATATTGATGGCGTGGGATTCACTGATACGGAGAAATATAGATGTTGAAAGGTCATCCAGTCTTCAAATGCGACAAATTGGATATAGGATTGCTATTTTGTAATGATACTATAAAGGGCTTAACTATGAGATTTCTGAGGCATCAAATTTTGGTTAGACTATAGATTTTCCACAACAGATACTTAGCTTCTTGCGTGTATATTTCTGGAACCAGGGAATTATTTACTGAGATGAATATCATGCCCCAAAGGGAGTCTAGGTAATATACGATGGTCTCAATGCTTCTGCACAAAGTTATTTGTCGGTTGGGCAAGATTATTGAACGTTTCCGTCCGCACGAGCGAACATATATTAGCTTACAGAGGAGACGGCAGTGCTCCCAGTACATGCAAAAAGAAAATGTTTCAAGAGCTGAAAAAAAAGAAATAGCCATGGAGATGAGCCATTTGGGAATGTCATTGAACAGTACTTTTACCGAGTTACCGATCCATTGGAATATTTCATGCTTCCAGCCCTTGAACCTCATCGTTAGAAATTGTAACTCATGGATTTTCATTAACCTAGAGACGGCCGGAAAAGCAAATAGATAAATCTGGAAAGACAACGTGTTTCAATCTTCCTCGCCGTAGATGTCTCACCTCGTGTACTATTCTCATACTAATCTCTGCAGTAGAAGAAAGCAGGCAGGCTAATAAATCCGGAGCATATCCCTTCCTACGAAAGTTGGACCGTGCGTAGAACACCAAAACTCCAGAATCAAAGTACGCGTATAATCTACTTAGATTCAATTAATTACATTAATTAATGTTGGTAGGGGGGGGTACTTGGGCAGTCTCTTTGAGCTCAGCGACGTGTCACGTGACAGCGCGCGGGCCATCGTGTAGATATCTTCTCGGGGTCTTCAAGCCCCTGAGATTCTTCCTTATAGAGTATCATATGTATCATTCCATTAGCCTACTTAGTGCCCTAACAGGTTATGAGCCCTCTTGCAGCTTCTATTAAAGCTCTATCAGCTGCTATTTTATTTAATTAATTGGTCAACATAAAGCTATATACCCTTGAATTTAGAGCCAGGTATAGTGCGACAGGAATTTATAATAAACTAATACAAATACAAATACACGCCACGCACGATATGGTTGAACTGGTTAATTGCATATTATAGCGGACATAGTACAGAAAAAGAAATACCATAGCTCTCTTGGGGCTGTTCCTGCATTAAAAGGGGAGAGCAATTACAAAAAATAGTATCATCGAATCATATAACGACTTAAGCTTTAAGACCTCCTACTACTGATATAAGGTACGGCTGTAGAGCCGCCAACGAATACAAACGAATGCCGAGAATGGCGACATAAATAGATAATGGGACTTAAGATAATAGAGGGAGCAGTGTTAGAATTAATTCGCGATCGACTCGCCGTATTAGGTAAGCCGCGAGATTCCATTAAGGACCTGCTTAACTTAATTTAATCACTCTATACCGCGTAAGGTCTCGTTCACGACTACCAAATATGGAACCAATGGCTTAATCTTAATTGTAAAGACTATACCTTGCTTAAAGCCTATACGGAAGCTTTTGTTTCGGGTATAAGAAAATTAATTATAGCGTTAATGCCGATATTAAGGAAGTAGGCACACGCCTAATTGCTTCACGCGGTAGAGGAGGAGTTCCCTATATAGACGGCTAATTAACGAGAGGCAGCTAGGAGAGTTATAAGGGAGGATGACCTTATTATAATAGAGGAGCTAGTGAGTAACCTTATGGATAAGAGTTGTACTTAACTAGCTACCTTCAACCTTGCAATATCCTTAGTTAGCAAGAACCCACCTAAAGACGATTAACCAAAATCCAATTTAGAAGAAAAGGAACTTGAGCGCTGCTTACATTGCAATGGCAAGCACCCTAGCAATAAAGAGAGGTGTTTTTACCTTTACCTAGAGCTTTAATATCCGGCGTGGAGGCCTTATAAAAAGCATATATTATGCATAGATCCACCCTAGGAAGGGGTGGAGACTATATTAAATTCAAATCATCAAGTTGGAATGACAGGCAGAGGCTCAGCAGAAGGCCTATTTAGCAGCATGGCCATAGTTAATGACTTAGGCGACAGCAATTAGGACGACTGGTTCCTTAATTCCTGTTCTAATATTATAATAAGCAATAAACAAAGTCAGTTCATTAAATACACGACTCTATTACCACCTCACGAAATAGGAACGTTAGGGGGGACTATCCACTATGTGATTGGCAAAGGGATGGTATATATACCCCTACTAATGGACGACGGCAATACCTGCATGGTAGCTACTAAGGCCTACTATGCACCCAAATCACCCTATAAGCTCCTATCGGAGTCGTCCCTTAAGAAGTGCAAGAAGCTCTATATTGGGCCTAATAAGGAAACAGGTGGCCGTACGGTTTGACGGTACTCTGACAATTTGGTGGTAGGTAGAGCGACTTATAAGAACGGCCTATATGCCGTTTGATAGGCTTTAAAGCCTTAATATATTACGTACGCCTTAACGGCGGCAAAGTGCTAAACCTCTTAAAGTAGGGAGAGCATGATACCGACAATCGCCAAGGGCGACGAAGGTTATAACGATTAAGACGACGTCCATTCTGATAATAGCGGCGTCTACCGAATTAACCAACAGCTTAAGGGGGGTATGGAGACAGCGACTACTAAACCAAAGAAGGTCTCTTATACGGCGGTTATATGCTTATCTTACGCATATATACAGTTGACCCCTTTGGGGCCTTATCTGGAGCCTCATCCGGAGCCTTATCCAAAATCTCCGCATAAGATTAAGATACCGCGAATGTTAAAGGAAGCCCTGCAGTTACTAGAGGCTCCTTGCTGGCGGCAGACACTAATTATTAAGACGACTCAACATAAGAAGGTTAAGACGTATTAATTCGTTAAAAGACTAAAGGACCACTATACGGATATTAAGCTCCGCAAGGATATTAAACAGGGTAGGATTGAACTGCACCATATACCAAGCGTAGATTAGCTAGTAGACGGCTTAACGAAAGCTTACCAAAGGATGCCTATAAGACGATTAAAGAAGGTGCTAGTGCTACTAAAGTTACCTAGGCCACCTAGGCTACCTAGGCTACCTAGGCCTAATTAGGAAATTATACTATAACCAGCGGAACCCCGGAATTAATGCGAATCGACTCGGTTTTAATTTTCAAAGGCTTAATAATACTACCTTTCAGCATAGCAGACGGGCGATCGAGCGTCATCGATATTTAAAATTTCCATTTTCCCAATTTCATTTCTTACTACTTGTACTACCCCTACCTATTAACCACAACCTTACGGAGCATGGTATAGTCATCCCGGAGGAGTTTCCTATTCGCTA
>Ga0307515_10020596_pt1 | contig 11752 bp, 15 predicted proteins | sample 17_EM_MG_FD_194513 | JGI IMG/M metagenome (GOLD analysis project Ga0307515, IMG submission 194513) | Populus trichocarpa ectomycorrhiza microbial communities from riparian zone in the Pacific Northwest, United States - 17_EM | ecosystem: Host-associated > Plants > Roots > Unclassified | place...
AGACCTCCACCGTTCCACCTTTTCAGGAAGATCCACCAAGCGAGATCGTCGCCGTCACTGAGCTCATGAACGCGAGCCTCCTGGTTTCCCTGCTCGCCGCATTCGTCGCCATGTTGGGGAAGCAATGGTTGAACCGGTACTTGCGGAATGCTCCAGGTTGCCCTCCTCCTCACCTGCGGACTCTGCCGACATATGTGGTCCATAAACGCCTCTGTCGCGTACGCCCTAATCACGCTCACCGGCCTTGGAGCTCTATTTTACCTCGGAATTGTGATCGCTGGCACATCATCGTATGCGTGTCCATTCCAAACACCAGTATCTATTGCTCTTCGTAGTCCATGGGAGAGGGTTCGACGTGAAAATCTCTCATTTACATACCAAGCAGGCACTCTCATGGATCCATCGGATGTGGAACCGGAGTGCTCGCGCTCCTCCGTCGCCAATCTCTCCAAATGATCCCACTCGAGAGTGTACAGGTTCAACAATCTGAACCGTGGTTGAAACCAAAGGACCTTGCCATCATTCGCAGAACAAACACCAACGACGTGCGATGCGTGTCGTGGATCCTCATAAAGATTACCGACCAAGAGGCACTCGACGCCGCTATCCGACTCGCTGGAGTAATTCGATGGTTTGAGGACGGAACCAATGTCGAACCTCCCTATGATCTGATTGTCTCTACATATGAGGCGTGTTTCAATTCCACTGGGAAGTTGTATTCCGGGTCAAGGGACAAGGCGTACTACTCTGGACGGGCGATTATGTGGATCCACACGCTTGCAGTGTGTAATTCCGAGGAGTTTGCGAGCACATTCCCCCTCCCAACCATAGGATACACAATCTCCGGTCTTGACCCTGACCTCGAACATCTTCTCCTGGTCAACGAGGTTCAGGAGCCTGCCCATCTCCACTTCGTATGGCTACTGCGGATCTACCCAGGAAGCACCCCCTCACACTCACAATGGATTTCAAATGTACTGTTGTATCTGGCCTGGGCCAACCGGGCAGTACTACACTTTGGGGTTGTCCAGGATCACATTCCCAACACGCACGAGACCACCATCCCTCTGGACGCGATACTCAACCGCCTCCTTGTGTGGTGCATCTTCCTTGGCTCATCTGTCGAGGAAGAAGTGCTGACAATCCAAGATAAATCGTGCGATACCCCCTGTTTTTGTCCTTCGAGTTGCTCACACCGCTCTTCACCAGTGATCGCCTGGAACGCATCCTACATCAATTATCCGAAGCGATTGTTTCCGCCATCATTACTGCCCACCCTCAACGCGAGCTCATCCCGCACATACTACACGACTTGGTCAATTTGGAAAACCGTCCTGGGTACTTGACAGAGGTGGCGTACGAATGGTGTTCCGTGATATGCGAGAATCGCCAAAGTTGTGAGAATTGGGCGGTCTTGTCCTTGTCACTTTGGAACTCGGTTTCCGTCACCTCGACCCACGGGACCCTCACGTCAGAGCCCAGCTCACTCACACCGAACGCCACCGAGAATTGGTTGACGTAGATTTCAAGAGTAAGAGCGAGGCAATTGCGGACCTTCTCCACGCCTTGACCGTGAGATCTAGCGGTGGTTCCATTGCACAGGAGTCCGCGTTACTCGACATCTGTACTAGGCACCTCGTTGGTCTTCACGACCTGGTGCCGTTCTCCCCAAGGTTGCGGCGACTTGTCATACGCTCCGTTGAGCTCATCGGTTACAAGGAATTTGAGGGGGTGGGGGTTCACCGCCGCTTATGCGCTTATGTTGTGAACCACCCTCTGTCCTGCTCTCGCGTACGCACCGTCAGGCTAACCTGCCCCCGAACCACCAAAGCGCCACCCAATCCTCAGCCTCAAGCGCGAATGGATTCTGCCAAGGTGTATTCGCCTGTCTAACCGAGGAGCTTATCACCACCTTCGTCCTCGTGGTCTTCAACATCACAACCACGATAACGACGATCAACACTACCACAACTACCAACCTCATCTACGCTCCGAGTCTTTAACTATGCCCAACACTTGGACTCGGTCGACTTCGTCCAGTGGGTCGTCACCTCCGCCCGAGGCCCACACTTCGGGATCGAATCCCACAGGAGCACCTCCGACCGGGACCACGAAACCTCCCCACCGAAACCCGCACCAATACTTGCAGCCACATCCAAAACCCGACCCCTCGAATTTACAACGCAGCTCTTCGGACAATCAGGTCCGGAAGCCAGGGGAACAAACCTTTTCACCACCGTTTTTACACCCGTTATCACCCCGTACGAAATCGTTGAGGACGCCCTCACCACTTCCTACTTCTACAGAGGCACAGGGACAGTAAAAGGTCGAAACCCAGGTTCACCGTCGGTTCAAGCCGCCCCAACTCACCGATGGAACCGGAATCTAAACGCGAACTCTCACCAACACGTTTTCCGTCCCCTTTCACTATCCGTGGGTTCTTGGCTCTGTCGACCTTCTCGAAGGTAATCGCTCTCCTGTTTGTTTGCTGTGTCTTCGTACTTTCCAAAGCCTTTTTGGGGTCGGACACAGTGCGGAGAGCTGCAGGGTTTATGCTCACGAAGTGACCAATCCTAGTCACAGGCCTGGATCCGTGTCGGGAAGCTCTGGTGCGGGCTGGACACAAATGATCCCAGATTCCGTACCAAGGACGGGACGCCGCGTGGAGACGAACAAACGCACATGTGGCTGGAGAGAGTCGAGATGTACGGGTATGAGTATGATTGGAAGTTGGGGGAGCATGAGGTCGAGCACGATAATGGTGACCGCTATGATGACGAGTACGAGCACGAGGACTTCTTGGGTACAGCAGAGAGCCTGTGCGAGATGCAGCTCCATATGTACTCATGAACTGCGGCTTTGGATACCAGACTTCTACGATAATCTACTCACGGCTTAACCTAATCCCGATTCTTCTCTGACACTTTCAGAGGGTGGAAAGCGTTTCGCGCGGATGAAAGCCTCTAATGTGGTAAACGGCAACTATTCCAGCCCAAGTTGTGCAAGCAACGGAGCCATTCAAGGAAGAGACGGTAACTTGACGCGGTGGAGGAAACGCCCGCGAACAATGCTGGAATTATGTGGAACGAATTCTACAGAGGCCCTTAAGTTATCGACCATCAGTTACCGTTGGCCTTTCCGGCCTCGTTGGTGAAATCATCCGTCAAGGAGGCACAGCAGCAAATCTATTGGTTCCCGTGGATATCCAGAACCTTTCAAGGGAACTGTCAGGATCCCGTCCGTCACGACTAACTACGCTCGGAGTGCCCAGTTTGTCATGGTGATGAGAACTCTCGATATCCCCGATACGCGAACACACACTCTTGCCAAATTTTCGAAACCTTCAAAAGAAATAAAATAGATGTACATCACAGCACGCTGGAAGAAATTGCCCACTACTTTGGCCAGCCTACATGATCACTGTGACGAGTACGAAGCATTTGTCTTTCTGAAATGATCAACGGCTTGTAGGGGAGGGGACCTAATCCTCCCTTCACCTTCTCCGCCTTCACGAAGCGCTCCAGTCTTTTTATGGTATGCTCCACCCAGTAATTGGAAACATCCGCGAAAAGCACTAAGCGAAAGTCCCGCACGCTATGCATCTCATGGAACACCCTGAGCTGCTGTTGATACTCCCGGACGTATTTTTCTGTTTTCTCTTTTGAGGGGTGGCAGAAACAAATGGGATCCGAATTACATCGCCCACAATTTCCCCCTCCACCAAGGAGATAGAATGGATAGATGATGACAACATCGAGGGGCACAGGAGATGTGATGGAGGAGAGTACAGTTCTGAGGAAATCGGATGCAGGTTGGTCCGCAACGGTAATTGATGCTGCAGGGATCTCGAGTGCCCGAAGAGACTTGTTCTGCGACAAATCATAACGCTGAAGTGGGGGGCAGTGGTTCGCTGTCAATTGTTCACTTGAGTGTGTTCTTTTCTGCTCTTTGGAGATTCCTCACCATACATATCGGCTGGATCCAACCTCAGTGTCTCCAGGGTCTCTGTGCACGCACCTAAAAGGAGATGTGTGCACTGCACCCTGAAGAGGTCCATGTAATTGAAGCGAAGTCCCCCAAAAAAGGTAATCATGTCCTTCACAAGGTTCTCCCTCATGAAATACACAAGCATCAACCGTCCTCGCAGTGGGGGTATGGAGAGGGGAACAAGGGTTGCATCAGCTGTGCTCTCCTGTTTGTTTGTGGGGACTCTGTAGAAGTAGCAGAGCTTGAGGTCTTGGAGGTTTGGGAATAGTCCAATGAAATACAAGATCTGTCGGCAGGAGCTGCTGGGCTTGTTGAGGACAAGGGATTGAAGTGTTGGCGAGAGGTGTCCAAAGCACTGTTGAATGGTTGGCATAAAGCTGGATATTTGAAGACAGTCTATTTCAAGTTCCTGGAGATTTGTAAGCGCGGAGAAGCAGCGCAGGGTACGTCCTCCGAGCCATTGGAGATTGAACTTGGGATGGGTCCCTACTATGTGGATCTGTAATTGTTTGACAAGCGGGAGCAAACCAAGCCTGTATGTTTCTTGGAGTGGTCTGGGCCACATGTACTTCCTGTTGTCCAGGCAGCTTCTGTAGTTGTTGGTCGTGAGGGAGCGATGAAGATGGGGAACGGCGGCGATGTACCACGAGTAGCATGTCATTGAACACGCGAGGAGGCTGCTCCTGTGGTAAATGAAGTAGGCAATAATCACTCCTACGAGCTCTTGCGGGAGCTTGGCGATTGGGGACGAATGCTCTGTGGATGCTGCCTCTGGGGTACCCCCACAGAACAACCAGAGGAACAACCACTTGATCTTGGCTTTGGTTCGGTACCACAGTTTGTTAAAAAGTAGTTCGTTCGCTAGATCAGTGTCAACGCAAGACAATGATGTAGTAGAGTGTGAGATGGATTGTAGAAGTACCTGTTAACGAGGACGTAGGCGTCTTCACCGCTGACATTGTGGTTACGGTGAGGGGTGTCATCGGGGAAGGGGGAAACCCTAGGGCGCGTTAGCGAACAATATCTCCTGACCCTGATGAACCCCCCGTTCTCTTCTCTTGCAATCACGGCACAAACCGTGCTTTGAGGGGGATCGCGGTTGATCGGGAGAACACCGAGTGGGACGCCTCAGGCAGGAGCCGGAATGCATCCACGATGTTCTCCCAGATGCCTGATCAGTATTCAACATTCTGGTCAATCGTCCTACCTCACCTGCCTCCTTTCCGTTTCCGAACTCACGCCGACCCATCCCCTCCGGAGCTTTGCGTACACGTCTATGGCTTGTCGGCAACCACACCCCAAGACTCCCGGACCCTCTTGCCCCTTGTCCCGAACCGGCATTCCAAAGCCAGGTGGTATCGGCCAAGAAGATCGCGTTTGTTTTCCCCGGCCGGTGTGTTCTGCATAATCGAGGTATGTAGTCCGGTCTCACCAGAGGACCTTGGAGGCTCCGGCTTTGGATTTATGATTGATTGGATCTCTATTTCTCGACCCGCCTCGCAAATACCAGCCCTATCAACATCGCAAAAAAGACCTCGTCCGACGCAGGTTTGGAGGATGATGTTGAGGTTCTTCTGGAGTAACAGACCGCTGTCTTTGCTGTGGGCTATTCCCTCGCGAAACTGTGGATCTCGTGGGGTGTTGAGTCGAGTGTCGTAATTGGCCACAGGTTAGTCAACCAGGCCCTCTCTTGCCTCCAAGGTTTTACTGACAATGAGCGTGCAGCCCCGGCGAACACCCAGCTCTCGTCATAGCCGGCGTCATCTCCGTCGAACCTGCACTCTTCCTATTGCTTCACAGGGCGAAAATCATGCGTGAAAAGTGCCAGATCGGTGCCTCAGGGATGTATGCGGTCCGTGCAATGGATTCCAAGAAGCTTTTCGAGTGCATGGAAGGGTTGGATGTTTCGGTTGCCTGTTACCAGACCTCCACGGATTTTGTGATCGCTGGGAAGACGGAAGATTTGAAGATTTTGCAGCAGAAGTTATACGCGGTTGGGGAGATGAGGTATCAATTTGTCGGGCTTCCACTTGGGTTTCACAGCGCATACATGGATCCCGCCCTCGAAGAGTTTGCAAAGGTCACGAAAGCCATACCGGTCCGGCCACCGACGATACCCGTGGTTTCGACAGTGTTGGATACCGTCGTTCGCCCTGGGACCGCCGATGTTTTCACCACCGACTACTTCGTTGCGCATTTCCGGATGCCTGTCCCCTTCGTGCAGGCGGCGTCGAGGTTGATCGAGGAGTTAGGTGCTCCTGACCTGTGGTTGGAGCTGGGACCGACTGCGCTGTTCCCACCATCCATCGCGGAGCTGCCTCAACTTTCTCGTCCTGGGGCAGCGAAACCACCTTTTTTGCCTCCCACGAAAAGGACGGAGCAGCCCTGGGTCACCCTGACCGCCGCTCTGGCCAAGCTCTATCTCACCGACTTTTCCTTTCGATGGCGAGAAATCTTCAACCATCGTCAAATGCGACCCCCTCGAGTCGTTGATCCGCCATCGTATCCTTTCCAAACCACCGACTCTTGGACTTCTTATCAGTCGAACCGTTGCGATCATGTTCACGACTCTCCTGGTCACTCTGCAATCGTCCTGGATGGGCACTCTCTTCTTAAGCGTCAAACCCAGGTGCAGACTTGGATAAGCGGGCGAGTGGCGGTGTACGAGACGCCCGCTGCGGTGCTGACCAAGTTCATCGAGGGTCACATGGTTGCCAGAAACGCGTTGCGTCCTGCTTCTGTGTATACTGAGCTGGGCTTGGCTGCTGGCAGGTCTTCTTCGTCACCAGGCTCGGAGATCTTTATCTTATCGGAGTTGGAGTTCACGAAGCCGTTCGTGTACCTGCATGGCTCTCAGCAAACTCTGGTCACCGTGGCTACCACAATCGACGATGGCCTCGGTACTTTCAACGTCTGTTCCAGGTCCACTCGAGATGGAGAAGGGGAATTGCATTGTCGTGGGATGTACCTGATCGAGACTATGGACGAAGCGGTCTCCTCCCTTGCGAGCGCCTGCGAGGGTGTGGCGTCCTGGGTGTCTTTGTTGACTTCTACCTTTCGGGATGGCGTCTAGGGACGAGAGAAGGAGATGTTTTCGAGGCCGACGGTGTACGACCCCTTGTTCCCGCGCGTCGTGGTTTACTCCAAGGACTACCAGACCATCCAAAGCTTCACCGTGACATCTGATTCAACCGAGGGATATGCTACGCTACGACATCCTTCCGATCGCGATCGAGGCAGATTCACCGTTCACCCGATATTCGTCGACAGTTTCCTCCAGGTAGCTGGGTTCCTCACGAATATGCAGGGTGGAGTTCGCGACGTGCACATATGCGATGCTGTGGATACCGTCCAGATCCTCGCCGAAGCCCTGGATGATGACGCTGAGTACGGAGCGTACTGCAAGAGCGTCAGCTTTGCGGAGGGAGGGGCGGATGTTGTAGTGTGCGAGGTGGTTGTCGTCAGGTTGGGAGGCGAAGCGGAGGACGCCCCGGAATTTGTGGTTCAAAGGGGGTGTTCGGTTCAGATTGTTCCAGCTTGCTCGTTGGTTCGCCGGTTGAAACCCATCCTCGCGCCCCCTGCGAGCGCGGATAACATTACCCAAGCTACATTACCCCCTCATAGCCACCAATCCGACGAGCCAAAGGGGCAACTTTCTCCATGTCGGATCTCCCTCCTCCTCTAATCAAGATCCCTGTCTACCATACACCCGGGGTTATCAAGGTCATTGCCTCAGCTTGCGGAGTCGATCCCGCCACGGTTACCCCCGGCTCCGATCTAAGGTCTCTGGGTGTCGACTCTCTCCTACTGATGGAGATAACGTACAAGCTGCAGAGATGGCCGGCCATCTCATTCAGGTGTTCTTCCTCTGCTTTGGCGCTCTGTCGCACCGTGGCGGACGTCATTTGCCTGATTTCCTCGCGGCCGGGGAGTCCTGTAGTGGTCAGGAAACGGGCCAGTTCGACGGTTTCGTTGCTCGCGATTAGCGAGGAAGAGAACGATCATCACCTGTTTGCCGACACGCTTGGGGTCGAACAGAGTAAACTTGGCGTGACGGACGACCTTCGCTCGCACGGGTTGGATTCGTTGCCGGCGGCGGAGGTATTGCGAGCCTTGAGGGAGGAATTCAACGTGTCCCTTCCCCAGGATTTCTTCGAGAAGTACCGAACCGTGGCACAGGTCCAGGGCCAGATCTGGCAACATTCTGCTGCTCATAACTCCCGTGCCCCAACGCAGACTCACAGCAACCCCTCCAGCTCTATCCCACCTCTGGTCTCTGTGGCCTCTATTACCTGTCGATTCCCACGTGTTGGTTCGAGGTACCTACCTGCCCACGGCTGATCACGCCTCCCCACTCTTCATGATACACGACGGAAGCGGGTTTATCACTTCATACGAGCGGATGGGTGAGGTTGGGAGACCGTTTTATGGAATCAGGGACCCGTATCTTGGAACTTGGGAATCTTGGGCAGATATAGCGAGTATGGGGAGGGAATACGTACAACTCGTTGTTGGGCGGTCCGGTGGCGGACCCCTGATCCTTGGAGGTACGCGAGCGTTAATGGTTCACCGCTCTTCGATGCACTTATTTCATCCATAGGTCGGGGGAGTCGTTGCTTTCGAGATTGGGTTTCTCATGATGAAAGGGAGCTTTGACGTCAAGAGTATTGTCTTGGTTGACGCATCTTGCCCAACGGACCACGTCCCTCTTTCCGGGACCCTGTTGGATCATATCGTTACTCAGGGGAAGCCTTCTCGGTCAGAGGCGGAGAAGATTGGATCCGTCAGGGAGCAGTTCAAGAAGGGCTCTGATCCGTTAAAGAGATATTCGCCTTCACCCGATGGACCTCACCCTCACGTCGCATTTTTGAGGAGCAGGAATTCCTGAAGGTCGAGTCTGGGGCGATGCGGGATGGTGTCCCAGTTTGGCTTGCTGATAGGGAACAACCCGAGACGATGGCCGGAGGATGGGAGACGTTGTTGAGGGAAAAGTTGAAGCGGTGGGACGTTCCAGGTGACCACTGCCAGCCGTTTCTCCCTGAGAATGTGAGTGTCGATGATGCCCGTCACGTCCTCGTTTACTGACGTCGGGCTTCGGACCTCCTGCGGGTTGGGGAAACCTCTCGGTGTATTGCTGAAGCATGCAGATACCTAGACTCGGGCGGAAAGGAATCTATCAGCCTGTGATTCTAAGGATGATTGTGATGCTTGCTCTCTCAAACATGTCCCAATATGAGATCATCGCCCACTCGACTGCTGACAGCATATGGCTGCGGTCTTTCATTACTGTGATCGTTGAAGAGTGGCTCAGAACGAAAACCACCCCTACAACAAAACGGGTTGACAAAGGTGATTTGAGGCGGTCAGTACAGATTCGTACAGTGCAACAACGAGTGCGAAACAAAATGTCCGAAAATGAGTGATTCAAGAACGAAGCATACAACAATTGTAAAGGTCCGAAAACAAATGATCAAGAAAAGGGTGTATAAGAACAAAATGGTCTGGAAACGGGCGATCGGGGGCAAAATGTATGAGAAAGTCCTCACGACTGGGCTACATTGCGGTGGAGGCATAAGTGTTCAAGCCTCCCAGCTCCCACAGGGAGCGCGATGTATCACGCATCTGCCGGATTCTCTGAGACCTGACGACTATGTCTGGAAGACTGGAATGCTTACATTGTTGGACTGAACTGAAAGTCAGGACGACAATTCCTCAGCGATGAAAGAAAGGCTTTATTAAGTACCTGAACTGAAAGTCAGGACGACAATCTGATACAATAATAAGTACAGAGTGAGAGAGAGAGAAGAAAAGGAACTTACTCCTCAGCGATGAAAGAAAGGCTGAGGAGCTCTCTATGGAACGGGCTCGTATTTAAGGGTGAAGCTACAAGGGCAGTACAAACCCGTGTGGGAAACAAGGGGATAACGACGCGAGTAAGGGAACAATGGGAATAAAGGAAAGCTAACAAATAGACAAACGCTCAATTCAACATACATTCACATCAGCTTCTAGTTTAATGAGTCGTGTACTTGCACTGATGAGGGTTTCGTGGACCGGGTCGGACTTCTTCCAATGTAGGAACCAATCGGCTTCGAACCTCTCCTGGCTATCCTCTAGTTGCATGCGGCACCTCAAGAATTCATCAGTATTCGCACGAGGGGTTCCATAGATCAGACAGCACCTACTGGAAACAGCGGTAGTGGAAACGTTCCAGTTGACCGGACGAGGCCTCTGAGAGAGAGCGCCGCTGGAGGGGGGTAAGGATGCTGGAAATGGGGCCAAGCGTGACCGACATGGCGTAGGATAGCGATACTGAAGACGGAGAGGACAGCGAGTGGGGGTTCGGAAAAGAGAACGACGTCTAGCTACGGTGTTTGTTGTGCGTCTTATAGGCGTGGACGTCCATGCTGGTAGTTCAACCAAAGTCACGAGTGTAATTTAGCTTCGAAGTTCCGAAGCCATCCTTCGTAAATCCGTCCTTCGCCCGAGGAGTACTTGTGACCGGGCTATGTGGGTTGAAGTTCCGGCTGCGAGCCAAGAGGGAGCAGCAGACCGGAGCCTGCAAGGTGGGGCGAGCCCTAGCGGAGCCGGGCCGAAGTCAACAGCGCTGACCGGTGGTCTCTTTGACTTGGTTAATGTCTTCGCGAACGTCCCTCCAAGAGACATCGAGCCCGTTCGCCTGTACCCCTCGGTGGCAGTCATGCTTTGGAGTGGGGTATCAGGCCTTTTAGCTGTTGGAGAGGGAGTTTTGTGATTCTCTGTTGAACCTCGTGGAGGCGGTTTTCGGGATGGCTGAGGTTCTATCGCCGGAATGCGCACCCAGGCCGGAACTTCCCAGTACGCTAAGTGCATGGGTCTTAGGTATGTGCTAGCTGGCCACTCGCGAACTTTCCGGACAGTATTGATTCGATCTGAGCTTGCCGGTAGCCTCCATGCCCGTCCTTCCTTTTTGTATGTTGATAACATGTATTCATCGTAGGAGGGTGCCACTAGCCGAGCATCATTGGCTAATATCTAGCTGCTGTCCGTAGAACCTTCGATGAATAGAATGTCGTTCGACTCCTTCGACCCCTCCGACCCCGCTGCTCGGTTTGGACCGTACGTGGCCACGATAGGATTGTACGCTCCAAGAGAGTTCCGACCCCAGCACCTACGCACAAAAACCTTGGCGTTAGCCTCACTCCCACCATGTCTGCACTTTCCAATAACAGAAAGAGCGGGGGAGCAGGGACCAGAACCAAACCACGAAAAAAAGCGGGGGACGCAGTCTCTTCTGTATGCTGTTCCCTCCGGTGGTGGGAGAAATCACTATCGACACCATTCCAGCGGTATTTCCGATCACGACAGAGATCGAGGGAGCGGGGTAAAACCAAAGACGAAATAAAAACGCGATAAAAAGGAACTCACACTGCGACCTTGCGCGAAAAAAGGAGTAACGGTCCCCAGCCGATCAGATGGAGACGACCGTCGAAGTGGCCGAGCTCTTGGGACTGTGTCAATTGTTGACGTCGGTGAACAACGCCGCAACCTGCGACACCGAACCGTGATGGTGCGGATGGCGGAGTGGAAAGACGGCACGCACGTCGTCGTACCGAGTATTATTAAACCCAACTGCTCCTAGGACGAGCATGGGGGAGACGACGGAGAGGCCGCCGGTGAAGCGCATCGAATCGGAGCAGGCGGGGAGCAAGGGTAGAAGGGCAGCCACAGTGTCGAGGCGCGGGGAGAGAATCCTAGGGATCTGCGAGGGAAAAAACTCTCGCCT
>Ga0307515_10020597_pt1 | contig 11751 bp, 2 predicted proteins | sample 17_EM_MG_FD_194513 | JGI IMG/M metagenome (GOLD analysis project Ga0307515, IMG submission 194513) | Populus trichocarpa ectomycorrhiza microbial communities from riparian zone in the Pacific Northwest, United States - 17_EM | ecosystem: Host-associated > Plants > Roots > Unclassified | place...
AGTGTATAACTATATACTTTGCCGCCAAGGCCTTACTTATACAATTTTATTAGGGCGCGCCTTATTTCCTTACCTTTACTAGTTAACCTAACTTTACTAACTACCCACCCTTACTCCTACCCTATTAGCATCCACCTTTATAACCGGTGCCTTTGTAGATCTATCTAAGCTATAGAGCCTTATAATGTAGTAAGTCAGCTACCTTATCTTTGGCCTTAGCTATATAATAAAGGGTCTATATTTACTAATGCGTTTATATAGACTACTGCTTAATATAGCCTGCTACTAAAATAGACCTACCCACTAATTATTTTATAACTCGCGACGTTAACTACGTCCGTGACTATAAAAAGTTCGCTAAAGGCGTTATGGTTTTTGAGATTGCCTTAACTATAGCGACTATAGGCTTTGGTGTCTTATAAGGTAATAGTAAGGGCCCTATACTTAATAAGCCTTTTCTTTTAGAGCTTAGCAGTCTATACCTCTCGGCTAACAATGCTCTAAAATGCTATCTCTATTTGTCTACCGGCCATATACGCGCCGATTATCCTTTTAAGAAAGCCTCTTAACTTTATCGCGGCTACGGTAAGGCCGGTTATCTTAAAGCCAACTGCCCTAACCCTATGTATAATAATTATAGGGAAGCCGGTCATCTTAAAAGTAACTGTCCTAGTATAATATGCAACTAATATAGTGCTATAGGCTATAGAAAGCGAGACTATCCCTAGCTATTAGGTAAGAAGAAGCGGACTTGCCTAAACTATAACTCCCTAGACTATTAAACTATCTTTTATAGTTAGGTATATAAGAACTACGGAGTTATAGGGCATAATATTAATAATTATATAAGTGGACCTACTTTGATTCGGGTAACAGACGCCGTAACCGCTTTAGGCAAGGTAAATGCACTAGGTACTACCGCTTTAAGTATAGCTGCTACCTCTCCGTCGCCTAAACCTCTTAATATAGCCGGCTTCCATCTAGTGGCGGATGGCCTAGTAAATAATCCAGACACCTATATAAAAAATAGCAATTCTATAATGGCCGAACCTTTAAATACACTCTAGCTTCCAAATAACGACTACCTTATAGTTTAGTTTATTATATAAATTATTAAAGAGTATATTATAGTATATGGTATTACGTTCTAGGTGTCTTACGAGACCGGTAGAATGCCTACTTATTATTTATATAAGACGGCGTCTGTCCAATTTACGGATGCCAATATTACCAGTAACGTTAAGGTTAACACTACTAATACTGCTTCTTTAGTTACTTAATGACTATTATATCTAACTACGCTTAAGTATCTTACTTACATTCTTCTGTAAGATACTATAACCCTACAACTTTACTATATTAGGTTCGTTATTACCTCTAATAAACTTATACTAGGTACGCGTATATTGCTTAGTAAGTACTTTTTTGTTAACAGGGACTTCGGCCTATTTATACCGTAAATTTATAAAGCTCGGGATATGCTGTTAAATAGTCCTGCGGTTATTGTCTACTTCTTTATACTAGGCACTAAATGGCTTAATAGTTATATCGCGAGCCTAAACACGAGCCTATAATAGCAGAGCGTTAATAATCCTTTAGGTTGCTAGTAGAAGAACTATAATATAAATATCCAGCTTAGTATACAGCTCTTAGTAGAGGACTAACTATTGTATAAAATCCCCGTAAGGTATTAGTTCGATAGCGTTCTTAAGTATTTTATAGTCTAGTTCTATACTACAGTCGTAAGCCTTAAGGCCGTTAATTAGAACCTCTAGGTACCCACTATTATTTGTTTTATTACCTTCCTAGGTAGCGCGGACCGAGTCTACTACACTACTATCTAGATAGTTAATAGTCTTACTTTTTGCACCGACTCTATTATTAATATCTTATTCCTAGGTAAAGACGTAGATAGCCAGGCTAGCTAAAAAGGAGTTATTATTAATACCACTCCCTTTAGCTCCGGCTATAACTACTATACTTTTATCTTTTAACTATAGGTAGGTTATAAGTTTATACTAAACCCTGTATTTACTCTAGAGCATATCCTAAGCAGCGATAACTTTATAATAGTTAGTGACCTAAGTAAGGCCCTAATTACGGCATAGGGTATTAAATGTCTCGTAACTAAGCGTATCCCTAAGGTTGGAATCTCCTAAGAGATTAATACTCTACGCTACCTATGGTAAGAAGGCGACAGTTTCTATATTAAGCGCCAAATTGCGCTATCTAATAACTTCACAGATCTCCCGCGTATTAATTACTTTAACTATAATATTGCTAAGTATGGGAAGAACTTAGTTAATAATGCCCTTAAGGCCGTCTTGCCGCTACTTAATAAAGAGCAAATAGGTGCCTATATTGCGCTCAAATATATAATAGGCGGTATTTTGCTAATATAAGGCCCCGGTAGTGTTGGGAAATCAACCTTCCTAACTATCTTAGTACAATACTAGTATTAACTTAGGTCGCCCTAATAGGATCCTATTAAAATCTAGGTCCTATCGCCGCTTAATCGCCAACTAGATATACTGGCTAAGATAATCAATAATGCGCTTATAAAGGACTATAAGGCACTAATTATATAAGGCCATCCCGCCAAATTTCCTATTATCCTTCGCCGCTATATGCGCTTAACGGAAACTAAGGTCTGTAAGCGGGATACCATTATACAGCGAACAGTAGTAGGTATTAATACTTGTCCTAAGTATTTTAAGGAATAGGATAACTATGCTATGATTGACAAGGACGCGTCTATACTAAATATAGCATTTCTACTCTACCGTACGTTTAAGGCTAGCAATGCTACCGGCTTTAATAAGTGGTTATAGGTTATAGATTTATCTAAAGGTTAGTAGTTATTACGCCTTATAGGTGTCCTAAATAGTGACGGAAACCTATATTCTATTATAGACCCTAATATAACTAAATACGCTGAATTCCGCTAATACTTATACTAATTTACGCTTAGTAATAATATAACGCAAGATAATAAGATAGGATTAATACTTGCGGCTAACGTAGTTATTATAGACCTGGCTAAGAAGGCTAATGTTATTCTTATAATACCTAATATAGTCTTGCAGACTTGTGTATATTCTATTAGCACTATACGCATAGTTTTCTATAATAAGGCCGGGAAGGCGTCTAAGCTAGGTAGTTTTACTAGGTTTGCCTAGAGCAGACTATATTTAATTTAGAAAGGTCTATAAATCCAGGCTGGCGACCCTATACCTTAGGTTCTCCTTAATAATATATACTAACTAAAACCAATCCTTGGTCCTGATTTCGATAATCCGTTCCACTATTAGAAATCCATCTCCCTCTATACACATCTCCTCGCGGCTAGTGCGGATACGGTATAGTTCTCGCTGCAACATTAATTTGTTAAAGACATTATATATCTCGTAAATACCATCCTGCCGCATAGCTAGCTTTAGATAAGCCTAATAGTTAAGGACTAAGAGCAGTTAAAGCTAGCGGCGAGCTTTTTTAAGGATGTGCTGCGCTGTAACCACCCTATTGCCTTCCTCGCCGTTAATAGTACTATATAGGTAAATAAGCTTAGCTAATTAACGTATAACCTAGTCCACGCTTAACGCGTATTTTAGGTAGCTATAGCGCTAATAAACTTTAAATTTAAGCCATTAGAGGTTGGCCTTGCTATTCCATATATAGCCTAACTTGCCATCTACTTCGCAGCGCTATATACGCTTAAAGAATAGTGCTACGCCTAGTAAGATAGCAGTAAGTGGCGGGAATTTGCGCTAGTAGTTAGTAAGATTAAGGTCTTTACTGTTAACGGCATCTAAGGCGGCCAAGTAGAGTTATTAGTATATAATATAACAGTCGCCAGTCCGCTAAAATTTGTCTAGGATATAGCAAGGAATCTTTTTATAATTACTAGACTACGAGCGGGCCTTATTATTATTGGTAGTCCCTAGGTAGTCTATAATTATTATGCCGGCAATAAAACCTTTATAAACACCGCATATTATAAAATTAAGAAGTAGTGTAAGAATAATAAGGTATTTATTAACCTTAAGAATTCTAAACGGAAAGAGTACTTCCAGCAACTTATCGCCCTATTTAATGTTAATAAAACTATACAGCGTATCTACCGCTAGCGTACAGCTAATTATACGCCTATTTTATATAGTATGGACATTAACTTTAATATTACTATCCCTGACTTCGCGGGTGTAGCAAATATTAGCGGCACTAGTAATTATACTAAAGCGTGGAATAAGGCTAATAGAAAGGGCGCTAATAATAACGGCTAGGGTGGTGCTGGTAATAATAACAAGAATAATAATAATAGAGAGGATATTGGTGGCGTTAGAATATAAGGAGGGTAGTAAGAATAGATATTATAGACTTTACTAGCAGCAAGACCCTTAAATAGGAACACTAGATAGAAGTTAAGAGCAGTAATAGCTATAGGCCTTTAATATTTATAATTTTGCTATAGCACTAGGTAAAATATAGTATATTATAATATTATATATTATAGCTAAATAAGATCTCTAAAATAGACAAGCGTATTATAATAAAGACAGCCTAATTTATAAAGCCTAGTAATCCTAGTTTCTATCCCTTTTAGGCTAGTGGTTAATTAATACTAATCCGTAATCCAGATTTTAAGGGGTTATTTAGTTATAATCTGTTACTTTTAAATCTAAACTAAAAGTCTGGTAGAAAAAACGCGTTCTTTCCCGATTTAATATATATCTATAGCTCTATAGGTTATATAGACGTATATAATCTAAAGCCTTTAGATTTAATTTAAAGTTTAAATAAGGAGCTTTAAGCTCCTAATTTAAACTAACGCCAAGACCTCAGTTTAGATTCTGTATATAGTAAAGTTACCAACTTTTTAGTAACTTTTAGCGTGTTTTTTAAAACATTAAAAATTTATAGCTAAAGTTAAGTTAAACTAGAATTTAACTGAATGGTCGCCTTAGAATTAAATTAAAGCTTTAGATTAACTCTATTCTAAAGCCCTTATTTTAATTTAAACTTATAACTAAACGTTCCCTAAATACTTAACTAGTTAGATTATAGTCTAGATATCTTACTAGTAACCGCAACTATTATTAATTACTCTCCGTATAGTATAGGCCGCCTCTATTTTCGCTAAACTATAATAACCTTAAATAGGATCTAATCCTTTTCTCGCTATAGCTGCCGCTAAGGCAATATAACCTAACGCCCTCTCCTACTTATATTAGGTATGCTATTCCTAATATTAGTACACCGTTACTATATCTTAAGAAACTTATCGCTAATACTATAGGCCCTTAAAATAATACCTATCCCACTATACTAGCTACTAGCTAGCAAAATATAGGATAAATATAATATCTATATAGTTGCCTCTAATAGAAGAGCCTATAGTAAAGGCAATTTGCTATACTACGTCTAGATAACCTAAGATTATATATATAGGCAATAATCTTAGGGCTTCCTAGTGTAATAAGAGGTCTTACTATAAGGCAAACTTAACTAAAGTTACTATCTCCACGTAGATTAGATTAGCTGTAATTAATTAATACCTTTTAGCCCGCCTAGTGAAATATATTACGCTAAAGATAGGGCTAGATAAACATTAGTAATACATTATAATTATAACGGACACCTATATACTATCTCTACGGATAGCCATAAATATAACCTGGCCTACCCTATAATAAACTGCCCTTAATAGAGCAGCCCTTAAGGCCCTATCGTTTTAGATAGGTATAGTCTCTATATAGGCGGCCTATATCTACTCCTTATTATAATCTACCCCGGCCTCTAAAAATATCTTAACTAGTAGCTAATATTCGACTATATATAGGTCTTAAGGCGTATTAGATAGTAACACCAGACTTAAGGCCACGTTTATACTTAGGACTAAATTTATACTATCTAGTTTCTGCTTATAAAGTAGTATAATGAGTTATTTAAGATTATAGCCGCAGTTCTGCGTATAGTTAAGCTAGGATAAACTCTATAAGTTTATAGTAGCTATATGCCCTCTTTCCGCATCCACTATATAGTTAATACCAAGCCGCCCTAGCACCTTTATCTTCTTATATATATTTAACTATACGCGGGCTAGTATATTCTGTATAGCCTTATATACCTATAGCGCTAGTGCCTTCTCGCATTCTACTACCTAATAGATAACTTTCTGGATTGCCTGCTTGCGTAGTAAATTATTTAATTATCCGCGAAATAAAATGTGCAGGATGCCGTCCTTAATAATAACCTGCTCAAAAGTCCGCTTAATAGTATTAAGTCTCTCCATAGTAATGCCTAAGCTAGTAATAAGCTATATATCTTTTCGCGGGTCCGTAGCGCTCGTAGAGTTATACTACGCCGTATTTACGGCATACCGCTATTATATATCGCGTCCTATTATAAAAAATAGTCTAGTATCCTAAGTAGGGAATAGTAGTGTTTAGAATCCTATGCTTAGTATAATAGAGAGGCGGCGTAATATTAGCAATAAGTAAAGTTTTCTAGCCTAATATAATGTAATTTAGCGTAAATTAGCGCAAAATATAATGGGTTACGCTATCTAGCACATTAGTATTTACGGATATCGCCGTGCTCTTACTATACTCCTCCCATCTTAACTAGCTTATAATATAGCACAAGCCATAAATACTACTTTAAATATACAGTTCCATATAGATATTATTTTCAGCTCCCTTTTAACTAAACTGTAGCAAATTATAGCTTAATGCGGTAATTTATAAATAAGCTCTATCTAGCGGTAATATGGAAAGTGTGGGACTAAAGTAAAAAGTATAGGCGGTCTAACCTATTATAAACGATATTGTCTAAGATAATAGAAACGGAAGAAGGGTAGATATAAGGGCGTTAATATTAAAGAGACAAATAATAATGCACCCTTACGCCATTAAAGCTTAAAGGAGTATTAAACAGCCTATTATAGGGCCGAGCTAGAGCAATATAATAAGTGGCCACTTACACAATATATGGACGACAATACACTATTATGCTATTAAACCTTAGAAGGGCATTATATAACTAATTATAAGGCCGAATCGGAGTAAGGTAATAAGTGGCCACCCGCATAAGCTCTAGGCAATAATATTATTAATAAGCCGAATAACGGGGCTGCGGATATGTACTATAATAATAATTCCGTAATATTTAATAGGGCGTACAACCTAATAATAGTTAAGACTAATCGGCAAACTTTAACTAGAACATCTATGGACGTTTTTTAGACTAAAACATTTAAAAAGGCCACTAGCTACGCTATGGGAAAGCCTCTAGGACGGAACTAAGGAAATCCGCAAACTGCGGATAATATTGCGGTAGTATGCAATATTATACCGCGTATTAAGCGTACTAGTAGTGTACCAGATAAGATACCTCCCCTATTTTATCCATTTAGCAGTAAGGCAGAATACGCATAGGTCTTATAGTAGGTAAGCTATAGGACTTCTAACCGCGCTATTAACGAGTAGTTTAACAATATTAGGCTTTAGGGAGTGTTTACTAACCATTTTTTTTTGCTAGAGTGCTAATAATATTAAAGCAAAACTACTTTTAAAATAGATACAATCTAAGAGTAATTAACCGTAGTAAATTAAAATAATTATAACCGTAGGGAACTAGCAGCTACTGGTATGTTATTAAAATGCTTTAAAGATCGTGTCCTTCCTTATTAGTTACGGCCCTTTCTAAGAAGATATAACTTTCTCGCTAGTAAGGCAGTACTTATTAGTAGAAATAAGAATATATAATAAGCTTAACACAGCAGACTAGTAGTGGGAGACGTAAGAGCAGCTACCGCTTGGTGTAACCGTAGTGCTGATTATATTAGCTAGTAATAAGACCCAACTAATATAACACGCCGGCGGTAAGAAAGCATAGCCGCTTTATATTTTAATTAGAAATATTAAACTGCGCGTTTAACGATCTGTAAATCGACTAGCCCTATTGCTGCTTATATACCTCCTGGTCTATATACCTAGTAACTAAATAATATAATTAGCGGTGCAATATAAGACCCTTACAGCCATCCTTAAATGTATACTTTAGCGACAACCCTACTACTAGTATGGTTATGCTAATAATGCCTATAGTATTAGAGAAAGCTAGCAAAGAAGGAGTATGTCTCCTATATGCGGATGGCCAGGATTAATACTGCTTTCTACTTCTAGCTATATTTATAGCTAATTATAAAGAACAGGTCACGCTTATAGGTATTAAAAGTGGCCGTAAATATTCGACTTGTTATATATATACGAATAAACGGCATAATCTAACGACTGCTATCTAGCGACCGTGGCTGTTCTGTATATATTAATCGACAAAAGACCAAATATAAATGTAGTAAGAAGGTTGCGATACTAATAAGAAGGATAACTCGGATTATATTCGGCTATTCCGCAACTTTATATAGGGCTATAATCTATCTAATATCTATAAGATAATGGCGCCTAATTTCCTACACTAGGTGCTTAAAGGCCTTACTAGTAAATATCTTATGCATTAGATTAAGGGGCTTATATAAAGCGAAATATAGGCTAAAAAATATCGGGGCCTCGACATTCTGTGCACAGATAGTTGCGGCCAGGAGATATTAAATATTAATACACTTATTACCACCCGCTTCGCATAGGTAGAACGATTTACTAATATAATAGTGTAGGATAGCTAGGTAAATGTTGGCTAATAGATAGGAAAGATGTATAAATCTCTGTTATGATAATTAGTCCCCGTTATAGTACCCTTACTAAAATAGAATAAAGGCGCTATGCTATTTATCCAGGCGTTTATAGACTTCACTATACTATCTTAATATATATTACACGACGAATTAACTATCTAGTACCTAGTAGCAGCTATTTATAGAATAGATAAGATAAAGAATGTATTCCTTCCGTTTCGACTAAGCAAGGTAGAACTACTATACTTTAATATTCCTAAGCTATATACTATTACTTACTATCTAAAAAGTATCTAGCGACTAGGAGTAATTGGAGGTATAGATATAAAGTATTTGGAGCAAGTATATAAGCTATAGAAGGCATTCTACCGTAGGACTAATAAATGGAATAACTATAAAGAGCAGATGCTATAATATAACACTATATATCTTAATACTATGCTTTAGAACAAACTCGAGCTATAGGCGTTAACTAATATAATCGATATAGTAGACCTAATGAGCGCAATATAGACAATATAACTAGGCCCTGCAGTTAATATATACGTACATCGCTCGTATATATAGAACTTTAACGACTATATAACTTAGATACTTTAAGACTAGAGAATTAATATATTTATCTAGTGTATGGTTAAGGAGGTACAGCGCCGGATAGAAATTACCAACCTTATATCTAAACTAGCCCCCTTTATAAGGGAATACTGTAAGTAGATTAATGGAATCCGGTAAATAAACTAGGACGTTAACCGACTAAAGGCCGATAATAATTGGGTATTAAAAATGCCCTTAAGCATCTATTACAGCGTTGTATACTATATTCGCTTTAGGAAGGATACTACTAACACTAATAAGCTTAATAAGGTATTTGCTTAATGTACCCTATTATAGGCTAATACTAGAGCCCCCTATTATAATACTATAATAGTGCAAGAATATAAGTGGGTAAATAATAGCCTCTATAGTAATAAAGTAGGGAGGCTTTATCTGCTACTCACAATCTAGGATACTAGGCGATTAGATAGTAAGGGTAAATACCTAAAATACGCCGGTGCGTTAGTAGAGACCCTTTAAGTTTATAACGGTAGTAAGATTAATATAAGAACTGGAATACTTAGAGTGTAGAGTATAAAGCTATTTAACAGCAGGACGAAATATACACTAGATGCCCTCTAGATATACAACATTAACTATATCGCGAGGCCTATCTTACTTATGCTAACAGATATTAACGTTATAGACTGTTTCTTTATAAATAACTATAGCGATTAGGATATATATAATACTATATATAATAAAGATTTCGAGCAAATAAATAGGGTATAGGTTAATATATATATAAGGAAATAGGCTTATACTAGGCGGTAAATAAATATAACTTAGCTAAAATAGCGGTAAGTTATAACTAGCGGCGCCAGATTATAATAAAGGGGTAGATTACCGCAACTATAATAAACTAGAATATAACACTACTATATATTGCCCTCTACGCGCTAGCTACCCTTTATATCCTATATACCGTACTATCTACCTTAAAAGTAGGTAAATATTATAAGGAACTAGGCTTCTATACGGTATAGAAAAAATATTATATAAAGTAGAACCCTACGCTATAGCAAGGTAATCTAATCGCCCTATTATAAAGCCTAATAAACAGTTAGGCCGCCTTCCTAACTTATTATTATAAGTTTATTAAAGCTCCTTTTTATATACTTAGTAAGAAATACCTAATTTATATTATAAAAGTTAACTAGATTGTTGTTTAAAGTATATTAGGTATAAGACTCTAGACTATCTAGTATTTCTTAGGGACGTAAGGTATATATAAAAGCTAAATAGTTCTACTAAACTAATGTACTTATCCTCTACCTATCCCGTAAAAAAGTAAATAAAGACGCTATAAGTTAAGTAGTAGCTTCTAAGATAATCTAGATCTTAAAGGGGATAATATTAAGCTCTATACCGTAACTGTCTCTATTAAAAGGTAAGGCTATTATTAATATGCTATAGTACGACCTATTATTATTAATTTTAATAACATTATCCTAACGGATAGTCCTATTCTTATTAGATAAAAGCCTATAAACCCTAAGCAACCATAAGATATTTAAAACCTATATTTAAAAGAAATATATATATTACTTAAATAAACAACCGCTATAGGATGACTTTAGATAACGTATAAAGTAGCTACTTAGCCTAGTTAATATAAAGATATATGGTATTGCTTAGACATGTCTTATTATATAAGTAATAACAGGCTCTATACCTAATAAGCTCTATCTCTCTCCCTAGTTAGAAATAAATATAAGCGGTCTAAATACACTAATAAAATAGATATAGAAAGAGGCGATTACTATTATAAACCGTTATAAAAACCTAATAAATAAAGTATTAAGTATGCTACTAGGGCCGGCGGCATATAAGATTCGCGGTTTTTAGATTTAGTAGTACTATACTAACTAATTTTCTAGCTATACAACCAGCTTAGCGTGTTTTAGTATTATATAATAAACGTAGTGCATAATACTATTGCTAAAAGCTATAACTACCTTAAACTAGATACCGAGGCTATAGTAAAGGAAGTAGCGAAACTACTTAAGGATAACCGCTTTACGCTCGGTAGCCTAGTTAGTACTCTACCTTTTACTATACCTAACTAACTAAGGCTAGGATAGAAAGATAAGATTTAGGGTACTAATTATTACACGTTATATTAAGCGTATATTCTTTAATACTAGGCTAAGGTCATTTACCCTTAATAAGAATAGTATTAACCTCTTCTTACCTATTATAGCTAATACGATATAGCTTATATATATAGCGATTTAATATACTCTTAAGGACTATAGAAGTAGAATATAAGTTATTTATAAGTTTAAAGCTAACGCTATAATTATAGGTAAATCTATAGAAAGCCTTTTACTATACTTACTAAAGCGTATTATAGATAGTTAGGAGTAACTATAAAATACCTAAAAGAGCTACTAACCTAAATATAATAAAAGGCTATATAGACTACTTTTATAATAGGTTAATAAGATACAGAATATAAT
>Ga0307515_10020598_pt1 | contig 11751 bp, 12 predicted proteins | sample 17_EM_MG_FD_194513 | JGI IMG/M metagenome (GOLD analysis project Ga0307515, IMG submission 194513) | Populus trichocarpa ectomycorrhiza microbial communities from riparian zone in the Pacific Northwest, United States - 17_EM | ecosystem: Host-associated > Plants > Roots > Unclassified | place...
GTGCTCACAAAAGCTCGACGCCGGGGCGTTTCGAGCTGCCGCAGTCGCCGTCACCAGGTGAGCAGCACCTGCTGGTCAGCGATGCGATCTTCGAGGTGATCCACAAGGGCGTCGCGATCACACCGCGCCCCGCGCGGCGACGCGTTCACTGACCGCACGTTCCGGATTGCGCGGTCGATCCGCGGCGCGTATAGCTGACTGCATGTCGAGCCCGCCGTCGCCGGATGCCGAGCTGAGATCGGTGGCTGGCGTCGACCTGACGTGCCAGCTCGCGTCGCTCCAGGGGGAGTTGGTGGCGATCAAGACGGAGACGGCGGTCAAGATGGCCTCGCTCGAGGGCACGATCACCAATCTTGCGCATGAGAACGCGTTGCTCCCAGCGCCGGCTGTACGGGAGCCGGACCGAGCGCAGCCATACCAGTGAGTTGCAGCGCGCGCTCGGTGACCTGCTCGCGGGCGAGGTGGAGCTGCAGAAGGCGCTCGACGACGCGGTCGGCAAGGTCAGGACGCACTCGAGCCAGACAGGTCCGCGGCTCACCCCCAGGGACCGCCGGGACCTGAGCCTGAGCAAGCTACCGCGCGTCGTTCCTCGACAGGACCTGCGCGCCGCCGGCGCCAAGTCCAACCTGTTCGAGGCCGACGCCGTCACCCTCGTGTTCCAGCACAGCCGCGGAATCCCCCGTCGCGGCGAAGCAGCAAAGCTTACGTGGTGGAGAGACGTGGAGAGACGCCCTGGTCTTACGATGCTCGGCATCGGCGCGGTGCTTGACACTAACAATGTCGCGCCCTCGCGCGGATTCGTTCGTGTTGCTTGATCACATACTGCGTCGCGAGATAGCTAGTGGCAATCACGGCACCTCCCGCCATCACAGCGACGGCGATCGGACGCTCGGCGATCCCCATGGCAAACATGGCGACGCAGAAAGCGACCGATGCGGCTAGCACCAGAATCATCGACGAAGTGCGTTCCACGCGCTTCATCGCATCGCTGACTGCGCTCGATGAAAGCGCAAGTAGCGCCAACGGTGGAAGAGCCTTGAAACCGGAGCCCTTAACAACGAGGGGAGGTTGCCCCTCCTCCGGTTCATCATGAGATTCAATGACCGCGTCACCGCCATCGCCCTTGGCAGTGCCTTCGGAAAGATCAATTCTACCAGGCACCATGCCGAAACCATACTTCAGTGGGATTCTTTGTGTATCCGTCATCTTCGCATCTCGCTTTCCCCTCGCGAGCGTCAGCCCGCGTCCCGAGCACTAATTCTATCTCCGGTGTAATTTTTCGAGGTCAGCAACCTGGCGCTCGGTTTGCTTGCGTTGCACCGTTGCTTCAACCAACTTGTCTCTGAGCTTCCGTTGCTCGGAGCCCGCTTCGGCGAGGCTCTCAAGTAGGTGGTTCTTTTCCGTTTTCTTCCACAAGCGGTCGCGATTCGAGCCGTGCGCTACAGCAAGGGGGACAATGATACCCTCCATTGCGGCGGCCCAATGCGCATCAAAAGAAAGTTCCAGTACAGCCACAGCAATCGCGGCGCACATGCCGTAAATGTTCAAGCGATGTATCAGATTGGCTAATAGACTTTCGCAGTGGGCAATTTGTGCCTCCACTAACTGCTTGCTGCCTTCGATCGCATCGAATATTGCCTTGACTTCGTTCTCGTACTGCTGCTCCTCTTCGAGCTGTCGCCTCAGCTTCAGTAGCTCAGGGGAGTCGCTACCTCTTGGGAATCTGGCAACAGTGGACCCTACCGCGCGGTGCGTGGGCTCTGATTGCTGTGTGGTGTCTTGCTGCTCCTCTACGAGCGCCCGCCCTGACTTCTCCGTCTTCTCCTGTGCCACAACTGCTCAGTATAGGCGCTGTTGCGCTATAGCACAGGGTGTCATGCATGCGTGCCGCGCTATGCGGCAGCGCATCTGCAAACTTCGCCCGACGACATACGTGCACTGAGAATTTCTCAGGCTACTTTCCGCTCTCGATCGGCACCTCCCTTTACCGGGTAGGAGCCAACACAGCGGGCCGGCGGATCCAAGATGCCGAGCGTACGGATGTGCAGTTGTTCGTGTTGATGGCTCAGACGAACACCGAACGCCCCACCCACGCCCGATCCCGCGTCGGCACGCGCGGCGCCAGCTGCGGCCGCCTCTTCACGCGCAGCCCGGCTCGCGCACGATTCCGCGGATCGCCCCTGACACCGAACATCGCCACGCTCGACCGCCTGAGGTTGCGCGACCCCAGGCTACGCGACTTCACATGCCGTCGCCAGCTGCGCTCCCCCCGCCACGCCGCGAACACCGTCGCCTCGGACGTCGCGACATAGATCCATTTCAGCCTGGGTCGGCCCTGGCGTACCGCTGCCGCTTGAGATGTCCGATCAGCGCAGGCCTGCGCGGGCTGCGTCCAGCGCGCCGCCGCGGTCGAGCGGGTGTTGCGTTCGATCTGCAGCTGGCAGAGCGCGGTTTGGCCCATCAGCCGCAGCGCGAATGCCCGCTCGCTACCGACCAGGTAGGTAGTCGACCACCGCACCGACACCTCCCACGACGACGACGCTTCCGCCGAGGTTCGGCGACCCATTCACTCGCGCAAACCACCGCTACCGAGAGCGATCGCCAGGGCACCCAGGGCAAAGCCAAGGTATCCGGTGCACGAGCCCCGTTCTTCCAACGGATGGCGGGTGATGGCACCTTGAGCGCGTGACGACGGCGATTCGCTCAGCCCGAGGCTGGCTGCTCCGACGAGGGCGGCGGCGGGATATCGAGTCGTCCCAGCTCTTGGTCGAGCTGAGCGGGGTCGAGGCGAGCGCGGGTCGCCGCCCAGTCGCGGGGGCAGAGCTCGAGGAAGCGGCCGTTGGGCCAATGGGGCAGGACGCGGAACAGGTCGCGCAGGTAGACCTCGGGATCGAGCTTGTGCAGTCGCGCGGACGCGACCAGGGTCAGCAGATTGCCAGCGGCCTGGGCGTGATCGTCGCTGCCGATGAACATCCAGGCCTTTCGGCCGGTGGCAACCCTGCGCAGCTCGCGCTCGGAGTCGTTGTTGGTGAGCTTGAGGCGTCCGTCGTCGAAGAAGCGGGTCAACGCACCGCGTTGCCGAACGGAGTAGCCGAGGGCCGAGCGCAGCATTCCGCGCTGGTGCTTCACCTTCTCGTACTCGGCTTCGACGAACGCGAAGTACGCGTCGACGTGGGGACGGAGGTGGAGTTCGCGCATCGCCTTGATGTGCTCGGGCGGTTTGCCCTTCCAGGTGCGATCGAGCGCGAAGATCCGCGCGATGCGCGCGAGACCCTCGCGAGCAATCGGATCCTTGGTCGTGACCGCGGTCTCCCAGATCGATCGTCTGGCATGACTCCAGCACCCGACCTCTGTGCACCCTGCCGGGTCGGCGTCGTCATCGTCGAGTCGGAGGTTCTTGTCGGGTGGTCTGTAGAGGAAGTCGTAGACGCTCTTGGCGTCAGCTTGGATGTAGCCAGTGAACCCGCGAAACATCTCGCCGACCGCGGCGGAGGTTTCCTTGGCGGCATACTCGAAGAACACGTGGTCGCCGTCGGCGATCTGGACGAAGAAGTGCCCACGTCGGCAGCTCTTGCGCTGCAGGCTCCGGCGCGGCTTGTCACCCTTGGGCTCGTCGCGAAGCGGCTGGATAAGCACGCCCGTGGCGTCGGTGAGGATGCAGAATGCGTGGAGCATCGCGTCGGCGTGCATCGCGTGAACGACGGTGGCCCCGACGGTTGCGCCAGCGTGCTCGAGCCACCGCGACATCGTACCGCGATCGATAGGGAGACCGAGCCGCTTGAATCGATCCTCTTGGCGGTGAAGTGGCAGGCCATCACACCACTTGTCGCTCGCGATGTGCGCGACCAGCGACGGCGTCGCGAGCGACCGCTGAAACAGCATCGGTGGCATCGGGGCGGTGACGATCTTCGACATGGGGATCTTCGACACGGGGAGCGCGGTCGCGTCGGCGATCGTCGGCGATGCCGCGTCCGCGACGGTACCAGCTGGCATGTCGGCCACGGGCTGGACCGTCGCAAGATCGTCGGCCAGGCCATCGCCATCGGTGACGGGTCCGATGCCCGATGGGCCCTCAGGCTCGTCCGCGACGGTACCAGCTGGCATGTCGGCCACGGGCTGGATCGCCGCAAGATCGTCGGCCGGGGCATCGCCATCGGCGGGTCCGGTCGTCAAGGGGCCCTCAGGCTCGACCGCGACCTCTTCGAGCTTCACGCTCGGCTTGTACTTGATGCGTGCGAACACCACCCGACAGAAGCCCCCGCGCCGCCACATCACCTTCGAACTCTCCTCCGTGCCGATCCGTTCGACCTTGCCGTCGAGCTCGAGATCCGGAACCTCGATGCGCTCCTCGGGAAGATCGAGCTCATTGAAATCGCGACGTCCTCGCCGCTGCAGGGGCTTTCCCTTCGACCCACGCGGGCCGCCCTCGCTCGCGTCATCCGTGCTCGCGCCCGCGGCCGGCCCGGCGGGTGCCTCATCCGATTGCAGCTGACCGGCGAGCGTGTCGAGCGCTGCGAGCTTGGCCGCGAACTCCAGCTCGAGCTGCCCGGTGTCGATGCGCTCCGCCTTGGCGTGAAACAGGCGCCGCTTCAGCAGCTCGAGCTCGAACTGGAGCTGTCGAAACGCCTCGTGCAGCCGGTCATGCTTGACCTCGATGTCGGCGGCGCGTTGCCGCTCGGCCACAAGCGCAGCGCGCTCGGCGGCGAGGGCCGCCTCGAGCTCGAGCAGCTGAGCGCGCGTCGGCTCGGCGTCATCGGTCGCGCGCGTCTCGTCTCGCACAATTCTCATCTATCCGGATTCGACCGCGATGTCGATCCCCCAATCGACATCGATCAGCGAAATCAGTGCGTCGTCGTTTTTCGTCGGCTGGTGTCCGGCTCCAGGTCGATACCATCGAGAAGATCCTCGAGCTCGCGCTCGCCGATCGTGAGCATGGCCGCGCCTTCGTCCGCTGGCCCAGGGATCCGGAACGTCCCCCGATCAAGTCGTTTGTAAAAAACGCAGAGCCCCCCTCCATCGAAGAACAAAATCTTGAGCGCCGTCCGACGCTTGCCGAAGAACACGAACATCGCCCCGCTGCGAGAGCTGCGGCCGAGCTTCTCGGTGATCACCCCCGAGAGCCTCTCGAACCCCCATCTGAGATCAATCGGGTCGAGGCCGACGAACACTTCGACGCCGTGCGGGATCATCGGCCACCTCCCTTGCCCACCAGCTCCAGCACGGTGGAGAGCGTCGCGCGATCGACGCCAGCCTCGACCAGAACCCGGACGCGGGCATCGTGCATCTCGATGATGATCGCGCCGCGCCCGCTCGGCGCGACGACCGCCGCCGGCTCAGTCGACCTCACCACCTTGGCCAGCCGGATGCCCGAACTCGCCACTGATGCCGGTGTGCCTTCACGCCCGAGGCGTGACGACCACCAGCGCAACGTGCCCACCGCGAATCCCTGGCCCGCACTGAACGCCTCCGCCGTCTCGCCGCTCGCGCGCCACGCGGCCACGCGTGATCGCCAGATCGTCTTCCTGTCTGCCATCGCAACTCACGATGCGCCTCGCCGATCGATCACGCCAGAACGGGGCTCGTGCACCGGATACAAGCCAAGCATGCTGTAGACGAACACGATCGTCGCCGCACGGCTGTACAGGCGCTCCTCAAACTTCATGATCACACTCTCATCATAGGACACAGCCAAGACCACCCTCCGCGACCATCGTATCTCGCGGCGCAGCGGCCTCCGCCAGAACATAGGCATGGCGCCGCGGTGAGGAACTCCCTCGCAAGTACGCTCCAACCGGGCTGCCTCGCGACACGGCACGCTCGCAACATGGGCGACGCAGGCAAGGCGACCACATCCTCGCGCACTCCAGCCGCGGCTCGGAGGCTCGCACGACGATCCGCAAGTTCACCCAGCTGCCCGCGGCCGATCAGCAGGCGATCGTCAACTTCCTGCGCTCGCTGTAGGCCATCCCCGCGCGCTCGAGGTCGCCACACCTTGCCGCGATGCGCTCAGGGCGCGCCGGCCGGGTCCCACGCGGTGGCGAGCCCCTCCTCGAGAGCGTCCAGCTTGGTCATCGCGCCGGCATCGAGCGCGAAGTCGAACAGCGCGGCGTTCTCTGCGATGCGCTCGCGGTGGACCGATTTGGTGAGCACGACATTGCCGTGCTGGAGGCTCCAGCGCAGCAGGACCTGCGCGGGCGTTCGACCCACCGTGCGCGCGATCTCGGCGAGCCTCGGATCATCGATCCGCTGGCCCTGGGTCAGCGGGCAGTACGCCTCGACCACGATGCCGTGCTCGTGGCACAGCGCGCAGGTGTCGCGGCGCTGAAGGAACGGAGACAGCTCGATCTGGTTGACGTGAGGCGCCACCTTGGCCTCGCCGAGCAGCTCGCGCAGGTGCGGTGCGAGGTAGTTGCTGACGCCGATGGCGCGGGCGCGGCCGTCGCCGAATGCGCGCTCGAGCGCTCGCCACGAGTCGCGGCGCAGGCCGTCGACCGGCCAGTGGATCAGATAGAGATCGACGTAGTCGAATCCGAGCCTGCCGAGGCTGGCGTCCAGCGCGCGCAGCGCTGCGTCGTATCCGTGATCGTCGTTCCACAGCTTGGTCGTGACAAACACCTGATCGCGCGGAACCGAGCTCGCGCGGATCGCCGCGCCGACGTCCGCCTCGTTGCCGTAGATCCGCGCGGTGTCGACATGGCGGTAGCCGAGCTCGAGCGCGGCTGTGACCGAGTCGCGCGTCGTGGCGCCCTCGGGGACCTGCCAGACGCCGAGACCGAGCTGGGGGATCTGCGCGCCGGTGGGCAGCGCGAGGCGAGCGGTGGTGACCGACATGCGCCGACTATAGACGCGATGTTGCTGGTCGGCATCCGCAACGCTGCCTGTTACATGGCCAGCAGCATCGCCGGTCACTCGTCGGCTAGTCGTCGCTGCGATCGGTCGCCAGCCGCGCGTGGAGCACTGCGTCGCGCCGCGCGTCGCCGACGCGGAAGCGGCCGCGAAGCACGCCTTCCTCGAGAAAGCCGCAGCGCCGCGCGACGCCCCGCGATGCGGCGTTGTCGGACTCGATGAAGAGCTCGATGCGCGCGACGCCCAGGCGATCGAATGCCCACTGCGCGGCGAGCCGGAGCGCGCGCGACGCGAAGCCGCGGCGCCTCGCATGCGGGCCGACCGAGTACGAAGCGCGCGCGATCTGATCGTCCTCGAGGCGCAGCTCGCACGAGCCCACGAGGGTCGCGGTGGCCACGTCGCGCACCGCGAACGCGCGGACAGCCCCGCCGCTCGCCCAGGATTCGGCCCAGCGGTCGAACGCCGCGCGCACGGTGGGAGCGGTCGAGCGCTTCGGCCACCACCCGAAGCGGCGCGCCATCTCTTCGTCCTCGTTGGCGAGGTGGGCGTCGACGTCATCAGGACCAAACTCGTCGAGCTGGACGACACCGTCGGTGAGCGTGGGCGCTGGCATCTTCGATGTTGTCGCAGCGGGTCCTGACGCGACGTGGCGGCGCGGTCAGTCGGTGACGCCGTGCTTGCGCAACAGCCGCCAGACCTTCTGCGGCGTGATCGGGATGTCGATGTGGCGGACGCCGAGGTGCCACATCGCATCGACGATCGCGTTGGCGATCGCGGGCGGCGCGCCGACCGTGGGCGACTCGCCGACGCCCTTGGCACCGATCGGGTGATGCGGCGACGGCGTGATCGTCTTGCCGAGCTCCCACTTCGGTGACTCGACCGCGGTGGGCAGGAGATAGTCGGCGAGCGTGCCGGTCAGATTCTGGCCGTTGGCGTCGTAGACGATCTCCTCGTACATCGCCGGCGCCAGGCCCATCGTCAGGCCGCCCTCGATCTGACCCTCGACGATCATCGGATTGATGATGTTGCCGCAGTCGTCGACCGCGACGAACCGGCGGATCTTGATCTCGCCGGTGCCGGTGTCGAGATCGACCACGCAGATGTAGCTGCCGAACGGGAACGTCAGGTTGGGCGGATCGTAGTAGTCGGTGGCCTCGAGCCCGGCCTCCATGCCCTGCGGGTGGTTGGTGTACGCGGCGAACGCGATCTCCTGGATCGACTTCTTCCGGTCGGGCGAGCCCTTGACCTGGAAGCTGTCGACGTTCCATTCGAGGTCGTCCTCGCCGACCTCGAGCAGGTGCGCGGCGATCTTCTTGGCCTTCGCCTTGATCTTGCGCGCCGCCATCGCGCCCGCGGCGCCGGCGGTCGGGGTCGACCGGCTGGCGTAGGTGCCCAGGCCGTAGGGCGCGGTGTCGGTGTCGCCCTCCTCGACCTGGATGTCGGAGGCCGGCAGACCGAGCTCCTCGGCGACGATCTGGGCGTACGTGGTCTCGTGGCCCTGGCCCTGCGACTTGGTGCCGAACCGGGCCATCGCCTTGCCGGTCGGATGGATCCGGATCTCGGCCGAGTCGAACATCTTGATCCCGAGGATGTCGTAGTCCTTCGACGGCCCGGCGCCGACGACCTCGGTGAAGCTCGAGATCCCGATGCCCATCAGCTGGCCCTTCTTGCGCTTCTCGAGCTGCTCCTTGCGCAGCGCGCGGTAGTCGAGCATCGTCATCGCCTTGTCGAGCGCGGCCTTGTAGTTGCCGCTGTCGTACTCCCAGCCGGTCGGCGACTTGTAGGGGAACTGATCGGGCCGGATGAAGTTCTTGAGCCGGAAGTCGGCCGGATCCTCGCCGAGCTGGTGGGCCATGATGTCCACCATGCGCTCGATCATGTGCACCGCCTCGGTGACCCGGAACGAGCAGCGGTAGGCGACGCCGCCGGGCGGCTTGTTGGTGTAGACGCCATCGACGATGACGTGCGCCGCCTTCATGTCGTACGAGCCGGTGCAGATGCTGTAGAGCCCGGCGGGGAACTTCGACGGGTTGGCCGCCGCGTCGGCGGCGCCGCAGTCCGACAGCGTGTAGACCTGGAGGCCGGTGATCTTGCCGTGCTTGTCGGCGGCGAGCTTGGCGGTGATGTGGTAATCGCGCGCGAAGCTGTCGGCCTGGAGGTTCTCGCTGCGGTCCTCGATCCACTTGACCGGCCGGCCGAGCACCAGGCTGGCGACCGCGCAGCACACGTAGCCGGGATACACCGGGACCTTGCCGCCGAACCCGCCGCCGATGTCGGGCGAGATGATCTGGATCATGTGCTCGGGCAGCCCCGAGACCAGCGCGAACACCGTGCGGTGGGCGTGCGGCGCCTGCGAGGTCATGTAGATCTGCATGTGGCTGCGCGCCTTGTCGTAGTTGGCGACCATGCCGCAGGTCTCGATCGACGAGACGTGGATCCGCGGCAGGTAGATCTTCTCCTCGACCACGGTCGCCGCGCTGGCGAATATTGCGTCGGTCGCGGCCTTGTCGCCGGCCTCCCAGTGCCAGATGTGGTTGGTCTTCTTCGGCTTGTCGTCGCGGACGATCACCCGGTCGGTCAGCGCGTCGTGCGGATCGACCACGGCCTCGAGCGGCTCGTAATCGACCTGGACCTTCTCGATCGCGTCGGCGGCGATGTAGCGCTCGGTCGCGATCACGACACAGACCTCCTGTGCGTAATACACGACCTTCTCGATCGGCAATACCATCTGGGTATCGGACATCAGGGTCGGCATCCAGTGCAGATTGCCGGCCTTCTTGAGATCCTCGCCGGTGATCACCGCGAGCACGCCGGGCGTGGCGAGCGCCTCGCTGGCGTCGATCTTGAGGATCTTGGCGTGCGCGTAGGGGCTGCGGACGATGTCCATGTAGACCATGCCCGGCAGCTTGACGTCGTCGACGTAGCGGCCCCTGCCCTGGATGAACCGCGGGTCCTCCTTGCGCTTCATCCGGTGGCCCATGCCGCAGACCTTGGCGGGCGTGGTGATGCGAACGTCGTCGCTGGTCGGCACGTTGGCGGAGCTGCCCTCGGGCTTGGGCGAGTGGTGCTCGGTGCGGTCATCGAGGTGCGTCGCCATGTCAGGCTCCCTTTCCGGCGGCGCCGAGCTTCTCGGCGGCGTACTGGATGGCTTCGACGATCTTGTTGTAGCCGGTGCAGCGGCACAGGTTGCCCGAGATCCCGTGGCGGATCTCGGACTCGGTCGGGTGCGGGTTCCGGGCGAGCAGCGCGCGCGCGCTGATCAGCATGCCGGGGGTGCAGAACCCGCACTGCAGGCCGTGCTTCTCCCAGAACCCCTCCTGCAGCGGGTGCAGCACGCCGCCGGCGGCGAGGCCCTCGACGGTCTCGATCGTCGCGCCGTCGGCCTGGACCGCGAACACGGTGCAGCTCTTGACCGCCTCGCCGTCGATGCTGACCGTGCACGCGCCGCAGCTGGTCGTGTCACAGCCGATGTGCGTGCCGGTCAGGCCGAGGTTCTCGCGGATGAAGTGGACCAGCAGCGTGCGGGCCTCGACGGTCCGGGTCTGCTTGTCGCCGTTGATCGTGACGCTGACCTCGTGCTGGCTCATGGCTTGCCTCCCTGGGCGCGGTGGACTGCGTGGCGCACGGCTCGTTTGATGAGGACCCGGACCATGTCGCGCTTGTAGTCGACCTGGCCGCGGAGATCGGCGGACGGATCGCACTCGGCGGCGCCGGCCTTGCCGGCTGCGTCGAGCACGTCGTCGGTGGGCTTCTTGCCGGTGAGCGCGGCCTCGGCGTTCTTGGCGCGCATCGGGACCGAGCTGACGTTGGTCAGGCCGATCCGGATGTGCTTGATCGCGCCGCCGGCGAGCTCGAGCTGGACGGCGACGGCGGCGACGGCGTAGTCGCCGACCTTGCGCTCGATCTTGAGGTACGCGCCGCCGCTGCCCTTGCCCGGCTTCGGGATCCGGATCTCGGTCAGGATCTCGCCGGGCGCAAGGCTGGTCTCGAACAGCCCGACGAACAGGTCGTCGATCGCGATCGTGCGGGTGCCCTTGGCGCCGCGCGCGATGATCTGCGCGCCGTAGGCCAGCATGGTCGCGGGGTGATCGTTGGCCGGGTCGGCGTGCGCGAGGTTGCCGCCGACCGTCGCCTTGTTGCGGACCAGCGGGTCGGCGATGACCTTGGCGGTGTCGAGCAACAGCGGGTACGACGCCGCCACCACCGGCGCGGCCTCGAGCGCGTGCTCGCGGGTCATCGCGCCGATCGCGAGGTGATCGCCGCGCTCCTCGACATATGCCAGATCGCGGATCCGGCCGATGTCGACCAGCGTGTCGGGCAGCGCGAGCCGGAACCGCATCGCGGGGATCAGACTCTGGCCGCCGGCCAGGATCTTCGCGGTGTCGCCGAGCCGGCCGAGCAAGGCGATGGCCTCGTCGAGCGTCTGCGGCGCATGGTAGTCGAAGGGCGCTGGGATCATGGGTGCTCCGATGAGGGTGGGGGTGGCGGCGCTAGTGGCGCAGCAGCAACCAGACGATGACGAGGGCCTGGATCGCGATGATGGCGACCAGCACCGAGCGCGGGAACAGCGAGCTGGCGACTTCCTTGGCGACGGCGTTGGCCACCGCGGACTGCTTGACCTTGACCGGCGTGAACGCGACCGCGGGGGCCGCCGGCGCGGCGGACCTGGCAGCCTCCGGCGGCGCGACCGGGCGGGGAGACTTCACCGTGTCCGAGAGCGAGTCACTGTCGATGTAGGTCGGCGACGGGGTCCTGATCGTGACCTCGCCGAACCCGTCGGCGGCGATCGCCGCGACCTCGGCCGTCTTCGTCGCCGGCGCGCTGGGCGCCCCGGTGGTCTCGGCGGCGGCCTCCGCGACCTCGGGCGTGCCCGCCGCCGCCGGTTCAGCCGCCGCGGGCGGGTCG
>Ga0307515_10020599_pt1 | contig 11750 bp, 13 predicted proteins | sample 17_EM_MG_FD_194513 | JGI IMG/M metagenome (GOLD analysis project Ga0307515, IMG submission 194513) | Populus trichocarpa ectomycorrhiza microbial communities from riparian zone in the Pacific Northwest, United States - 17_EM | ecosystem: Host-associated > Plants > Roots > Unclassified | place...
CGGTGGCAGCGGCCCGAGGGCGTAGTCGGCCGGCGCGCTGCCGAGGTGATCGCGCCGCCACCACTCCTGGGCGACCGGATCGTGCCAGATCAGATAGCCGTCCTTGAGCACCTGGTGGGCCGCGGTGATGTTGCCGCGGTACGACCAGCGGCCGGAGCCCCCGTCGTAGTACGCCGGCGTGCAGAAGTCCGAGACCGGGATGCCATCGATCGAGTACGCCCAGCGCTTGCCCTGGCACGGATCGCAGACCTCGACGAGGATCTCGACGGTGCGGCCGTCCGCCTTGGGCGACGGGCCGCGCCGGGTCTGCTTGCCGGTCGGATCGGCGAGCATCTCGAGCAGCTCGTGGCTGGCGACCAGCGGCCAGTCGCCGTGCGCGCCGACCAGGGCGTAAGGATGACCGTCCTTGGTCGCGTGGACGCCGAGCGCGACGACGATCAGCCTCGCGTAGTCGGGCGGCACCGAGCTCCAGTCGACGAACGGGTTGACCGTGGCGTCGACCTGCCACACCGGGCCGAAGTGCTCGTGGACCTGGCGCTGCAGCGCGGCGGCCACCCGGGTGAGCATGCCCGGGTCGACCGAGACCTGATAGGGCACGAGAGCGATGTGCGTCGACAACGGCCTCGATCGTAGGCCAGGACGCCGCCGCCGGACGGCCGGCGTGCGGTGAAATCGCGCTCCACCTACATGGCACGACTCCCTGAGGTCCGGTCCACGAACGACCAGTCGGTCGTTTTCACGTCGAGCGGGTTTGTACACATCGCCGTCCCGGTCTACGCAAGGGGGATGGACCTCAGCTACACCGCCGACGAGCAGCGCTTCCGGACCGAGGTTCGCAGCTTCCTCGACGCCAACCTGCCGGCCGAGATCCGCGCCAAGGTGCTCGCCGGCAAGCACGTCACGCGCGACGACTTCGTGCGCTGGAACAAGATCCTGTACCAGCAGGGCTGGAGCACGCCGAACTGGCCCACCGAGTTCGGCGGGCCGGGCTGGAACGCCGCGCAGCAGCACATCTTCGAGGACGAGTGCGCGGACGCCGGCGCCCCGCCGCTGATGCCGTTCGGCATCCGCATGGTCGCTCCGGTGATCATGACGTTCGGCAACCGTGCGCAGCAGGACCGCTTCCTGCCGCGGATCCGCTCGGGCGACCACTGGTGGTGCCAGGGCTACTCCGAGCCCGGCTCGGGCTCCGACCTCGCGTCGCTGCGGATGCGCGCCGAGCGCCGCGGCGACATCTACGTGTGCAACGGCCAGAAGACCTGGACCACGCTGGCGCAGTACGCCGACTGGATCTTCTGCCTGGTGCGAACCGCGACCGACCGCCGGCAGCAGCAGGGCATCTCGTTCCTGCTGATCGACATGAAGTCGCCCGGCATCACGGTGCGGCCGATCATCACGCTCGACGGTGACGCCGAGGTCAACGAGGTCTGGTTCGAGGACGTCGAGGTCCCGGTCGACAACCGCGTCGGCGAGGAGAACCAGGGCTGGACCTACGCCAAGTACCTGCTCGGTCACGAGCGCACCGGCAACGCCGGCGTCGGCAACTGCAAGCGCTGGCTCAAGGCGCTCAAGCGGATCGCATCGCAGCAGCGCGCCGGCGGCCGGCCGCTGATCGACGATCCCAGGTTCCGCGACCGGATCGCCCAGGTCGAGATCGAGCTGATGGCGCTCGAGGTCACGACGATGCGGGTGATCGCGATGGAGCTCGCCAGTCAGAAGCCCGGGCCCGAGGCGTCGATCCTCAAGGTCCAGGGCACCGAGATCCAGCAGGCCCTCACGGAGCTCCAGATGCTCGCGCTGGGCCCGCAGGCGCTGCCCTACCAGCCGGCGGCGCTGGACGCCGGTTACCCCGGACCGCTGTCCGGCCCCGATTATGCGGTGCCGATCACCGGGCGCTACCTCAACCACCGCAAGGCCTCGATCTACGCTGGGTCCAACGAGATCCAGCGCAACATCATCGCCAAGCACATGCTCGGGTTGTGAGGACGCCATGAACTTTGACTTCAGCGAGGAACAGCACCAGCTCCGCGATTCACTCGTCCGGCTGCTCGATCGCGGCTACGAGTTCGACAAGCGCAAGCAGATCGTTGCGTCCGAGACCGGCTATAGCCGCGAGGTGTGGCGGCAGCTCGCCGAGCTCGGCGCGCTGTCGATCGCGCTGCCCGAGGCGGACGGCGGGACCGGCGGCACCGCGGTCGACACCCTCGTGATCATGGAAGCGCTCGGCCGCCGGCTCGTGGTCGAGCCCTACGTCCCCGCGATCGTGCTCGGCGCCGGCCTGGTCGCGCGCGCGGGCTCCGAGGCGCAGCGCGCGCGGCTGTTGCCGCGGGTCGGCGCCGGCCAGCACCTGCTCGCGCTCGCCCACGACGAGGTCGACAGCCGCTACGAGCTGGCGCGGGTGACCACGCGGGCGCGGCCCGACGGCGACGGCGGCGGATACATGCTCGACGGCGCCAAGACCGTCGTGCTGGGCGGCGGCACGGCCGACACCCTGATCGTGTCGGCCCGCACCGCGGGCGAGCCCGGAGACCCCACCGGCGTGTCGCTGTTCCTGGTCGATGCCACCGCCGCGGGCGTGGCCCGCCGCGGCTACGCCACCCAGGACGGCCACCGCGCCGCCGACGTCACCCTCACCGGCGTCCGGGTCCCCGGCGACGCGTTGCTCGGGGCCGCCGGCGACGGCGTCGCGCTCGTCGAGCACGCGCTCGAACACGGGATCGCGGCGGTGTGCGGCGAGGCGCTCGGGGTCATGGCCGTGCTGGTCGATCTGACGTCGAGCTACGTCAAGACCCGCAAGCAGTTCGGCGTGCCGATCGGCCAGTTCCAGGTGCTGCAGCACCGGCTCGCCGACATGCTGATGCGGGTCGAGCAGGCCCGGTCGATGACCTACCTGATCGCGACCACCGTCGACTCGTCCGATCCCGCGGCGCGCCGCCGCGTCACCGCCGCCGCCAAGACCCTGGTCAGCCAGGCCGCCCGGTTCGTCGGCCAGGGCGCGATCCAGCTCCACGGCGGCATCGGCATCACCGACGAGGCGCCGGTCAGCCACTACTTCAAGCGGCTGACCATGATCACGCTGACGTTCGGCGATGCCGATCACCACCTGGCGCGGTTCAGCGACCTGATGGACCGCGGCGAGCGCAATGCCTGACATCCGCGCGGTCCTGTTCGACTTCGGCGGCGTGATCCTGTCGAGCCCGATCGACGGCTTCCTCGCCTACGAGCGCAGCGCCGGGCTCCCCGCGGGCTTCCTCCAGAGGCTCAACTCCACCGATCCGGATCGCAACGCGTGGGCCTGCATGGAGCGCGGCGAGCTCGACGAGCCGACGTTCTGCACCCGGCTCGAGGCCGAGGCCCGCGCCCAGGGCCACGCGATCGACGCACGCACCGTCCTGGGCCAGCTCACCGGCCAGCTCCGCCCCGACATGGTGGCCGCGATCCGCGCCCTGCTCCCCCGCTACCGCGTCGCCTGCCTGACCAACAACATGCCGCTCGGCCACGGCTCGGCGATGGCCCGCACGCCCGAGCTCGCCGCCGAGATCGCCGAGGTCCTGGCGCTGTTCGCGCACGTCGTCGAGTCGTGCAAGATCGGCGCGCGCAAGCCCGAGCCGCGGTTCTACGCCCGCGCCTGCGAGATCGTCGGCGTCGCGCCCGAGCACTGCGTGTTCCTCGACGATCTCGGCATCAACCTCAAGCCGGCCCGCGCGATGGGCATGACGACGATCAAGGTCGGCGACCCCGCCCGCGCGCTCGCCGACCTCGAGGCCATCCTCGGCCACCCGCTGCACTGAGCAGGCCCGGCGCGGGCTCTTGACCTGAGGGGAGGCATCCCCGAACCTGTGGTTCGACCAATTTCTCAAGTCACTGATAATATTAGATATATAGAATATTATCTTCCCGTATCGAGAACTTGAACTTCTTGTTACGAGAGGTTAATTTTCTCGAGTGCATGATCGCTCAACCTTCGAGGATGCGTTGCGGGCGCTTGGCGACCTCCTGGCGGACCGGAACGAACCTCAGGTCGTGGTCGCGATCGGAGGCGGCGCACTGTTGTTCCAAGGACTCATCGAACGATCCACGGAGGACATCGACCTCGTTGGGTTGATGTCCCGCGACGAACTGGTGTCCGCCCAGCCGCTGCCAGCCGCGCTGGCCGAGGCCATCGCCGACGTCGCTCAGCTTCACCGGCTACCGCCCAAGTGGATGAACGGCGGGCCAACGAGCCTCTTGCGTCACGGCCTTCCGTCTGGATTTCTCGATCGCTGTACCCGGCGTCAGTTCGGCGGGCTGACCGTCCTGTTCGCGGATCGTTTCGATCAGATCCACCTGAAGCTGTTCGCGATCAGCCGACCGTTCGACAAGCACCATTCCGACCTCCAGCGACTCTCGCCAGCAAGGGACGAGTTGCTGGCCGCCGCGCAATGGGCAAGGACCCAGGCGACGGGCGAAGGCTTCGAGATGGAGTTGCGTGCCGCGCTCGCCACGTTCGGGGTGAACCTTGACGACGCCTAGCCCCCTCGTTGACCAATGCGTCCACCTGGCGTGGAGCCAGTGGGCCTCGCTCGGAGTGTCGGCGAGCGCCACTCTCGCGCCGCGCCATGGCGTGGACCTCGATGCCGCGATCGCGTTCGCACCCGCTCTCGCTGATCTCGATCCGCGGCTGCACGACGAGACCCTCGACTGGTGTATTCAGTTTGCGCGCGATCTTGTCTCGGTGTCATGCATCAAGCACTGTCTGAAATTCTTCGACTCTGAACATCGCGGTCGGTTCGATCGGTTCGCCGCGATCGTGAACACGCACGGCGGAACGAAGTGGCCGACGGCCGTCTCACCGCCGCCGTTCACGCCGAGTGGGAAGTCGAGATGCAAGCTGGACCGCGCGGCAGCGATCCAGCTTCGCGGCCGCAAGATCTTCGGGATCAACGCACGCGCGGATATCCTGGTCGGCTTGGCACTCTATCCGCTGGATCCGAATCCGCGCTGGACGCACGTCAACCACCTGCTCGATCTCGGCTACACGAAGCGCAGCCTCAGCGATGCACTCAACGATCTGCACGCCGGCGGCATGCTCGGAACGCTGAAGTTTGGAAACACGATTCGCTACGCGCTCCGGAAACACGAAGCATTGCGGCAGATCCTCGATCCGATGCCAGACACGCTAGGCCAACCGTGGGCACAGCGGCTCGCGCTGGCTGCTTCACTCCTGTCCGTGCAACGACGCACCCGTGACAAGTCGATCACCACCCAGGCGGTGGAGGTGCGCAAGGTGCTGGAGGCTCGACGTTTCGCACTCGAGCGCAGCTTCACGGTGCTTCCAGACCTCTCCGCTGGAGACCCCTGGCCGCAGATCGATGCGTGGTTGGAACCGCTGCTTCGTCCGTAGCCTCGTACTGGCTTGCCGCCAGAGGCGATACCGATGCGGTCGGCGCGATCGCCAGATCCCCCGCCGATCAGCAAGGTCCTCGCACTGGGCTCGAACCGGATACGATGCGCGAAGAGGCCACCTCGACGATTCCGCGGAATCGTTCGCTCCAGCGGCGATGCGTCGGCTGATCAGCATGCGACATACTCGTGGGTATCGAGACGGCAACTCGAGCGATGCACTCGATACGAGCTCGCAGGCAAGCCGAGCACGAGCCTGACCTGTCTGAGCGGCAGGAACCACGGCGAGCACGGCGCGCGGGTCGAGGCGCACACGCGTCGCGAGCCCATGTGACGACCGCGCGCACGTGCCCAAATGTGGATTCGCACGGTTCGGGAACTCGAGGCGGCACCTGTCTTGCTGCATCGTGATTCCAGGAGGAACGTCAGCTCCGGCACCAGGTATTCATCGCAATGACCACCTGGCACAGGGAGGCGCGATCGCCTGAAGACCCGACTCCGTGGTCGGGATGTTGCCGTGCGGCCGGTAACGGCCGACGAGGAGCATCGCTGACTGCTCAGCTGGCTCGCACGCGTGTGCGATCGATATCGAGCCGACATTCCGCATCAACCTTTACAGTGTATTTCGCAGGAGGATCCATGGGAATCTCCATACAGGAGTGGAAACCGGGAATGCAGAACAGCCCTGGTGCGCCGAGACAGCTGCGCGAGGCCCCGATCGGGCGATACGCTGTTGGCGTCGACCCCGAACTCGACCTCGAGGGCGCGAAGCCCGGGGCGACCAGGCCGGTGGGCGCGACGCCAGGGCGCCCGGCCACGGCCGTCCGGCGACGGGTCGCCGCGACGCTGGTCGCCGCCACGGCGAGCGTCAGCCTGCTCGCCGTTCTCGCCGGTACTGCTGACGCCCGCCCGCTGCCGGGCGACGGCGCCAGCCCGAGCTGCCGCGTCGACGTCCGCTCGTCGGACGTCGCGGGCGGCCTCGCCCGCCACCTGTTCGTCATCTACTACGAGCGGGGCCGCGAGAAGTACTTCCGGGGCGGGCCGAGCAAGGGCGGCGGTTCATCCGGGTCGACCAGCAGCCCGTCGGACTCGAGCTCGTCGGACTCCAGCAGCAGCTCGTCCCACTCCAGCAGTCCGTCGTCGGGGTCGTCGCCGTACGGACCGATCACCACCATCCACGGCGACTACAAGCCCGGGACCATCGACTACGACCGAAAGGCTCCCTCCGTCACCGTGCTGACGGGCGCGGGCGCGTGCGGCAAGGATCGTTGCTTCGCCACCCAGGCACAACGCATCAACAAGCTCAACCGCGGCTACAAGCCGCTCGGGCCGAACAGCAACTCGGTGGCCCATACCTTCCTCGCCCGGTGCAAGGTGCCGGCGAAGACGCCGGGCGGCTGGGCCCCCGGCTGGGGCCAGGTCCTGTAGCTCGGGTCGTCGCGCCGGTTCGGTACGCCCAGGCGGAACCCCGCCTGGCGATCGGAGTGTCTCCGATGGCTCGCCATCGGCGCCTGTCCGGCTGGGCGTGACATCCGGGGCCATCGGCGCCTGTCCGGCTGGACGCAGGCCTCCGGGGAGGTATCGCGCGAGCAGCTTCCCAGGCTGCGCCGGATGCGTCATACCGGGTGCCATGAGCTACGTCATGGTCGATGTCGAGGCGGACGGCCCGGCGCCGGGGCTGTACTCCATGGTCTCGTTCGGCGCGGTGATCGTGACTCCGGCGCTCGACCAGACGTTCTACGGCCAGGTACGCCCGATCTGCGAGGCGTGGATCCCCGAGGCGCTCGCGATCAGCGGGTTCACGCGTGCCCAGCACGAGGCATTCGACGAGCCGAGCGAGGTGATGACCCGGTTCGGTGACTGGATCGCAGCGCACGGCGGCCGGCGGCCGCTGTTCATCTCCGACAACAATGGCTTCGACTGGAGCTTCGTCAACTACTACTTCCACCGCTTCCTCGGCAAGAACCCGTTCGGCCACAGCTCGCAGAACCTGGGCAGCCTGTACAAGGGCGTGGTGAAGGACGTGTTCGCGAACTTCAAGCACCTGCGGGCGACCGCGCACACGCATCATCCGGTCGACGATGCGCGCGGCAACGCCGAGGCGCTGTTGCGGATCAAGCAGGAGCACGAGCTCAAGATCTCGCTCGACTGAAGGTCGGCTGACGGTCCGTGCTGCGGCCGATTGAGGGTACGATGCGCGCGGACGCAGCCCAGCGGAGGACAGCCATGCGCATCGTTTCCGAAGTTCCCCAGGGCGCCGAGCAGGCGCCCGGCGTGGTCGTGATCATGCACGGCCCCGGGCTGGATCGGTTCATCGAGGACCGGGTGGCTGACCTGGCGCGCCACGGCTACGCCGCCGCGGCGCCGGACCTGTATCATCGCCAGCCCGCCGACGACGTCGATATGATGACGCGGATCGGCCGGCTGCGCGACCACGAGATCCTGGCCGACATCGACGGCGCGATCGCGCACCTGCGCGCGCTCGACCAGCCGCGCGTCACCGAGCTCGCGGTGCTCGGGTTCTGCATGGGCGGCCGGATCACGTACCTGGCGGCCGGAGGGCGGCCGGCGGTGTGGCGTGCGGCCGCGGTGTTCTACGGCGGCAACATCATGAAGCCGTGGGGCGACGGGCCGGCGCCGTTCGAGCTCACGCCGCAGATCGCGTGCCCGATGATCGGGCTGTTCGGCCTCGACGATCCGAACCCGTCGCCTGCCGACGTCGACCGGATCGACGCGGAGCTGACCCGGCACGGCAAGCCGCACGAGTTCCACCGCTACGCCGGTGCGGGTCACGCGTTCCTGAACTTCACCAACGCGGAGCGCTACCGCCCTGAGCCGGCGAAGGACGCCTGGCAGCGGGCGCTGGCCTTCCTGGACCGCCACGTGAAGGTCTGAGCGCCCGCGGAAGCCCGAGGAGATTCGAGCGGTTCGAGAATTCGCCGCAGCGACCGCATCCTTTGCGCCCGGCCGGTCGTTGTCGGTGCGGAGCAAGCGAGCATGACGAAGGTCAAGGGACAGGGCACCAAGGACAGCCCGTGGGAGCTGATGACGCCACCCGGCACGTCGAGCTTCGAGGCGTACCGCGATCCGCGCGCCGATCCGCCGGCGCTGGTGGTGCGGGTCGGCAAGACCGAGCTGCGCTATCACGATCGCTGCATCGACGATCTCCACCGGATGCTGCGCGACCACGCCGACTGGATGGTGCTGGGCAGCGCCGACGAGCAGAAGCCGGCGGCCGACGACACGGTCGAGGCCTGGGGCCGGGCGAAGTCCAATCCGGTCAAGGGCTGGTATGGGCTGAAGAACGGGCTGCGCGGGCGGTTCGGGATGTACGTGCCGCCGGTGCTCGAGGCGCTCGGCCTGGCCGAGGTCGAGCACAACCCGCGGAACAACCGGATGCGTGCGATCGCGAACAAGCGCTGACCGGCGCGCCCTCGACGCGGTGGCGGACTATGCTTCCGGTATGGAACCGGCAACGGCGGGGTTCGCGCAGGCGCGCGAAGAGTTCCTGGCCATGGTCGACGAGATCCGACCGCAGCTGCATCGCTACTGCGCGCGGCTGACCGGATCGGTGATCGAGGGCGAGGACATCGTCCAGGACACGCTGGCCAAGGCGTTCTACGCGCTGTCGATGATGCCCGAGGTCCCGCCGCTCCGGCCGTGGCTGTTCCGGATCGCGCACAACGCCGCGCTCGACTTCCTCAAGCGCCACGGCCACAAGTACACCGAGGCGCGCGACGACCTCGACGACACGGCCGGGTTCGAGGACCGCGCCGATCCGGCGGTGGTGCGCGCCGCGCTGTCGCGGTTCCTGGTGCTGCCGGTATCGCAGCGCAGCGCGGTGATCTTGAAGGACGTGCTCGGCCACTCGCTCGAGGACACCGCCGCCACGATGGCCACCACGGTGCCGGCGGTCAAGGCCGCGCTGGTCCGCGGCCGCGGCAAGCTGCGCGACGCCGATGCCGCGCCGGCCGCGCTCGACGCCAGGCGCCGCGCCGAGCTCGATCGCTACGCGTCGCTGTTCAACGCCGGCGACTGGGACGGCGTCCGCGCGCTGGTCGGCGAGGACTGCCGGCTCGACCTGGTGTCGAAGTCGCAGCGCCGCGGCAAGGCGGTCGGAGACTACTTCGCGCGCTACGAGGGGATGGAGGTCGCGGTGCGCGTGGCGGTGGCGTCGCTCGAGGGCGAGCCGGTGCTCGCGGCCTACGTCGGCGACGCGGCACAGCCGTCGTACTTCATCCTCCTGACCTGGGACGCGGGCCGGGTCCAGCTGATCCGCGACTTCCGCTACGTGTCGTACATCGCCGACGAGGCAGAGTGCGTGGCGGCGCGATGACCCGCGATCGCCTGCCGCCGATCCCCGCCGAGCAGTGGACCGAGGACCAGCGGCGGTCCGCCGAGGAGGTGATGCGCGGGCCGCGCGGTGCGCTGGTCTCTCCGTTCGTGCCGCTGCTGCGCAGCCCCGAGCTGATGCGCCACACCCAGCGGATGGGCGAGTACCTGCGCTACCGCAGCGCGCTGGCGCCGCGGTTGTCCGAGCTCGCGATCCTCATCACCGCGCGGCGCTGGCGGCAGCCGATCGAGTGGGCGATCCACGCGCCGATCGCCGAGCGCGCCGGCGTCGCGCCAGAGACCGTGCGGGCGATCGGCGAGGGCCGGCGGCCGGCGGCGCTGCGCGACGATGAGGCCGCGGTGCACGCGCTCTGCGTCGAGCTCCACGACGGCGGCGAGGTCTGCGACGCCACGTGGGCCGGGGCCGTCCGCCAGCTCGGCGAGCAGGGCACGATCGACCTGATCGGCATCGCCGGCTACTACGCATTCCTGGCGATGGTGATGAACGCCGCGCGCACCGACCTGCCGGCGTCGGCGGTGGTGACGCCGCCGTGGCTCGACGCCGGCGGCTGACTGGCTCAGGGCTTGGCCGGGGTCCGCACCACCTCGCGGAGCAGGCTGATCTGCGTCGCGACGCTGGTGGCGGACGGCTCGTCGGCGAAGCTGGCGAGCACCTTGCAGCGGAACGGCGCGCCGGGAATCTCGACGCGGTAGTCGACGACGAACGGCCGGTCGAAGTCGACACGGGGCGCGACACCGCCGGCGCCGAACCGCGCGTCGAGCTCGCCGCGGGTGATCGCAACGCCCGCCGGCGTGATCTCGAGCTCGCCGAGGTTGCCCTTGTTCTTGCCCAGGTTCTCGCGGGTCAGCGCCAGCCGGCTCGCCCCGGCGGGCGGCGGCTCGACGATCGAGTAATCCCGGGTCTTGGCCACCAGCGAGCCGGAGATCCCGAGCGCACCGAGCGCGCCGGCGAGGTCGACAGGCGGCAGGGTGCAGAGCTGTTCGCTCCAGGTGCGAAGCTGATCGAGGCTGATCGTCATGGCGGAGGGCCGCGGACCCGCTGGCCCGGACCCCGAGTGTAGCCGCTGGTCGTCGCCACCGGGAGGTGTCGGGCCACGCGGCTGCACGTCGGCGTCGCGCTGGCAGCCCCCGGCGAGCGCCCCGGCGAGCGCCATCGCCGCCGCCCAGCACACGCGGCGTCCTGGTCTGGTCAGCTTCGTCTGCACGAGTCAGGCCCTACAGCCGCTTGAACAGGTACTCGACCTTGAACAGCACGTCCGCGAACTCCGGATCTGCGGTCTCGAACTCGCGCGCCGCGTAGACCCCGAGCGTCAGGCTGCGGACCTTGTCCCGGTCCGGCTTCTCGTGAGCCTCGACCGTCTGCTTCATGTACGTCAGCTGCGCCTTGATCGAGTCGTAGATCCGGGCGCCGTTCGAGTCCGCCAGGCGCTTCTCGACCAGTGCGAGCCCCTTGTCGATCAGGCCCGGCAGGTCGCCCGGCTCGAGGTTCGTGCTCATGCTGCGCAGTGTACGCCCGTCGGTGGCGCGTCGCGAACCCACTCGCTATCCTGGCCGGGTGAACCCGACCCTCGCAGCCGAGTCCGTCGCGAGCGTGGTCTTCGACATGGAGACCCGAGATCCCGACGACGCGCTCACGCTCTGCCTGCTGGCCACGCACCCGCGGCTGCGGCTGGCCGCGGTCACGGTCACCCCCGGCACCCCGCAGCAGCTCGCCGTGGTCCGCGAGATCCTGCACCGCCTCGAGCGCAGCGTCCCGATCGGCGCGCGCGACACCGCGAGCCGCAAGGCCGAGGCGGTCTCGGCGTTTCATCCGGCGTGGCTCGGCGCGCTGCCCGACGCCAGCGCCGACGGCGTCGCCCACGACATCATCGCCCGCGCATTCACCGCGGATCCGGCCACGGTGCTGCTCACCGGGGCTCCGTTGCAGAACCTACGGAACCTGCTCCGCGAGCACCCGTCGCTGGCGATCCGCCGCTGGGTCGCCCAGGGCGGCTTCGCCGGCGACAACCTGGTGC
>Ga0307515_10020600_pt1 | contig 11750 bp, 7 predicted proteins | sample 17_EM_MG_FD_194513 | JGI IMG/M metagenome (GOLD analysis project Ga0307515, IMG submission 194513) | Populus trichocarpa ectomycorrhiza microbial communities from riparian zone in the Pacific Northwest, United States - 17_EM | ecosystem: Host-associated > Plants > Roots > Unclassified | place...
GCTCTTAATTTGAGGGTATTTTTTTTTTTAAATCTACCAAAAATTCAGCAAAGTTTCGTTTGTATTTAGGAAATCCCAAGTTATCGACTACTATCAATTTACTCAATTAACCCATCATCACAAAGTCTCAGAATTTCAGACCTTATATCAATCATCATAATTCAACACCTCATACAATCCACACAATATATATATATATACACACACACACACGAGTAAGTTCAATATGAACCTAGCCCACATATCATCATAATTCAGTATTTTATTTATGTAATAAGTGTTCTTAAACATTTCAAAAGGGTTAATTACAAGATAACTAAAATACTACATGTTAAGCTGAACTTTTATAAATACATCAAGGTTTACACAAAAGCATACTACATAAACGCGTTAATTCCCTTTTGTTTAAGTTAAATATTTACATAAGCTTGACAAAGTAGAGTTGTAAACTAATGATCTCTCTGGACATTTGTTGGACCTGTTACATAAATAAACATACCATTATATTCATAAAAGAAATATATATATGTTCATGTAATGTATACGAATGAAGTATTAATTTTTTTATCGGACCTATAAGAATTCTAACAGACAACTTATATTTTGCTTGTAAATCTTTTAAACCCAATTAACACTCATTTGCATATTCTTAATTTGAATACTCTTATTTACTTGCATGAACCGGGTGGCCTTGCAAAGTCTAATCTTGTAATTCATTTTCTGAAAATCCTATCACAGATGCCATTAGCCAAATCTAATCTTGTAATTCATCTCCCTGCAATCCTATCACGGATGCCATTAGCCGAACCTAATCTTGTAAATGCACTAGACTTTATTTACATTAAACACGATATTCATTGTAATTGCATTCACCATAAGAATTTTAAATTGTAGAAGTGCAAATAGAAGGGAAAATCACGCACCTGCTCTGCCTGTCTCGCGACCTCCCCTAACAGAAGATCCAATCCTGGTTGCTCCTCCTGAATCACAAGGAAGTTTTTGGTTATGATTCCTTCAAGCCGATATTATAGAAAATCCATATTCATCCATTACTCATATGTTACTTTCTATGCATGTTCATTTCCTCATAATAACATACATACATATATCATGTATATTTTTAGAGTTAGTATCTCAATGTGCAAGTGTTTGTATGACTCAATTCTTTTATATTCTTACATACAATATTCATGTGAAAGTCTACTATTAGTGTCTAACTTTGAACTGTTACTGTCCAACCGTTACTGTCTAGACATTGAACTGTTACTGTCCAACCATTACTGTCCAACCGTTACTGTCTAGACATTAAACAGTTACTGTCCAACCGTTATTGTCTAGACATTGAACTATTATTGTCCAATTGTTACTGTCTAGATATTGAACTGTTACTGTCTGAACACTCATCAGATTTTTAACTATATCTAGAGTTCTACAACTCCATTTTAAGTGAGATTTATCTCGTTAGAAAGCTAAGACACGAGGCTACAAGTTCTCTAAAGGAAGGAGAACCCAGTTCTGCCTCCAAGATAGTCAAAATTGCTCATCAACTAATCAGTCCTATCGCCCTACAGAATCAGTCATGACTCAGTCTCGGTTGGTAACCTATAACTGGAGTTCTACATCTCCAAATTGAGCAAGACCAATTTTCTTGGTTAGCTAACATCCAAATCTACAATTTCTATGAAGGAACCCGATCCTAATTCTCTCATCCTCCTACCCAAAATCTCACCGAAAGTCAGGAGACGAGTCTGTCCAAATTCATCACCCCCTTCCCTTCACACAATACTTTCATAAACTACATACCACACATGAATTAACTTAATTTTAACAACAAATACTTTTTCTCCAATTCATGTCTAAGAACCCTAACCTATAATTAAATATCAAGGCATCAATTCATTATCGAATTTGAAATGAATTTTTAAGATCATGTTTAGAACACCTTACCCGGTACGAATTAAGATTTTGATTTTTAACTCCCTCCTTTATTTTCTTCTTGTTCAATTTTCTTGTTAATCTTTTGCACACAAGTGTTAATCCCATCTATAAACCCTTAATCTTGGATGAGTTCTTGAAATTTTAGTGTTTCTCTCTTGATTTTGCAAGAATAGATACAAAACTCCCTATTTTCTTTCCTTATGGTTCCTGCAGATTTTTGGTGAGGAGAGGGTATTTATACGCTATAATTTTCCTTATTTGCATTTAGGTCTCATTTTCTTTGAGTGTATTATTCTCTTTAATTAAATCCAACCCTCAACAGTACCAGGTTTATTATAATGTCTCGAATTATTCCGCCCGGAAATTTATATTCAAAAACTTTTTGAATTCCTGTTTTTATTTAACCATATGCATGGATTTCTTCACTTTTATTTATTTATTTATTTTCCCCGGGGTTTACATTTTCCCCTCCTAATAGAAATTTCATCCTCGAAATTTGAGTGATGTACCTGAGTTTATAAATAAGTCAGGGAATTTTTGTCTCATTTCTGATTCTTTCTCCCATGTTTCTTCCTCAATTTGTGAGCTTCGCCATAAGACTCTGATGATGGGAACTTTCTTATTACGAAGTTCTTTCTCGCCCCAATCGAGTATCTTTATTGGTCTTACCTCAAGTGTTAAGTCTTCTTTTACCTCCACTAGCACTTGAGGTAACACTCTCGAAGGGTCTACATCAGCTTTTTGCAGTAAAGAAACATGGAATACATTGTGAACCTTGGCCAACTATGAGAGCAAGTTTATTTCATATGTTATAGGTCCGATACGTTTTCAGATTTCAAATGGTCTAATGAACCTCGGAGCTAACTTCCCCTTCATGCCGAATCTTAGCATGTGCTTCCATGGAGCTACCTTCAGAAATACTTTATCTCCAGGACAAAATTCAAGTGGTCTTCTTCGAATATCTGCATACTTCTTTTGTCTATCCTGAGCCACCTTCATTCGATCCTTAATAATCCTAACTTTTTCAGTAGTGATTTGTACTAATTCTGCCTCATACAACTTTTTGTCTCCAACTTCTTCCCAACACAAGGGTGTCCTACACTTTCTGCCATAAAAGAGCTTCAAATAGGGCCATTCCAATTGTTGTCTGATAACTGTTATTATACGTGAATTCTACTAGTGACAGGTGCTCCTCCTGGTTTCCATGAAATTCCAAAACACATGCCCTTAGTAAATCCTCTAAGATCTGAATAACTCTCTCAGATTGGCCATCAGTCTGCAGATGAAAGGCAGTACTGATACTCAAATTTGTTCCCAAGGCACGTTGTATGCTCGGCCAGAAAAGTGAAGTAAATCTTGGGTCTCAGTCTAAAACAATTGATGTTGGGATTCCATGAAGCCTTACAACTTCGTTCACATAAATCTTAGCCAACTTGTCAACTGGATCTGTCATCTTTACTAGTAGGAAGATGGCAGACTTAGTTAATCGATCCATAATGACCTAGATTGCATTATTTCCCCTCTTTCCTCTAGGTAGTCCCGACACAAAGTCCATTGTGATCATCTCCCACTTCCACTCAGGGATTGGTAATGGTTGTAACAGCCTTGCCGGTTTTCGGTGTTCTACTTTTACTTGTTGGAAAATACTACATTTTGCCACGTAGCCAGCCACTTCTTTTCTCATATTTGGCCACCAGTAGTACTGTTTCAGATCCGGGTACATCTTAATACTACCTGGATGTATAGTGAATTTAGACTCGTGGGCCTCTCGTAGTAACTTTTGTTTAAAGGCTTTGTTGTCAGGCACATACATATGTCGTCCCAACATCACTATTCCATCATCACCCATTTGAAAAAGAGTTTCACCACCCGATTCCAGTTTGATTCTTACTTTTAACACTTCATCATCAAGCTGTTGTGCCTCTAATAATTGCTCTCGATATCCTGACTTTACCCTTAGTTGAGCCATTAAGGATCCTTCCTGACTCATATTTAATACTGCCCCCAATCTCTTTAGCTCAATCATGGTTTCCTCATTCCAAGTTGCTAGTCCACCCCTAATCGCCTTGTCTTTACGGCTGAGAGCATCCGCGACTACATTCGCTTTTCCTGGATGATAATCTATGATACAGTCGTAGTCTTTAATTAATTCTACCCATCTCCGTTGTCACATGTTTAACTCTTTCTGCAACATCAGATATTTAAAGCTCTTATGATCCGTGAAAATTTGAACCCGGGATCCGTATAAGTAGTGCCTCCATACTCGTAAAGCAAAAACTATTGCTGCCAATTCTAAGTCATGAACTGCGTAGTTGACTTCATGAGTCTTCAATTGTCTCGATGCATAGGCAACTACTTTTCCATGTTGCATTTGGACACAACCCAGTCCTTTTCTTGAGGCATCACTGTAGACTACAAAGCCTCCTGTTCCGGATGGAAGGATTAGTACGGGGGTAGTAGTAAGCCTTCTCTTCAATTTTTGAAAGCTTTCATCGCACTCCTTTGACCACTCCCATCTTATGTTCTTCCTGGTGAGTCGTGTCAATGAAATTGTTATAGTTGAAAACCCTTTGATAAACCTTCTATAATACCCTACCAATCCGAGAAAACTACGAATTTCAGTTACCGTAGTAGGTCTTTCCCATCTCAAAACTGCTTCCACCTTCCGAGGGTCCACAAAAATGCCTTTTGAAGACACTACATGCCCTAAAAAGGTAACTTCTTTTAACCAGAAGTCACATTTATCCAACTTGGCATACAATTGGCGGCTCCTCAGAGTCTGTAGTGTCTGTCTCAGGTGTTGTTCATGCTCCTCATAGAATTTGGAGTAAACCAAGATGTCATCGATGAATACAACAACAAACATATCAAGGTATGGTTGGAATATTCGGTTCATTAAATCCATAAAAAATACTGGAGCATTAGTTAATCTAAAGGGTAGCACCAAGAACTGAAAGTGTCCGTAGCGAGTTCTGAAGGCAGTTTTTGGCACATCTGGTAGTATCCTGATCTTAAAATCAATCTGTTCTTTACAGTCACTTTATTCAGCTGACGGTAATCTATGCAAAGCCTCAACGTTCCATCTTTCTTCTTCACAAATAATACGGGTTCCTCCCAAGGTGAGTTGCTTAGTCGTATGAACCCTTTGTCTAAAAGCTCCTGCAATTAAATTTTCAACTCATCCAATTCTTTTGGGGCCATTCTATACGGTGGTTGGGCTATAGGAGACACCTCAAATATGTCAATGGTGACTTCAACTTCTCTTTCTGGGGGTAGTCCTGGCAATTGTTTCGGAAATACATCCGGAAATTCCCTCACAATTGGAATGTCAGACAGTCCTATTTTACTCTTTTTCGAATTTATCACATAGGCAAAGTATGTTGTACAACCTTTCTTTAGTAGTTTTCTCGCAACCATAACCGAGATTATATTTGTAAAGTTGGAAATTCTTTCCCCTTTAAAGACCATTGTTTCACCCTTAGCCCCTTGGAAGTATATTGTTTTTGTAAAGCAGTTGATTAGTACTTAAAAGTGCATTTTTATCAAGGTTTTATATCATCATTTTGCACTTAAAATATCAATAACTCCTTAACTAAAGCATGTTTTATAATAACAAGTGTGATACTATAAGATACCTTTAATTTATGGTAAATGTTCATCTTAAATGCAGGTCTATCACATAAATCAAAGGATTGATTGATGAGTTTAACTATTGAAATTGAGAAGACAAAGAGAGGGGCAAGCTTAGAAAATAGATGTTGGTTCAGTCCAAACTGGAACACTATTTGGTTATTGGATCATACCTGGAGCTGTAGAACTTGGATTTAGGTTGGGTCTATATGGATGAAAAGCTAAGACATAGGCCTAAAACTTTCATGAAGATTCCAAGATTAAAAAAGGTCGTTTTCAAGTTCAAATTGTAGCAACAACGGAGAAGTCAAAATTTGTCCTACAACCCAGACAATATTCAGTTTTTAGCCCATGTCTCGAGTTCTAGAAGTCCAAATGCGCCGATTCTTATTTTGTTGGAAAGCTGAGATAATTTCTTAGAACTCTCATGATTGACCTTTAAATAAAAAATTAATTTGTGCTTATTCATAATCGACCTTTAAATTTGCAATCATACTATTAATTATTAGTTTATATTTGATAATGTGGTGAAATAATATTTTTAAAAATTAATTTAATATTTTTTTAATATAAAAGTAATTTAAAAAAAATTATTACGATTCTAGATTTTATTATGATAAAATTATGTACTAGCTATATTGTTTTTTAATTATTTTCTATATTATTCTCGGCTATGTTTAAAAAGAAAAAGAAAAGAAAAAGAAAAAGAAAAAGAAAAAGTGGTCTACAACGAAGGTCTGACATTTCGCTTACAAACATTAAAGTAAACAAGGTCATACTTGTTGAAAAGAGAAATGTTTTTGAAACTTTCTGGCACCCTTCGCTTTCAAGGTGTTTATTTATAATTCTTTGAAATAAAGAGGTTTTGTATGTCTTACAAATGGCGATCCAGTGATTTGTCCTTTCGGAACATTTATATATTAATCATATTATAATCCATCGTGTTCGTCGAATTGTTTGCTTTAATCATCATCAGGCAATCATTAATAATGACTTTGAGATTCATAACCCACCACTCATCATTTGCCACGTTTGCTTGTTTAATTTCTTACTTTTCATTTTCATCTTATTTGCATCCTGTTATTTTCCTAATGTAACATCGGTTGTGTATATAATGAAATAAAAAAAAATTTTAATATTGTAAAATAATATTTTTATGAAAATTTTTCTAACCATACTGTAAAAAGAAAAATTGCTAGTAAAAAATAGCCACATACCATAAGAAATTTCAAGCTTATATATTGGCAAGCATATAAAAAATAATAATAAAAGGATAGTTTTGTATTATTAATGTAAGATTGAGCCATTAATAAAATATATTTATTAGAAATTGTATTCATAACTATTTTAATAAAAATTGTTATTTATATTTTTTATGTTTGTTTAATTTCCCTCGTAAGTTCGTGTGTACACATAACTCTCAAGATCTCCACCCCCTGCGCGCGGCTAGAGGCAGCTGTAGACAAATTCCTCGATCCAATTTAGTGGTGGGCCTGATTCATTATTCAGGCTTGATCATTCCACACCACTAAAAAGTTGGTAAATATAAATGAAAACAATGATAAAAAATTTTTGTTGATATATTACAATAATTTTTACTATTTATTAATAAACATTGATTAAAAAAATTCAATCGGTCTATACAAAGGGAATGGCGAGCGGTATTATAATGAGACTTAAAAAGACAAATTATATAGTGACATGACATTTGTATTGACAACATGACCGACAAAGTTACTGCTACAATAATTTTGTTGGGAAAGTTGTCGGTGATATTTAATTTATGACCTAGAAATCAACCCTCCTCTCCCCTTCCTCATTTCTTCTTTTTTCTTATGCATTTTTTTCTGCAACAAATAGGCACCCCTTCCCCCCTAATCTCAACACAATTCAACCTCCCATAACAAATTCAGCCACCACAACATTCAATTTGTCAGCATCCGTGTTCTGATTCAAATTTTATTAAGAATTCTCCATTTTATGTAGCATATCTACCTTCTTCTTTTTTTATTTGAACTCAATTTTAAAATGTTGATTTTTTTGCATATTTTTTGTAGTATATGCATTTTGTTTGGGTGTTTATTTGTTTTATAGTTTTTTCTCATATAAATTTGTTATAAGGATTTATGATTTGTACATGTTAGGGTTTGTTTTAGATTTTATAAAATTATATTTATTTGTAAATTGATGAAACTTATGTCGAATTTCTAACTTAGGTGTTCTATGATAAAATAAATAATAGCTCATTTAACAAGTCCATTTTATATTTTGTTAATTTTATTGTCGAGTTGAAATTTTCAGTCAATGCAAAGAAATTTGAATTTATGTAGATAATTGATAATGAATTAAGAGTACTATGAAAATAGATTGAATAAGTTTGAGCTAAATCAATATTTTTGTAAATTATTAGTTAACGTAGTTAATTAATACATGTTGTCATCATTATTTTATATAGGTTTGAATGGATGATCATTCATGGATGAATAGAGATTTATCCCAAAGGTTGTAGAGGATGGATTATTGTAATGAATTTCAAAGTTTTATTAATTACGCACTATCTAATCTGAGAAATATTAGTGGAGAGGTATTAGATGTCTATGTAAGAGGTGTAAAAATAAAAAGTTTCTCAATCTAGATGTTGTAACGGTGCATCTTCTACAAAAAGGTTTATAGAGAAATACTTGTGTTGGTATGCACATGGAGAACCATTTGTTCTTCATGCTACCTTAGTAGAAAGGATGGTTGAGTCAACTTCTAGTTCTAGCAACGTGCATGGAGTTGTAGATGACAATAGTAATGCTTATAGGAATATGGTTATGGATGCGATGAGAATAAATCAGTGTCATGTCGATCAATGTTCAATCATAGATGAATAACCTAATGTAAACGCGACCAGGTTTTTTTTATCTTTTGAAAGATTCTGACGAATCATTATAGGATGGTTGCACAAATCATAGTAAATTATTGGTCGTTGCATGAGTATTCAACATCACATCAGATTATGAGTTGAGTGAGGCTGATTATGATAAAATTACCAAATGGGCAAGAAGCATTTTACCTGAAGGAAACATGCTGAAAGAGAGCTTGTATGCTGCTAAGTCCATGATGTAACCCCTCGGTTTAGGATACTAGAAAATTGATATAGGTCCAAACTTCTACATGTTGTACTACCTTGAAAATGCAGAGTTAACCGATAGCAACCTGTGAGCATTCTTGTCGGACACAGAAAACATAGATACTCCCCAATCATACCTAGACTGCAGAGGTTATTCATGTCACCAAAAACTATTGAGTGCATGATATGAAACTAATCACATAATGTGGTAAATAAAGTGACGGTGCACCCTTCCGATGGTGAAGCCTAAAAACACTTTAACAGTGTGCATCCTCAGTTTTCAGTGGAGATAAGGAACATGCATCTTGGCTCAATGGATTCAATCCATTCGAGCCATTTGCTGCTATTTATTCTTGTTAGCTGGTGACACTCACGATTTACAACATGCCACCGGGGATGTGTATGAGCTCGGAGTTCATATTTTTATCTACGGTCATACCCAGTCCTAATAGTTCAGGTCAAAATATAGATGTTTATCTTTGACCATTGATTGATGAGTTGAAGTAGTTGTGGTCATCCGGGGCTTTGACTTATGATGTATCGAGGAAACAAAATTTTATGATGAAGACAACTTTGATGTGAACTATCAATGATTTTCCAATTTATGGAATGGTTTCTAGTTGGAGCATGCATGGAAAACTAGCATGTCCATATTGTATGGAAAATAAGAAGGCATTCAAGCTAACAAATGGCAGTAAAACATTTTGTTTTAATACCACAAGCAGTTTTTGCCAATAGATCACAAGTTCATAAAGAATAGAAAAGACTTATTTGTTGGTAGAGTTGAAAGGGATGTCGCACCATTGCTTCTTTCAGGTGAAGAGTTGTATAGCATGGTGTCAAAGTACGGTGACATTGTCTTTGGTTTTCAATTCGGCAAGCAGAAGTTTCTTGGTTTCGATTTTACCTACAATTGGGTATAGTGAAGTATTTTCTGAGAGTTTCATTATTGGAATACCAATCTCCTCCATTATAACCTTGATGTCATGTACATAGAAAGAACGTGTTTGAGAACATTTTCAACATGGTTATGGACGTGAAGGGGAAGACAAATGATATTATCAAAGACAACCTTTCAATGTAAGTTTGTTTTTCTTTCATAACGACATGTTTAATAATTTTTGAAAAAATAATATCATTTAACAAATACAATTTCATGTTTACAAACATTGAGAATGCTAGAACAATAACATCAGTCTTTAAATCATTGATGGAAATTCAATTGTTTCAATGGAGCCAAGTTTTCCAAACATCCTGAATGGAAACTGCAGGTCGATGCATGGTTTTCAAAGTTCAAAGTTAGCATTAAATTAAATATTTTTTTATGTTAATTTGGACCGTTTATTGAAATTACTGAAATTTTCCTTTTATAAATTTTTATTTCAAGGGCAAATTGAAATAGGAGAGAGCTGATGATAATGTTGTGAGGAGGGTTTGGAAAAATCACAATGCAATTAGGTAAGCTTAAATTCAAGATAATTTTTTTTATTCCAAATATTAAAATTTTATTTTACATTTACTAATAGATAATTAGTTTGTACCATATAAGTTGCGTGATTTTTTGTATGAGGCACAAAAAAAAAGAAAACATATACAAAAGAAAGAGAGCTTTCAGGCTGGAATGATGTGGCAGTTTGGAAGGATTTCAGACCATCATACGGCTTAGAGGTTGTATGGGCAAAATAAATTTAGCATGTGATGTCCGCGTGTTTCACTCAACAGTCACAATCCGGTACGGACAACCAGAACTAGCGTGTTCACGGTTTCGTTACCACGCATATCGACAGCTCTGTTCTGTTAGTTTTGCATGCGAAGCGGATGGTAGGATTTTTTTTATTACATCTATTTTTTTATTAGTTGTTTTTTTTATTATATTTAACTAACAATATTTCTTTATTGCATGCTACAATTCTTAGATGCGAGCCAAGCTCAATGGAGCTTTTTTTTGAAACGTATATCTGGAGTGCTAATCGCCAAAAAGGGATGCAGCAATTCGTGGATAGCTAAGCTCAACACTTTGTGGTATGTTGGTTTTCAACCATTTTTTTCTTAAGTTATTATTTCCTTGAATTTGATGAATTTATTTATCTTTCTAGGATACATATAACAGCCGGTTGAAGGAGAGATAAGGGGACGATCCTTCGACCCATCCAAATCTCGATCCAAATTTGTGGTTATTGGAGGCAGGATCATCTGGTAGACCTGATAGAAATTGGGTGTATGGATTCTCTAACACTACAGTCAAGAAATTACAGACGACCAGTAGTGCTTCGACAGTTGGATGTTTGCAAATGATTCTGAGCGTTCAAACTCTAGAGTTTGCGGTGATGTTAGATCAATGGGTACAAGATTAGACAACCCATCTTAATGATAAATATGAACAACTCACTGTTTATTATGAAGAACTCTGTCGATTGGTAATGGAGATGAGATCATAAATTGGTGGTTCATTTGCACCCCCTAATTGGTCTTATACTCCCGGCAATGAGCATCCTTCTCCTCCCCCAACATCGTCTCTATTTTAGATGTATTGTATTTGAACGTACAAATATTTAAATTTGTAATAAATATTTGATTTTTATACTAATATATTTTAAAATTATAAAATAAATTTATTTTAATTATTTTTCTACTTCTGTTCAATATATATATATATATATATATTAAATATTACTGACGAGGTTACCGAAGAAACTAGACTATCGTTATATTCTAGAGAGTTGGTAAAGAATTACTGCAAATGCCACTATTATTGTTGGATTACCAACAAAACTATTATGTCAGTATATTCCAGAAAGTTTGAAAAAAAATACTACAAATGTAACTACTATTGTTAACACGATGATAGAATTACAGATGGTATTCTATCGGTGATATGTTATATTTACCGATGGAATAAAGCAGGTAAAAAAGATTTAGTCACTTTGTCCGTTTGTAAATCCATATGTATATTTATTACTGACGGACTCACCAACAATCCATAAATTACCGATGAGATTTTTTCCAACGAGATTTTTTCCATCCATGATTCCGTTGGTAACATATGTACCAATCGACTGCTAGTGTA
>Ga0307515_10020601_pt1 | contig 11750 bp, 13 predicted proteins | sample 17_EM_MG_FD_194513 | JGI IMG/M metagenome (GOLD analysis project Ga0307515, IMG submission 194513) | Populus trichocarpa ectomycorrhiza microbial communities from riparian zone in the Pacific Northwest, United States - 17_EM | ecosystem: Host-associated > Plants > Roots > Unclassified | place...
TACAACTAAGCGCGCCACACCGGCCGACCAAGGAGACCCGATGAATGTGAAGACCCTGGCAGCCACCGCGCTGCTTGCCGCCTCGTCCCTCGCCGCCCACGGCCAATCGGACAAACCCATTCACCTGATCGTGCCGTACCCGCCGGGCGGGTCGTCGGACATCATTGCCCGCGCCATCAGCCAGCCGCTGGGCGAGGCGTTCAAGCAGACGGTCATCGTCGAGAACAAGCCCGGCGCCAACGGCAACACCGGCACCGACTACGTCGCCAAGGCCGCACCCGACGGCCTCACCATCCTGCTGTGCGACGTGGGCGCGCTGGCCATCTCGCCGTCGGTCTACGCCAAGCTGCCCTTCAATCCGTCGAAGGACCTGAAGGGCGTGGGCATGCTGGCCTACTCGCCGCACCTGCTGGTGGTGCACCCCTCGGTGCCGGCCAACAACCTGAAGGAACTGGTTGCGCTGTCGCAGAAGAACGAGCTCAACTTTGCCGTCACCGCGATGGGCAGTGCGCCGCACCTTGCCGGCGTGGCGGTCGAGAAGGCAACGAAAGCGAAGTGGCAATACATCCCGTACAAGGGCGGCTCGCTGGCGGTGGCTGACACCGTGGCCGGGCAGACGCAGGTGGTGATGAACGGCATGCTGGCCACGCTGCCCTTCGTGCAGTCGGGCAAGCTGAAGGTGCTGGGCGTCTCCAAGAGCACCCGCGTGCCGCTGCTGCCTAATGTGCCGACGATCGCCGAGCAAGGCATCCCGGGCTTCGAGTCGGGCACCTGGCAGGGCGTGCTCGTGCCGGCCGCGACGCCGCCGGCGGTGATTGCCAAGCTGTCCCAGGAACTGACGCGCATCATCCACTCACCCGAAGTGCGGTCGCGCCTGTCGGCGCAAGGTGCCGAGGTGTCGACGCTGACGCCGGCGGAGTTCGGGCCCTTCTTCGAGCGCGAGCGCACGAAGTGGGCCAAAGTGGTGGCCGACGGCAACATCAAGCTCGACTGAAGCCCACCTTTCCAAATCTGACGGAGGAGACTGCGATGAGAGAGAACCGCTTGCGCACGATGTGGAAGGCCGGTGAGGCCGCCCTCAATGGGTGGCTTGCCATCCCCAACAGCTTTTCGGCCGAGACCATGGCCCACCAGGGCTGGGACACGCTGACCATCGACCTGCAGCACGGCGTGGTCGATTACCAGGCCATGGTCACGATGCTGCAGGCCATCTCCACCACGCCCACGGTGCCGGTGGTGCGCGTGCCGTGGCTCGAACCGGGCATCCTGATGAAGACGCTCGACGCGGGCGCCTACGGCGTCATCTGCCCGATGGTCAACACCCGTGAAGACGCCCAGAAGCTGGTGGCGTACACGCACTACGCACCGATGGGCACGCGCAGCTTCGGCCCGGTGCGCGCGCTGCTCTACGGCGGCGCCGACTACCCGACGCATGCCAACGAGACCATCGTCACCTTCGCGATGATCGAGACGGCCAAGGCGCTCGACAACCTCGACGACATCCTCTCCGTCGAAGGGCTGGACGCGATCTACATCGGCCCGTCGGACCTGTCGCTCGCGCTCGGCTGCACGCCGACCTTCGACGACGTGGACCCGAAAGCCGCCGAGGCGATCGACCACATCCTCGAGCGCGCCAAGGCGCACGGCGTGGTGGCAGGCATCCACAACGGCACGCCCGAGGCGGCGCTGAAGCGCATTGCCAAGGGTTTCCAGTTCGTGACGGTCGGCTCGGACGCGCGGCTGATGGCCGCCGGCGCGCAGCAGGTCGTCAGCAAGATGCGCACGGGCAGGGCGGCAGCGCCGTCGAACTCGGGCTCCTACTGATTCAAGGCAAGGAACGAACATGAAAATCGGATTCATCGGTCTGGGCATCATGGGCACGCCGATGTGCGGCCACCTGATCGCGGCAGGGCACGAACTCTTCATCCACACCCGCAAGCAGGCGCCGGCCGAGATCGCAGGCAAGACCACGGCCTGCCCGAACGCTGCCGCGGTGGCGCAGGCCGCCGAGATCGTCTTCCTGATGCTGCCCGACACGCCCGACGTGGAGTCGGTGCTGTTCGCCAAGGGCGGCGTGGCCGAGGGTTTAGGCAAAGGCAAGACGGTCGTCGACATGAGCTCCATCTCGCCGATGGAGACCAAGGCTTTCGCCAAGAAGATCAACGACCTGGGTTGCGACTACCTCGACGCGCCGGTATCGGGTGGCGAGGTTGGCGCCAAAGCCGCGTCGCTCACCATCATGGTCGGCGGCCCCGAGGCCGTGTTCGAACGCGTGAAGCCGCTGTTCGAGAAGATGGGCAAGAACATCACGCTCGTCGGTGGCAACGGCGACGGCCAGACCTGCAAGGTGGCCAACCAGATCATCGTGGCGCTCAATATCGCAGCCGTCGGCGAAGCCTTGCTGTTCGCATCGAAGGCAGGCGCTGACCCGGCCAAGGTGCGCCAGGCGTTGATGGGCGGCTTCGCCGCGAGCCGCATTCTCGAAGTGCATGGCGAACGCATGATCAAGCGCACCTTTGCGCCGGGCTTCCGCATCGCGCTGCATCAGAAGGACCTGAACCTCGCGTTGCAAGGCGCGCGCACGCTGGGTGTCGCGCTGCCGCAGACCGCGAGTGCTGCGCAGCTGATGCAAACCTGCGCCGCCAACGGCGGTGGGCAGCTTGACCACTCGTCGCTGGTCAAGGCACTCGAACTGATGGCGCATCACACGGTGATGCCTGACGCCGCCAGCTGATTCAACCGCCGATCTTTTGCGGTTAAGCGGCGAGTAAGCGACGGAGCAGGCGGCGGTGCGTTGGCGCCGCCCTCTGCATCGCCCAAGCCCGTTGGCGAGCTGCACGGCTCGGCCACAATGGACGCATGAGCCTCGACCCCCACACCTTTCTTCGGTCATTGTTCGATGCGGCGATCGCTGCGGCCCAGCCCTCGGTGACGATGGCTGCGCACCTGCCCCCGCCGCCCAAAGGGCGCACGCTCGTGCTGGGTGCCGGCAAGGCAGGCGGTGCGATGGCGGCTGCCGCCGATGCGCTGTGGCCGCAAGCTGCGCCGCTGTCAGGGCTGGTGGTCACGCGCTACGGCCACGTGCCGCCGGCGTACCTGTTGCAACCTGGGCGCATCGAAGTCGTCGAAGCATCGCACCCGGTGCCCGATGAAGCGGGCGCGCAGGCGGCACACCGCATCGCCGCGCTGACCCATGGCCTGACGGCTGACGACCTGGTGCTGTGCCTGATCTCGGGCGGCGGCTCGGCGCTGCTCTCGATGCCGGCTGAGGGCATCACGCTCGAAGACAAGCAGCGCATCAACCGCGCGCTCCTGCACAGCGGCGCCACCATCACCGAGATGAACTGCGTGCGCAAGCACCTGTCGGCCATCAAGGGCGGCCGCCTGGCGGCGATGTGCGCACCGGCGCGCGTGGTCACGCTGCTCATCTCCGACGTTCCCGGCGATGACCCGAGCGTGATCGCGAGCGGCCCGACCGTGGCCGATGCGAGCACCTGTGCCGATGCATTGGCCATCCTCGACCGCTACGGCATTGAAGTTCCTGCAGCGGCCTTGCAAGGCTTGCGCAGCGGCGCCTTCGAAACGCCGAAGCCGGGTGACCCGCGCCTGGCCGGCCACACGCTGCACATGATCGCCACGCCGCAGGCCAGCCTCGAAGCGGCCGCAGCAGCGGCGCGCGCGGCCGGCGTGCCGGCCTACATCCTCAGCGATGAGATCGAAGGCGAGTCGCGCGAAGTCGGCAAGGTGCATGCGGCCATGGCGCGTGCGGTCGCGCGCCGCGGTGAGCCCTTCGCGAAACCCTGCGTCATCTTGAGCGGCGGCGAGACCACCGTCACGGTCAAGCGCAGCGCCGACCCGAAGGCGCCGAAGGGTCAGGGCGGGCGGGCCACCGAGTTCCTGCTCGGCTGCGCGATCGCACTGCAGGCCGAGCCGAACGTGTGGGCGCTGGCGGGTGACACCGATGGCATCGACGGCGTCGAGACCAACGCCGGCGCCATCGTCACACCGACCACGCTGGCCCGCGCAGCCGCGCTCGGCGTGAAGGCGCAGGAGCGGCTCGACGCCAACGACGCGTGGCATTTCTTCGAGCCCCTCGGCGACCTGGTCATCACCGGGCCGACCTTCACCAACGTGAACGACTTTCGCGCGCTGCTGGTCTTGTGACCACGGAGCCGCGGGCTCCTGCATTCATCCGCCGGTGATTCCCTGCAACTCGCATGGGGCCTGAACGGCCGCTGAATTGCGAGCTTGATGTGCACGCGTGTGCGCCGTGTGCATGTTTCCGGCGCTTAACATCGCCGTCATCTAACCCTTTTCAACCGCGGTATTCTTGCTCCCGCCTACGATGGGCAGATCGCTCGAAAACTCAAACAATACATTCCCAAGGGAGGTTCACTCACATGATTCGAGTACCTCATGAAAACCAGAGACGTCGTTATCTTCAGTGGCAAGCGCTTCAAGGTGCCCCAAGGCATCCAGCGGATTGACCACCGCGCCACCCACGGCTGGCAACTGCGCTACGGCGGCACCAAGCTCTTTTCCGACGGAACACAGGACGGCAGCGGCGCAGCCGCCTCGCTGAAGCTGGCCACCGACGAACTGTTCAAGCGCATCGCCAAGCTGCCGGCACCTTCCAAACTGCAGCGCGCTCCCAACGAAAACAAGACGACCGACTTGCCCGTTGGCATCTCGGGCCCCATCGTTCGCCTGCGTCCGGGGGCCAAGGTGCGCGAGTGCAACCTGTCGGTGTCGCTGCCGCGCTTCGGCTCCATGCCGCGCCGCAGCACGATCTACATCGGCAACGAGAACACCTACACCGTGAAGCGCTACAAAGAGGCGCTGGCTCGCGCCATCAAACTGCGCGAGGAAGCCGAAGAGGCCTACCAGCGCGATGCCACGCGCGCCAAACGGGCCGGCGCGAAGCTGCTGCTGGAGAAGCAAACCCGCCGCTCGGCGTCGAGGTAAGGCGTGCTGCCATCGGGCTGCGCCAGCGCGCGGCCCGCTCGTCGTGCCATGGACCGTGAAAATGGAACGTAAAGCCAGGTAAAGACGATGTCACCGCGAGGGTGCCTCTGGCACAACGGGTCGATCGCGCGCACTATTCTTCGACCGCCGGTGGCCCGGCGATTCAAGGGGTCTGATCATGCGATCCGTACTTTTCTCCACAGCGCTGGCCGCCTCCTTCCTGTTCGGCGCCGGCGTGGCGCAGGCCGAAGTGGACAAACCGTCTGTCGAAGTCTCGTCGCCGAATGCTGCCCGCTTTGCCGATGCTGGCGAGTCGCCGCCCGAGATCGAGACGAACGTGAACGTGCTCACACATCACCTGCAGAATCTGGGCAAGCGCTGGCTGGCGCCAGGCCAGCACCTGAGCATCGAGATCGTCGAGCTCGACCTGGCCGGCCGTGTGTTTCCTTCGGCCCGGCATCAGCCGCTGCGCGTGCTGAATGGCGGCGCCGACTGGCCGCGCATCGAGATTCGCTATGTGCTGTCGTCACCGGCCGGTGAGATCGCTCGCGGGCAGGACAGGCTCAGCGATATGACTTACATGGTGAGCTCCTACGCTCCCACGACCGGGGAGCCGCTGGGCTACGAGCGCCGCATGCTGACGGAGTGGTTCCGCAAGCGTTTCGGGGCAACGGTTGGCCACTGAGCGGAGCGCGTACAAGACGCTCCCGGCTGCCGGAGGTTGATCCACTCTCTGGCTAGCGCTCCGACATCACCACCACCACCTGCGCGTCTGCCTTGCTGGTGGACAGGTACACGTGGCCGATGCCGCTGTCGAAATACGCCGACTCCAGGCGCGCGAGCTCGATCGCTTCGCCGGTCTCGAAGTGGATGCGCACACGGCCCGACAGCACCATCACGAATTCCTGGCCCGGGTGGCGGATGAAATCGGGGAACTGCCCCAGCTGCCGCGCGACGACGATGCCGTGCAACGGCGTCATGCGTTTGCCCGGGAACTCGGTCGCGAGCATGCGGTAGTCGTAGTTCTCCGCGTCGTAGCGGGGCGCCGCCGCCAGCGTCGTGCGCACGACGACGGGGCGACGGCCGCCCACGGGTGCCGCGCCGGCACGCGGGTCGAAAAGAGCGGCGATGTCGACATCGAGCGCACGCGCCACTGCGGCGAATTTCTCGTAGCTCACCGAGATCTGCCCGAGCTCGATCTTCGACAAGGTGGACAGCGCCACGCCGGAGCGGTCGGACAGGTCCTTCAATGTCAGGCCATGTTCCTTGCGGATCGCGCGCAGTCGCCCGCCGACGCGCTCGCGGTCGGGCAGGGCCGCCACGGTTGTGCGCTTGTGTGTGCGGGTGCGGGCGCGGCTGGGGGATGGCTGGGCAGGCATTTGTCTCCCGGGGGTTGTCGGCACGATTCTCGCATGTGAGAATTCTCGTATGAGAGAATTTGACATCGCCATCATCGGCGCCGGCATCGCCGGTGCCTCGCTCGCCTACAGGCTTGCGAGCGAGCGCAGCGTCTTGCTGCTGGAGCGCGAAAGCCAGCCCGGTTACCACACCACCGGCCGCTCGGCGGCCATGTTCATGGAGAGCTACGGCCCGCCCGCCATTCGTGCGCTCACGCGGGCCAGCCGTGCGTTCTACGAGAAACCACCCAGCGGCTTTGGGGATCAGCCTCTGCTCTCGCCGCGTGGCGTGCTGTACCTCGCCACGCACGGCCAGGAGGCGCTGTTGCAGGAGACGCAGCGCACGCTCGCTGCGAGCGGCTGCGAGCTTGAACAGGTTGATGCCGATGCCGCATTGGCCCGTGTGAGCTGCCTGCGGCCCGAGGTGGTGCACGGCGCCCTGTTCGAGCACGGTGCGCAAGACATCGACGTGCATGCGCTGCACCAGGGCTTTCTGCGCGGCATGCGCGCCGGTAGTGGCGAGTTGCGCACCGGAGCGCGTGTCATCGCCGCGCAGCGCGACGGAGCGCGGTGGGTGCTGCAATTGGCCGATGGCGAGGCGGTCCGCGCGCACACCGTGGTCGATGCCGCGGGCGCCTGGGTCGACGAGGTGGCCGTGCTGTTCGGTGCCGCGCCGATCGGCCTGGTGCCGCACCGGCGCAGCGCGTTCACCTTCAAGGCACCCGAAGGTACCGACGTGTCGGGCTGGCCCGCTGTGGTCGGGGTCGACGAGAGCTATTACTTCAAGCCCGACGCCGGCCAGCTGCTCGGCTCGCCGGCGAATGCCGACCCGACCGTGCCGCACGACGTGGTGCCCGAAGAGTTGGACATCGCGCTCGGCATCCACCAGATCGAGTCCGTCACCACCCTCACCATCCGCCGGCCCGCGAGCACCTGGGCCGGCCTGCGCTCCTTCGTGCGGGACGGCGAGATGGTGATCGGCTGGGACGAGCATTGCCCTGGCTTCTTCTGGCTCGCCGGACAAGGCGGCTATGGCATCCAGAGCGCGGCCGGTGCTTCCGAGCTGGCCGCGTCGCTGCTGTGCGGCAAACCCCTGCCGCCAGAGCTGGCACGGCACGGCGTCGACCCCCGCGTGCTGGCTCCACAACGCTTGCGCTGACCCTCACTGAAAGGACCTCCCATGTCGAGAACCGCCACCCGCTTCGGCCTGCCGCTCGCTGCCGCCTTGGCCGCCACATTCGCCTGCGCCTCGGCCGTGGCCGCCGGCTTTCCCGACAAGCCGATCACGCTCGTCGTGCCCTTTCCGCCGGGCGGTGCCACCGACGTGATCGCCCGCGTGGTCGGCAAAGGCATGGGGCAGCGGCTCGGGCAGACGGTGATCATCGACAACAAGGCCGGTGCCGGCACGGTGATCGGCGCGGGCGCGGTGGCGCAGGCGGCACCCGACGGCTACACATTGCTGATCAGCTCCAACACCACCTTCACCGTCAACCCGGCGCTGAAGCTCAAGCTGCCGTACGACGCCCAGAAGAGCTTCGAATCCATCGGGCTGATCGGCAACTCGCCGCTGGTGCTGCTCGCCACTCCCTCCCTTCCGGCCAACACCGTGAAGGAACTGGTCGCATTGGCGAAGGCCAAGCCCGGCACGCTGGCCTACGGCTCTTTCGGCAACGGCACCAGCGCGCATCTGGCGGGCGAGATGTTCAAGCTGGTGACGGGCACCGACCTCCTGCACGTGCCGTACAAGGGCAGTGCCCCCGCGATGACCGACCTCATTGGCGGCCAGGTGCCGCTGACCTTCGACACCAGCGTTGCTGCATTGCCGATGCTGCGCGCCGGCAAGGTGAAGGCGATCGCCGTCACGTCGGCCAAACGCTCGCCGTCGATGCCCAAGGTGCCGACGGTGGCCGAGGCTGGCTATCCCGACTACGAGATGGTGCCGTGGATCACCATCGTCGCGCCCCGTGGCCTGCAGCCTGCGGTACAGCAAGCGCTCGGCAAGGCGTTCGCCGACACACTGGCCGACGCCACCGTGCGCGCCGATCTCGAGAAGGCCGGCGTCGACGTGTCGTATGAGCCGGGTTCGTTCTACGATGCCCGCGTGGCGAAGGAGTTGCCGCTGTTGCGGGCCTACGTGCACAAGGCCAAGATTCCTCTGGAGTGACCGAACACCATGGCGCATGACGACACCTTGCCGCAGCATTCAGCGGTCGAACTGCGGCGGCTGATCGGCAGCCGGCAACTTTCGCCGGTCGAGCTGATGGACGCTTGCATCGCACGCATCGAGGCGATCAACCCCGCCATCAACGCGATCGCCGCCACCGATTTCGAGCGTGCTCGCGACAGCGCCCGCGCGGCCGAGGCCGACGTGATGCGCGGTGCGCCGCTCGGCCCCTTGCACGGCCTGCCGCTCGGCGTGAAAGACCTGCAAGACACCGCGGGCCTGCTCACCACCTACGGCAACGCCGGCCTGCGCGGCAACGTGCCGGCGCACGACAACGCGCTGGTTGCGCGGCTGCGTGCGGCCGGCGCCATCGTCACCGCCAAGACCAACGTGCCCGACATGGGTGCCGGCGCCAACACGCGCAACCCGGTGTGGGGCGCGACCGGCAACCCGTTCAACCCGTCGCTGAACGCGGGTGGCTCATCGGGCGGTTCGGCCGCCGCGTTGGCGGTCGACATGCTGCCGATCGCAACCGGCTCGGACACCGGTGGTTCGCTGCGCATCCCGGCCTCGCTGTGTGGTGTCGTCGGCATGCGGCCATCGCCCGGTCTCGTGGCCAACGACGCTCGGCCGCTCGGCTGGTCGGTCATCTCGGTGCTCGGGCCGATGGGCCGCACGGTGGCCGACACCGCGCTGCAGCTCTCGGCCAGCGTGGGCTTCAACGCACTCGACCCGCTGTCGTATGACCAGCAGGGCACGTCGATCTGGCCGCTCGCGCCGACGGATTTATCGACGCTGCGCGTCGGCACGACCGAAGACTTCGGGCTGTGCATCGTCGACCCCGAGATCCGGCGCGTGTTCCGCGACCGCATCGAGGCGATCCGCCCGTGGGTCGCCAGCTGCGAACCGATCGACCTTCAGCTGGGTGACGCCGACCGCGCCTTCGACACGCTGCGCGCCGAGAGCTTCGTCGCCGCATTCGCCGACACCTATCGCACCGCGCCCGAGACGCTCGGGCCCAATGTCCGTGCCAATGTGGAGATGGCAGCCGCCATCACGCTGGCCGACCGTGCCTGGGCACACCTGGAGCAGACGCGCATCGCACGCCGCTTCGCGCGGGCCTTCGAGCGCTTCGACGTGATCATTGCGCCGACCACGCCGGTGACGCCGTTCCCTTGGACCGAGCTGTACGCCGGGCGCATCGACGGCCAGGCCATGCGCAACTACTACCACTGGCTCGGCCTGACCTATGTGGTGACGCTCGCGACCAACCCGGCCCTGTCGCTGCCATGTGGGCGCGACGAACACGGCATGCCCTTCGGCTTGCAGATGGTGGGCCGCTTGCGCGGCGACGCCGCACTGCTGTCGGCCGCGCAGGCGCTGGAGCATGCCTTCGAGGCGGCGCCCGCGCTGCGCCGGCCTCGGCCCGATCTTGAGCCGCTGCGCGAGCCGCGGTTCGAACTGAAAAGCATCGTGACGCACCCGCCCATCGCATCGGGCGGCACCGCGGGCGGCGGTTTGACGGCGGTCTGATCAACGCCGCGCGATTGACGCGGCTTTCGGCGCGGCTTTCAACTGGGCAGCATCAGCTGTCAGTTGGACGAAGACGATGCCCCGGAAGCTGGCAGACCGAGCCGGCGTGCCGTTCTCTCGATGGCCGCACCCGCCACTGAGGCTCCGCGCTCGGCGGCGCTGGCGGCCGTCTTGAGGCCACCCTTGGCCGCATTGACGCCACGTTCCACACCGCTCGCGGCGGCATGTGCCCCGCGCTCCACACCGCTGGCCGCGGCGTGCGCACCGCGCTTGGTCGCACCTTCGACCTTGGTGGCCACCGTCGACGCCCCGCTCGCGGCTGATTCGGCCACGGTGGACTCGGCGGCCGTGGCCATGCCAGTGGTGGCTCCCAGCGCCATACCCACGACGATGGCAATCCTCGGAAGAAACTTGGGCATCTGGAACTCCAACGTGTACTGCGGCGGACGATGATAGCCGGGCCTCTTGCTGGCGAAACGCCGCACCGCCCGGCGTGAACATGCATGCTTTATTCTTGAGCGGTACCGAGCTCCATCTCGGGTCGGGCCAGTGGCCAACAGCACCATGAATGTTCCTCATCCGTCGACCCTCACGCTGCTTGTCTTGTTTCCGCTGATCGCGTGGCGCGTCTATGCCCGCTTTCGCCGCATGGTCGGGCGACAGCGTCTGTCGAGGGTGCGGCCGTGGATCACGCTGGCCATCTTTCCGACCTTGCTCGCCTTGCTGGCCTTTGCCGCGCTCGCGCACCCCGAGCGGCTGCTGTTGCTGGCCGGTGGCATTGGGCTTGGCGCCGCGCTGGGTGTCTTCGGCCTGAGCAAGACGCGCTTCGAGCCGACACCGCAAGGCCTGTTCTACACGCCGAACGCCCACCTCGGCATTGCGCTGTCGTTGCTGTTCGTCGGGCGCATCGCCTACCGCTTGGTCGAAATCTACTTCATCGACCCGACGCTGCCGCAGGGGCCGGCCGACTTTGCACGCAGCCCGCTCACGCTGGCCGTGTTCGGGTTGCTTGCGGGCTACTACATCAGCTACGCCATCGGTCTGGTGCGCTGGCGCTTGAAGGTGATGGCGGCCAAGCGGCGGCGCGAGGCCGCTCAAGCCGATGTCTCTCGCGATGTCTGAGTCGGTGGAGATCGACACGCCGCGCCTGCGCTTGCGGCCATGGCGGGCGTCCGATCTCGATCCGTTTGCGGCGATGAACGCCGACCCGGCGGTGATGGAGTTCTTCCCGTCGCTGCAGAGCCGCGAGGCCAGTGCGGCGAGCATCGCGGCGTGGCAGGCGCAGTGGGCCGAGGCCGGTTTCAGCAACTGGGCGGTCGAGCTGCTGAGCAGCGGTGAATTCATCGGCTTCGTGGGGCTCTCGGTGCCGCGCCGCCAGTTGCCGTTCTCGCCGTGTGTCGAGATCGGCTGGCGCCTCGCGCGGCCGCATTGGGGGCAAGGCTTCGCGAGTGAAGCGGCGCGCGAGGCACTGCGTTTCGGCTTCGAGCGATTGGCTCTGTCGGAGATCGTGTCGTTCACGGCGCTGGCCAACCTGCGGTCGCGTGCCGTGATGGAACGCATCGGCCTGCGCAATGCCTACCAGGACTTCGAGCACCCCGGCGTGCCCGAGGGGCATGCCCTGCGTCTTCACTGCCTGTATCGCTTGACGCAGGCACGGTGGCGCGAGAATGCCGCTTGACCGCCGCAGCGGT
>Ga0307515_10020602_pt1 | contig 11750 bp, 11 predicted proteins | sample 17_EM_MG_FD_194513 | JGI IMG/M metagenome (GOLD analysis project Ga0307515, IMG submission 194513) | Populus trichocarpa ectomycorrhiza microbial communities from riparian zone in the Pacific Northwest, United States - 17_EM | ecosystem: Host-associated > Plants > Roots > Unclassified | place...
GAGCAGCGAAATTTGCCAGAAAATTAACTCATGATTCACCGACTCGAACGCCCTGCCCGATTGGTGTTGCTGTCGGTTTGGAGCGCCTCCCGATTCGTTTCTGATCCGGCGCTTCTATGGACGCTATCGAGCGGCGTCCAGGATAGAGAGGATCAGAACGGCCCCCTATTCCGAGGCCGGCTTCCAGGCCACCCGCATCAGCTCACGACCGAACTTGGATACCGTTTCAGGTTCACCGTCCTGGACGGAAGTCGGGAGGACGTCACAGCCGACCGTCAGCCGTCTCATCGCCGAGCTTGAGGCCGAAATCGGATTCAAGCTGCTCCACCGTGCGGCGGGACGCTTGATCGACCGCCATATCCGCTGGGCACCAGAATCGGCCGTTTGGCTTTTTCGGCCGATAGAAAAACTCATTTCTGGAAACTGTCGGCCGTAAAGCCGAGAGCGATGAATTTGCAGTCAAATCCTGCAAAAGCTCCGGGCAAAATGGCGTTCGTTCGAGCAATCATTTTCGCAGGTGGCGTTGCAAGTTTCCTTGCTGGCCGGGCCTCACATTTGTGCGACCTTTGGCCTGACAGGGGTGAATATCCGATGGATCTCGCGATTGCTCTAACGATCAACGGGCTCGTATGGGGCCTGATCGTAGCACTCATTGCGCTCGGCCTCTCCATCATCTTCGGACTTCTGGATATCATCAACGTCGCCCACGGCGATTTCTTTATGGTTGGCACCGTGCTGGTGCTGGTGGTTGCGGGCTCGACCAGCTTCTGGGTCGCGGTCATCCTGGTCCCGCTGCTCGGCTTTGCACTGGGCCTCGTGATCGAGCGGCTGGTCATCCGGCCGACAATCGATGCGGCGGCGCTGACCATCGCCACCTCTTTCGGGCTATCGATGATCATGCAGGAGTCGGTGCGCGCGACGTTCGGCGCGCAGGCCCGCCGTATGCCCATGCCCGTCGACGGGACGATCCGCGTGTTCGGGCTGGACTATGACATCTATCGCTTGCTGGCCGCCGCATTTGCCGCCGCTTGCATCGCAGCATTCTTTCTTTTCCTGTCGCGGACCACGCTGGGCACTTGGATCCGTGCGGTGCGGCACGATCGTGAAACCGCAACCGCGCTTGGCATTCCCGTAGCCCGCGTTTGCGCCATCACCTTCGCCATCGGCACGGCGCTTGCACTGCTCGGCGGCGCCATCGCGGCCCCCATCACCACCGTCGAGTTTCGCACCGGTGTCGATATCCTGCCCGCCTGTTTCATGGCCGTGATCATCGGCGGTCTCGGCAACCTCGGCGGCACCGTCGCGGCGGCGCTGCTGCTTGCCGTACTCGAGGGCATCGTCTCCAGTGTCGCCGATCCCACCACCGCGCGCATTGCCTCGCTCGCCGTCATGAGTGTCGTGCTGCTGGTCCGGCCCCATGGCCTGTTCGCCGGAGCGACGCGATGACCGCGCCCCTGCGTTGGCTGGTCGCCCTCCTCGCCATTCTGGCCATCGGAATGGTTCCAATCATCCTGCCAGCGCTCGGCGCGACATTCTGGGTCAACGTAGCGGCGGAAATCCTGATCTGGTCGCTGCTCGCGGCCAGCGTAAATCTGTTGCTGGGCTATGTCGGTCTACTGTCGTTTGGCCAAGCGCTCTATTTCGGCTTCGGCATGTACGGCGTCGCAATCGGCATTGGCCAGTTCGGCCTCGGAATATGGTCGGCGCTCGCGCTCGGCGTCGGCGCGGCCACGCTGATGGCAGCGATTGCGGGCGCGCTCGCGGTGCGACTGACATGGCACTACTTCGCCATCATTACCGTGGTGTTCTCCCTGATCTTCTATTTCGTGGCGATGTCGGCCAAGTCCATTACCGGCGGCGACGACGGCCTGTCGTTCTCGCTACCGCCACTGTTCGGCAAGGGCGGTCCGTCGCTAAGCGATCGGGTCACGCAATTCTATTTCATCTACACCATCTGCCTTGTTTGCTATGCCGCGATGGCGCTGCTGGTCGCGAGCCCATTGGGCATGCGTTTCGCCGCCGTTCGTGAAAACGAAAATCGCGCCGCCCTGATCGGCATCAATGTCTATCTCACCCGCTGGATCGCCTTCGTGGCGGCCGGATTCCTGGCCGGTGTCGGCGGCGCGCTGTTCGCTTTGTTCGGCCGCTACGCCTCGGCGTCGCACATGTTTTATCATGTATCCGGCGAAGCCGTGGTCTGGGCGCTTGTCGGCGGCATCGGCACGCTGTTCGGTCCGCTGGTCGGAACGGCATTGCTGATCCTGTTTCGCGAAATCGTCTCCGGACTGTGGGATCATTATCTGCTCGCGGTCGGCGCCGCGGTCATCCTGACGGTCATGTTCGCTCCGCGTGGCATCGTCGGGAGCATCGATGCCCTGCTCGCGCTCCGGCGGCCCGATATCGGCGACGCCGATAGCGACGTGGCGAGGTGAGCGTCGTGGAGAGCGTGCTGTCCATCAAAGGCCTCACCAAGCGCTTCGGCGGCCTCGTTGCCGTCGACAATGTCGACATCGATTTTCCCAAGGGTGTGCTCAACGCGGTAATCGGGCCCAACGGCGCCGGCAAGACCACCTTGTTCAATCTCATCACCGGCGTGATCCCGGCGACCACCGGCGTCATCACGTTCGAGGGTAGCAACATCGCGGGCCGGAGGCCGCACGAGATTGTCGCTCGTGGCCTGTCGCGAACGCTGCAGATCAAGAGCGTGTTCGGCGGCATGACCGTGAGCGACAACATCCGGATCGCCGTTTTCGCGCACGCCAAGATCGTCAGTCCGTTCTGGCCGGCACCGAGCTATCGTGAATGCACCCGCCGCGTCGAACAACTGCTCGAGCAGACCGGCTTGGCGCGGCTTGCCGCAATGAATGCATCCCAGTTGTCCTATGGCGACGTCGCCCTGCTAGAAATCGGGCTCGCGCTCGCCAACCGGCCCCGACTGTTGCTGCTCGACGAGCCCATCTGCGGCATGAGCCCGAGCGAGACGGAGAAAACCGTCGAACGTATCAAGCAACTGGCGCGCGGCACCGATATCATTCTGATCGAGCACGATATGGAAGTCGTGTTCGCAATCTCCGACCATATCACCGTGATGGCGCAGGGGCGCCTGCTGACCCAAGGCAACCCGAAGGAGATCGCAGCCAACGCGGAGGTTCAGGAGGTCTATCTCGGCGCGCCGGAGGATCTCGCATGACCCCGATCCTCAGCGTAAACGGGCTCTCCGCCTCGATCGGCCGCGTCCCCGTGCTGCGCGGCGTCGACCTCTTCGTGCAGCCCGGCGAGACGGTCGCGCTGCTCGGCCGCAATGGCGTCGGCAAGACATCGACGCTGCGGGCGATACTCGGCCTGCTGCCACCCATGGCCGGACAGGTGTCGTTCAAGGGCGCCGAACTGACGCGGCTGCCGGCATACAGGGTTTCGGCTGAAGGAATCGGCTACGTGCCGCAAGGCCGCGGCATCTTCCCGACCCTGACGGTGGAAGAAAATCTCTTCCTCGGCCTTCGCAAAAGACCCGACCGCGCCTTGATCGACGACGTCTACACGCGCTTCCCGCGGTTGCTGGAGCGCAGATACCAGGCCGCCGGCACGCTCTCGGGCGGCGAACAGCAGATCCTCGCGATCGGGCGATGCCTGATGCGCTCACCGGCGCTGATCCTGCTCGACGAGCCCACCGAAGGCATCATGCCCAAAATGGTGGCCGATATCCGCAAGGAGATCTCGGCCGTCGCCAGCCGCGGCGTGGCCGTGCTGCTGGTCGAACAAAATCTCCGCACCGCCCTGAAACTCGCCTCGCGGATCTACCTGATGGAGAAGGGCGTCATCGTGCACGCCGCGACCACGCAACAGCTTTCCGACGATCCATCGACCATCCACCGCTATCTCGGAGTGACGCTCTGAGCCGTACCCCATCCGATCAGCATCAAGGAGCTTGTTCATGACCAAAACCAGGATCAATCGCCGCAGCTTTCTGTCGACTGCGCTGGCTGGCGGCGCTGCCGCCGGTACCGCCTATCTCGGCCTCGCCCGCGACCTCTATGCCCAGGCCAGCGGCCCGATCATTCTCGGCAATCATTGCGAACTGACCGGCGGCTTCGCGTCCTGGGGTTACTGGCACGACAAGGCCGCTAAGGCCGCAGTGAAGCTCGTCAACGAACAGGGTGGAATCGCCGGCCGCAAGGTCGAGCTTGTGACCGAAGACACCGAGTCCAATCCCGCGACCGGAGCGCGCAAACTGCGCTCGCTGATCGAGCGGAGCGGCGCCGGATTCATCGTGGGTTCGGTTCATTCCGGCGTGATGCTGTCGTCGATTCCGATCGCCACCGAATTGAAGACGGTTTATTTCTCCGCGGGCGAAGCCACGGAAGCGACGGGGTCGAAAGGCACCCGCTATTCGTTCCGGACCGGCACCGATACCTACGCGCTTGCAGCCGCTGCCGCCCCCTGGGCTTACGCCAATCTGGGCAAGACCTGGACCATCATCTCGCCGGACTATGCCTGGGGCCACAGCCACTATCAGGAGCACAAAGCCGTCATCGAAAAACTCGGCGGCAAGGTACACCCGCCGATCTTCGTGCCGCTTGATGCCAAGGACATGGTGCCTTATCTGGCCAAGATCCCGCAGGACACCGAGGTGCTGTTCTCGGTGTTCTTCGGCGCGCAATCGATCGCCTTCTATACCCAGGCCAAATCGATGGGACTGGAAAAGACCATGCGGATGTATTCGATCTGTGGAACCATGGAGGCAATCGCGCCCGCCGACCTGCAAGGCGCGGGAGAAGGCGTCTACCTGGTCGAGAATTTTCCGCGCATGGTGCAATTCAAGGACGACGCCTTCCATCGCGAGCACAACAAGCGCATGGGCATCGACGACGTCGACGCCCGCGAAGCCGATTCATCCCGCGTGATGGCCAAGAGCCATGCCTGGCAATCCTGGGAAAACGTATTCGCGCTCAAGAAGGCGATCGAAACCTCGGGCTGGAAGACCAAGAAGGACGACCCGGCCGCGATCGAGGCGCTGGAAGGCATGGTGCTCGACAACTCGCTCGGTCATCCCCAGGGCACCAAGCTGATCCGCAAGCAGGATCACTCCGGAATGGTCGACTGCTACATCTCTTGCGTGGAGAACGGCAAGCTTCAGGTCAAGAAGAAGGTCGCGAAGGAAGAGGTACAGGCGGCGATGCCGCCGCGCGTCGACCTCTCGAAACAGGAACTCTAGCATTCCCGGGGCCGACGCTGCCGTGCTCAAAACTCGTTCAGAAAACCCTTGTCGCGATCAAAGATGTGGGCGAGATGACGGCTGACCGAGCGGACACGGGCCATGAACTCAATATCCTCGTGGACCGACAGAAAGACGTCGCGATAAACCCTGACCTCGTCCCCGAGAATGGGGACGAGCGCCGGATTGGCCTTGGCGGAGAACAGCGGCAGCAGGCCAATGCCTGCGCCCGCGGCCACCGCGTTCTGCTGCGCATGCATGCTCGACGAGCGGAACGCGACGTTGCTCGGCTCGAGCACGTCGAGCAGCCAGTGCACCGGCTGGATCGCGATCAGGTCTTCGACATAATCGATGAAGGTATGAGACGCCAGTTCGGCCCGATCGGCCGGCATGCCGCGACGGGCGAGATAGGCGGGGCTGGCGTACAAAGCCAGGCGAAACGATCCGACTTTCTTGACCACGAGCCGCTGCCCGTCCGGATGCACGAAGCTGATGAAGATATCCGCCTCGCGCTTGGTCAGACTGATCAAATGCCGCTCGGTCACAAGCTCGACCGTTATCCCCGGATTTCGCGTCGCCAGTTCGGTGAAGCGTTCCGCCAGAAAGAAGGCACCGATCCCTTCCATGGTGGCAACACGTACTCGCCCGGTGGCGGTGGTCGCGTCCGAACCCAGGGCCTGCTGCACCGAGGAGGCTTCCTGTTCGATGCGCTCCGCAATCGCAAACAGGCGGTGGCCGTGTTCTGTCAGCACGAAACCATCCGGCTTGCGATCGAACAGCTTGACCGAGAGGCTCTTTTCAAGCTCGGCGATACGCCGGCTAACGGTGGTGTGGTCGACTTTCAGCCGCCGCGCGGCCGGCCCAAGGCGGCTTTGACGTGCCAGTTCCAGGAAGTAGACTAGATCGTTCCAATCGAACACGAAGATGCCTAACAGATGCGAGCAACAGGTATGGCTGGCAAATCGACTTGCCCGCTTATTTTGCGAGATTGCCGCTCCGAACGCCAGTCCGACGATGACGCAGTTGTGCACCGCGCCATGGCCGTGACCAGGGAACAGCCATGATCGATATGATCGAGACCAGCACCTACCGCTCGGTGCCACGCAAGATCTCGCAACTGACGTCTTTCGTAACGCCGGAACCCGACATGTTCGTGCTGGCGCATCTCGGCATCCCGTCTCTGGCCCGCGATGACTGGTGCCTTTCAGTCACGGGAATGACGGCCACCCCGCTGGTTCTCAGGTTCGATGACCTCGCTGCCTTCCCGGAATATCGGATCACGGCCTTCCACAAATGTGCAGGCAATCCGATGAAGCCCGCCGAGCCGACGCCGGACCGCGTCGCCAACGTCGTCTGGCGCGGCATCCGGTTGCGCGACGTGCTGGCGCGCGCCGGATGCGATTCCCGTGCCACCCATGTCTGGGCCGACGGCATCGATGGCGGCTCGTTCGAGAGCGTGGCGGTCGCCAAATATCAGAAAGACCTTCCGATCGCCAAAGCCCTGCAGGACGACGTCCTGCTCGCCTTTGAGATCAACGGCGCGCCGCTGAGCGCCTATCGTGGCGGACCGGTGCGACTCGTGGTCCCGGGCTGGTACGGAACCAATTCGGTCAAATGGCTGCGGGCGCTACATCTCGCGGACGGCCGCGGGGCCGGGCCTTTCACCACTCTCTGGTACAACGATACGGACGCAGGCGGCATTCGCCGCCCGGTCTGGGCGGTTGCGCCGGACTCGGCGATCGTCACGCCCGCCGCCGGCGAGAGGATCGACGCAGGCAGTTTGACAGTCCGCGGCTGGAGCTGGGGCGAACATGATATCGCGCGCGTCGACCTCTCTATCGATGGCGGCGCAAGCTGGCTGCCTGCCACCCTGTCATCCCGGACCGACAAATCCTGGCAGGGTTTCTCGGCGCAACTGCGCATCGATCGCAGCGGCCCGATGCAGATCATCTCCCGCGCGACCGATGTGCGGGGCGAGGTTCAGCCCATGTCAGGCGCGCGCAATGCAAGTGTCGCGGTCGAAGTGCAGATCCAGGCCGGCGCCGTCAGCCCTTGCGGACTGACTTGAGGTATTCGTCCGGCCGGCTGGAATCGAACTCGCTGCCGAGAATGATTTCCTTGCCGAAACCTCCCGCCGGCGGCGAAGCGCCGTTCTCACGCATGATCCTGGATGCGTCGGTCGCCAGCATCACCTGCTCTGCGAGCTTCTTGTAGTCGATGTCGTCCTTGAGCATGTTCCAGCGCCGCAATTGCGTCATCAGCCACACCGCCGCCGCGTAATGCGGAAACGGCTGATAGTCGACACGGCGCGGATCGTCCTTGATGTTTCCGAGGCCATCGGCGTAACGGCCGGTGATGACCTGCTCCAAGACCACCTCGGGCGCATTTAGATATTGCGGCTGCGCCAGCACCTTCGCCATGCCGCCGCGGTTGCTCTTGTCCGAGACGTACAGGCTCGCGGCCACGATCGCGCGGTAGAACGCCATGAAAGTGTTCGGATTCTGGGTGATCCAGCTTTCCGCCGCGGTGACCGAACAGCAGGGATGGCCGTCCCATATTTCCCGGGAGATCAGATGGATAAATCCGGCGCCCTCGTAGACCGCGCGCTGGCCCCCGGGTTCGCCGCCAAAGAAGCCGTCGATACTGCCGACCCGCAGGTTTGACACGTATTCCGTCGGCGGTACGACCCGGTAGCTCACATCCTTGTCCGGATCGAGGCCATGGGCGGCGAGATAGTTGCGAAGCTGCAGGGCCTGATGACTCTGGTCGAACGGTACCGCGAAGGTAAAACCCTTCCAGTTCTTCGGATCGCGGTTGTCTTTGTGCTTGTTGGCCAGAACCAGCGAGTTTCCATTCTGGTTGAGAATGGTGAGGACCTTGATCGACTGCTGGTTGCCGCCAAGCCCGGCGCTCATGGTCAACGGTACCGGCATCACCTGTTGCGATACATCGAGTTCGCCGCTGACCATCTTGTCTCGGATCAGGGCAATACCAGGCACCTTCTGTAGTGAAACTTCCAGGCCTTCCTTGGCATAAGCGCCAATTTGCTCGCCATAGATCAACGGCGCCGCGCAGGTGATTGCCAGAAAGCCGACGTTCAACTTGGTCTTTTCGAGCGGCTTCTTCTCCTGCGCGATCGCTTTCAGCGTGTCGATCGGCAGCAATCCGCCGAGCGCGCCCAGCAAGGTCGCCGCGCCGACCGACTTCAACAACGTCCGGCGCAGCACCGGCTCGGGAAACAGACCGTGCAACAGCGCCGTCTCTACTCCATCAGAGACCTGCGTTTCCGCGGAAACCGGCGCCGCCTCCCGGCAGCATGAGCACGTTGCGGATAAGTGCAGATGGTTGCGGTCGTCCCTGTCGGTCATGGCGCACCTTCTCCCGGTTTGAGTTGTCTTACCTCGGCTCACGAATCCAGACCGCCGCCGTTGTGGAATGAAACGGCCTCAGCCTTCGCGCCCTGCTCGGCCAGCACAGGCGCGATATCGATCGAAACAGCATCGACGAAGGTCGCGGAGGTCAGCCGCTTGCGATTGACCTTGAGATCGAAGACATCGAAGCGGTTGTAATAGCCGACCACATCGTGGAACTGTTTTGGCTCGATACAGCGCTGCAGATCGCATTCCGCATAGGCGATGCCCTCCTGATCCTGCAGGATGTCCCCGAACACTTCTCCGGTGGGATCGACGAAGAAGCTCGCCGCCCGCTGCGTACGATCGATCACGTCGATGACATCAGGATCGCGCGCGACCAGGAAATCTCGCATCGCTGCGTCCATGAAGCCTGCCGTAATGACGCCGAATGCCTTGGCCTCGAACGAATGCGCGCTGGCGCGGATGCGGTTGGCGGCGACATTGTTGAAATTGCCACCCGCGCTCGGCCGCCGCGTCGGCCACATCGGCGGCCAGCTCGAGATGTGAATCTGCTCGGCCTGCGCCATCAGCGCATAGCGCGCCAGCGGATTGGTGTTCTCGCCGCAGATCAGGTTTCCGACGCGGCCGACCGGGGTGTCGACGACGCGGAGCCCGGCGCCGTCGCCCGCGGCCCAGATCAGCTTCTCGTAGAACGTAGGCACCAACTTGCGGTGATGGTTGAGAATGGCGCCATCGGGGCCGATCAGGACGTTGCTGTTCCAGATCAACCCGACACTGGTCGGCGAGCTCTCGCTGATGCCCATCGAGATCGTGACGCCGAGGGATTTGGCTTCACGCCGCAGTGCCGCGATCTCAGGTCCCGCGATGGCGACGGACTGCTCGGCCATCAGCACGAACAGATCGTGGTTCTCGATCGGCGCCCACAGCGCCGCCCAGACCGGAAATGCCGGAATATAGGTCTCGGGAAACGCGATCAGCTGCGCGCCGCCGCGAGCCGCCTCCCGGATGATCGAGATCGCCTTGGCGGTCGTCGCTGCGCGATCGAGAAACACCGGCGCGGCATGGACGGCAGCGATTTTCACGGATGACGTCATTCTCACGAACCCTTCTTGCAATTGCAGCCGTGCGTTAGCCGACTGGCTTCCGATCCGCCGACACACAAATTCGCGCGGCATCTCTCAGGTATCTGGCGCTGCCCGATCACAGCCGTTCGCCTACGAAATAGCCCGACAGGCCGGTGCCGGGTGCACAATTGACGTATTCGAAGACCTGGCCCTGCTCCGGCAGCACGAACACCTCGTGCCAGGTGCGAAGCTGATTGGCCTTGCCGAACTTGCGATAACGCGCGATCGCCGCGCTGAAGATCGCCTCGTGCGAGGCATGGCGCTCAGCCCAGTTCTCCATGTGCTCCAATGACAGGAAATAGCCGAGTGCGTGGGTCTCGAGTTCCGGTTTTCCTGCAGCATCGCAGGTCTGCTGAAAGCGTAGCGAGCAGCAGCCGGTGGCCTCGGGGCTTTCCTTCAAGTAAGCCATGCCGCGCTCGAGCGGCGCGCGCAGATCGCGCATGTAGTCCTCGGTCTGCGCCGGGTCGCAGCGCCCCCAGAACGCGGCGGAACGAATAACAGTGAAATTTTGCGGCGTGGCGATGCGCCAGCGTGCCGACCGCGTATCGCGGACAACCGCCGCCGGCAATTCTTTCGCAGCGGGCGCCAGCGCATCCACGGCCGCCAGTGGAATCCGGTCCCGCATGGCGCCATAATAACCGCAATAGGGCGTCGGATAGACCGCCACATCAGGCGATCGGCTGAGCGCGGCCGGGTAGTCCTTCCAGTACAGCGTCTCCTGCCGTTCCACCGGCACGGTGAGGCTTTCACGGAAATATCCATTCGGCTCAGTAAGGCGCGCCGCATCGGTCCACCAGGCCGTCAGGTGCGGGTTGGCGAGCCAGTCATCGCGGCGTCCCTGATCGAGCCAGTAGGCCGCAACGATGTGAGTGTAGAGACCGTTCTGGTCGATAAACCAGGCATGATCGTGGACCGTCGGCCCGCAGGAAAGGCCGATGGCCGCCTCGATCCGGGGAAAGAACGGCGACGCATAGACGCTCTCGGCGTCACGCCCCTGAATACCGTGGAACGCCACGCACAGCGTCTCACATTTGTTGGCGAAACCGGCGGACCATCGCTGCACCACCGGCTCAAAACCATTTGGCTTGCGCAGCGGATTGACGCGATCGAAAACCTGAAGTCCCATTGTTCTCTCCCTCGTTTTCTTTGCTAGTGAACGCCGAAATACGCCTTGTGGAGTTCGGCATTCTGCTTCAGCTGCTCCGCATCGCCCTCCGCCACGACGTGCCCCTGCACCAGAACGTAACCGTAATCAGCAACGTCGAGCGTTTGGCGCACATTCTGTTCGACCAGCAGGATCGACAGCCCGGCCGTCTTCAGGCGCCGCACAATTGCGAATACCTCGGAGACAAACAGCGGCGACAGTCCGAGCGACGGCTCATCGAATACGATCAGCTCGGGATCAGTCATCAGCCCCCGCGCAATCGACAGCATCGACCGCTCGCCGCCGGAGAGCGTGCCGGCCAACTGACCTCTCCGCTCCCGCAGCCGCGGAAATGTCTCGAACAGTTCTTCCATGCGCGCGGAGACGCGCCTGGCGTCGCGCATCAGCAGACCGCCGACCTTCAGATTGTCGAGCACCGTCATGCGCGGCAGGACCCGGTTACCCTCGGGGACCGTGGCGATGCCGAGCGCTGCAATCTTGTGGGTCGGCATGTTCGCGAGCGCGTCGCTGCCGAAATATACCTCGCCCTTGCGGACACGGTTGAGGCCGAGAATGGTGCGGATCAGCGTGCTCTTGCCGGCACCATTGGCACCGAGGATGCAGGTCACCGTGCCCGGCTTGACCTCGACCGTGACCCCCTTCAGCACATCGGCCCGATCGTACCCGGCGGTGATGCCGATGGCCGAGAGCTTGCGCGTCGCGGTGGCTCCGGCGATCATTGGCTCACTCCGAGATAAGCGGTCTGGACATCGGCATCGGCGATCAGCGCATCGAAGCTGCCTTCGAATATCTTGCGGCCGAAATTCAGCACCACGCAGCGGTCTGAGACACGGCGGATCACATCCATTTCGTGCTCAACCAGGATCACAGCCAGA
>Ga0307515_10020603_pt1 | contig 11749 bp, 8 predicted proteins | sample 17_EM_MG_FD_194513 | JGI IMG/M metagenome (GOLD analysis project Ga0307515, IMG submission 194513) | Populus trichocarpa ectomycorrhiza microbial communities from riparian zone in the Pacific Northwest, United States - 17_EM | ecosystem: Host-associated > Plants > Roots > Unclassified | place...
CTCCTCCTAATAACAACTGTGATTGCGATTTTATCCTCTACATCAAAATCAATTCGTTTCGAGCTAGAATCAGGAAACACGAAATGCATAGCAGAAGACATCAAAAGCAATTCTATGACTGTTGGAAAGTACAGTATTGTTAACCCCCATGATGGCCAGCCCTTGCCCGACTCGTATAAACTCACTGTCAGGGTAAGATTATTTAAAAAGACCCCTGATCTCCTTTACAAATTTTTTGTGGCTACCTGTAATTTTTTTTTTACTGGTGTAGGTGACATCGAGTTATGGGAATAATTATCATCATTCAGAGCTTGTGGAATCAGGGCAGTTTGCGTTGACGGCGTCAGAGGCAGGGGATTACATGGCGTGTTTTTGGGCGGCGGATCATAAGCCAGCAGTGACTTTGAATATTGATTTTGATTGGAAGACTGGTGTGGCTGCTAAGGATTGGACTAATGTTGCCAAGAAAGGCTCTGTTGATGTAAGTCAACTTGCTTTATTGATTTTTTGCCCTGTTTTAATTTCTGAATTTGAGGCTGCTTTTATTTGGTTTTTGTGTAATAGTCATGATTTTCATATACTATGAGTGAGTATTGGGTATTCTATTGCGAAGGGAACGAAGCTGTCGAGTTCAAGGCTAGTTTGGGTTTGGTTTAGTTGATAGATCAGAGGAAATACTCCTGTTGGAGTTCTTATGGAAGGTTATCAAATGGATGGTGATCTCACACTATAAGATTAGGTGATGTATAGGAATAAAGAGATGTTATTTTGGGCACCCAAGGAGCCTAATGTATAGCTATGAAGTTGTAGCTCCAACCCAGGTGGAGGTAAGAAGGAATAAGCGGTAGCAGAAAAGATGGGGATTCTCTATAGAACTAAACTATCGTGGGTGTTTGATTTGCATAACCCTGACATGGCCACCTGACATTGTTGTAAGTAGGCATTACTGGGTGTTATAGGGAAATTTAATTGGACTTTCATGGTGAACAACCGGTCTACTAACAGCAATGCTAGCTTCAAATGATGTATTTAGAATGGCTTATCAGAGAACTATGTCATACGCAAGAATATGGCATGATTAACTGGGAACTCATGTTTCAGATAAGAGAGGAACAACAAGGATGGTTTTAATCGCAGCCATTATAATTTTGTAGTAACACATGAGAAGAAGGAATTGCAGTTTTAGAAAAAGTTATTAGAGTGGTTGTCTAAAAGGTTGCAGCCTAAAAATAGTCTTTTAGTTCAGCAAGTTGAAAGCCACAAGCCTTGTGATTTAACTGAAAAAAACAGTATATACCCTGTAATAAAACCTGCTGTTGCTGATACCTTGTTCTAGGTTCCTTCTCCTTCTTCTATAACCCAAGCTCTCGCTTATTGTAGCTATCCTTCCTGCCTAACAGCTGACTTTCAAGCAGCCTTTCATCTCTTTGCTGAGGTTTGAAGCTGAAGACTCTTTCCCTTTTTTTATTAACATCTTAAAGTGGTTATCTAATCTATATCATTGCAACTAAATCCCATTGAAGGGGTTCTGCAAGGAAAAAAAAACCGGTGATGGAAGATGATCTTAACCCAAAGGCAAGAGCCATGCTTCTTCTTTATTTTTATCAAACCGAGAAACCCTCCAGGATCTAGCACTTAGCTTTAAGTTGAACTATCAAACACCACCTGTGATTTGCTGTTTGCAGACTGAGGCAGACACCGACTCCAGTACTTGTCATCTATTGTTTCATAATACCACTCTCCTCAGTGACGTCTTGTGATACCGTGTGATGTTGTTTCACCAATTCTACTTTAGTTTTATATTTGAAAATGTCAGACTCAAAACACAGAAAGATTCTTACCCGTTTACTTTTATCATTAACACCAGGTTATGGAATTGGAGCTGAAGAAAATGTATGACACAGTTATTTCCGTTCAAGAGGAAATGAATTATCTTCGTGAAAGGTGAAGATTTATCTGTTTTTTCCAACAATTATGAGAGCTAACAAGCTTAAATATTCCATTTTCTTGCAGGATTGTAGTTTATTTGGACAAAAAACTCTTTTGTAACGTGCTTAATGTTTGTTGCAGAGAAGAAGAAATGCAAGATCTGAACATATCTACTAATGTAAAAATGGCCTGGTTGAGTTTTCTTTCGATCGTCGTGTGTTTATCTGTGGCAGGCTTGCAAGTGTGGCACTTGAAGACTTTTTTCCAGAAAAAGAAGCTCATTTAGTTTATATTTGCTTAACAGCCACCTCTTCTTTTTTCTCCCCCTGTAAAATGTTTTACACATTATAATATTTTGAGAAAGAACAATTACAGGTTAAATGCGACTTTGGCCAGCTGTTCACGAATTTTGAGCTATCTAGTGTACAATTAGTGTTCCGGATACCAGGGAAGCATCTCTTTGTAATTCTTATAGATTCTTGGTCAAAATCTACTGTATTTGCAGGATTGCACTTGGTGCAAGACCCCAGTGGGCTGATAATACAAAGAATTTTTTCCCCCAGCTTATTTTTAATTGTGCGTGAGATCTTTGCCAATGGCCGTTCATATGCGAGAGTTGCGCCTGGCGATGTAATTCTAGAACACAGTGGCTATTGGCTCTGCGATGCAGCTACTGCAAGTATTCACAAGCTTTCAACTCACTCCGACCTAGTGATCGCTGGAGTGGTGACTACTGACTAGCATGTACGAACTTAGTCGGGATTCCATCGGTCAAGAAAGGATAGCTTTCCAGCTTAAGACAAACAACTAGAGGCTTCATCGCCCTTCACCCCGCCCCGCCCCGCCCTAAAGAAGGCGGCCTGACCTCTGTTGATTCCCCTAGTTTATTCCCATGAGATCATGCGTAACGAAATGCGAGATGAAAAAACAACCAAAATTTTGTATATGTTATTACACCCACAGCCTCTCTGTCTCTATTTGTTTATTTTCGTTAAAGAAAGTCGGTGACCTTGTAAGGGAGTTGAAAGGAAGCTACAGTTTGTTCGTAGTCGTGCACACAGCAATCAGGTTAGATTACTGTACCGTAAATAATCCACAAGTAAAGTATGAAATTCAATGAGGTCAGGAAGTCCAGCATTTACAAAACACAACCTTGATGCTTTAAAAATATCTGGACATGGAATATTGCTGATTCTCATGTCTTGCAATAAGAAAACAAAGGACTAAAAAATGACGGGTCAGATGATGATACATTTTATATGTTCGTTAACTGAATGAAATACCTTGCCTATTCTAACGAAGATAATAGAGGGCGTTTTATGGAAAACCAGTAACAGCAATAACACCCGCAATCATCTTCAGTAAAATCTATCCATAACACCTGCACAATCTTGAGTACAGGATCTGACCATGTCACTGTGCTCCACGCTATGGATTGAATAAATTCCAGTGATGATCTGTCGGTAAGTTTTCCTTGATCTTTTCAAGTCTCTTAAGAATTTCTAAGAAAGCAGGCCTTCTATTCATGTCAGCAGCCCAACACTGATCCGTCAACCTAAAAACATTGAGCAGTAAAGAAATTAGCAACCAAACATTTCATTTTCTGACACCTCAAATGATATGTCAGTACATACATGAAGCATTTTTTAGTATCATAGCACACTTTTCATAGGGCATTGACATGAACAGAGATTTCAGTTGTTGAACAACTGAAAGCCAGTTCTTAAAGAAAGATGCTGAAAGGTATACATTATTTTAAGACGAAAATATTCTTTACAACTAGAAGAAGATGCAAGACTTGATTTTAAATGAACAAAGAGCAGAGGAAACAGTAAAGATTTGATAATTATTAGCCACGAGACCAAACTTCATAACTATATCTATAACTTCCTTTCCTCTATTAGTAGCTAAACCACGAAAACTTAACATCACAGGTAACTATCAGAATTATTACTTAAACCATGAAACTCGTTCCTTTTTTCATTTGATAAATTATATTTGGCTTATCGGTTATTTTAAGGTGTCCATCAAGAGGTGAAGTTTGGTTTACTGGCTTTGGAAGATGCCAACTGATTTCAACTTTGCTTTCCTTCACATACATTTACCATCAGTGGTTATAAAAAATAATGTTTGCCAAGTGCAAATTTATTAACTTCCCTTATGAAATGTAATGCCTCTTTGGATTATAGTAGGTATACACCATGCAAGAGGTGTGCATTGTGATTGGATTCATTTCAGAAACAGCGTATGCTACAGAATGGTATAGGATGTGGAATTTCTGGTAGACCTACCCGGACAGGAAAGTAAAAATAAATAAATGAACTTAGAACATCTCAAATTTGACTTACTCTCTGAGGTCAGAGATATTAAATCCTTTAGAACGAAATGGTGGCCTGTGTCCTTCTGCCACATACTTGGCTGCTTCATAAGGCTCAAAATCCGAAAAGGGCGGCTCCCCTTCAAGCATCTGCAAAGAAGAATATAATGAATTACAACCTGCTTTGAATACACCTTTTGTAGTTTTTATACTGAACAGAACCACAATTACCTCATACAGTATCATCGCAAAAGAGAAAACATCAACTTTCTTATCGTATTTCCGGTGCTTGAAAACTTCAGGAGCCATATACCGGTCTTTTGTTTTTTCAAAAAAAAAAAGGAAGAAAAAAACGTTAAGTAAAAAAGTTAAGAGATCACTTTCTATTCAATTTCTTTTTGCAAGAGACACTCACAACTTCCTGTCTCGCCAGTCATTTTGTACACATCATGTGAGTTTTGAACCTTGACGAGCTTGCTTAGACCAAAATCTCCAACTTTCAAATGGTCTGCATTGGAGTTGACTAAAAGAACATTCCTGAGATTTATAGAACAAATATTAACAGGTAAAAATGAATGGGTGCTATAAATATCAGCTCCATATCCTCAATACTGGAAGGGTTTAAACATCCAAGAAATGCATTTTGCATGCTGGCAAAAGCTAAATTTATTAGACGAGGGTTCTTCAAATAGGAAGATGAATTTAAGGTGTCAGTTAAAGCATGGAAATATTAGCTAAAAGAGAACAAAGAGACGTAATTATATGTCCACACGATTTAAAAAAAAAAAATTGAACTTGCCTTGGTTTTAGGTCTCTGTGAACAATGACATTTGGTTCATTGTGAAGATATGCCATGCCTCTGGTAACATAAGATAGACAGAGCTCAGATTAGCATAACAGTTAACGTCACTACGGTAGCATCTGTTACTTGATAATAGTTTTTGCGACAGCTTCAGATTTTCTAATGTTTTGTTTTCCCTACTGGTGGACCTACATGGGGAGACTATGGCCAAGTTTTTAAAATTCTCATACACACCCTTGTTTTTTTAACTCTCTTGGCCACACCAAAATTTTTTATTACAGTCTGCAACTGGTTTTCCAAATAAATGAAATCCAGCACTATTATTTGTACAAGGCTATATGGCTTGTACATGTTTCACAAAGTAGCTAAGCGTGGAAAAAAAGGGAATTCAACAAAAGAATACAGTTCTTAACATTCAAATACAATGATACTTGTAAGGTTCTTCAACTATTCTCATTCTTCTTTCTCAAAAAATATGAATGAAATACTAGGACCATTCAGACAGTTGCACCCAAACAAAATACTCTTATTAAAATGTCATTAGGTAACTGAAGCTAGGCAGGACGAAAGGCACATGTGATGTAAACAGGACTGTATAGCCCTCACAGGGTCCAAAAGGCATCTTCTAATGAGAAGTACAATTGATCACAAGAGTCCCAAGCCAACAAGACATAAAATAGAAAAGCGTCCCTTGAATAGGAATTATATGACAAGCATTGCCTCGTTAATCAATAAAAAAAAAGAAAACTTAAGATGCTTGAATCAATTCATTGTAATTAGTCTCACTTCAAAATGATCTTATATTAAGAATTTCTAGAGGTGTTTGCAAGAGAATCTCACCCAACATGTTTGAATGTTGAAAGAAAAACTAATGTTATCAGTGAAAGAATAAATACTAGAAAATTTACTGGTTTACAACTAAGAAAGTGGAGAGGTTCTGCTATACTTAAGTCATACTACTGCCAGTCTCAGTTCACAAACTCACTTATTTTCTGAAAAGCCAAGGAGTCAGATCCTAACAGCAAAGATACTGGCTTACAGCATGCCAAAGGAATATGGTTCCAAACAAAAATACCATGTGATGGAAGTAAAGGCTAAAAAAATGCATTTCTCAGAATAGCTAATTTCTACTAAGATAGTTTCCTTACATCCACCTGATAAGAGAATTTTTAGCATGTATATTTTCCACTATTCATACTTGATTTTGAAATATTTTGGATGTGTTGCACAAGTTAATTAGAATTTTGGATCCCTTTTTGAACTATTAACCTCGTGGGAAATTAATGTATTTTCAGATACTAGGTTACTGAGTAGGTAGAATCCGGCAGTAAAACCAAACATTGATTGATTTTGGGCTGCAAAGGAAGTTATACAACTCAGTTCCAGGCGTTCATCACCATTTTCAAATATCTAAGATGAAGATCTACAAAACATATGAAGGGCACAAAACTCAGTTTTGTTGTTTTGAAGCCCAAAGAGCAAGTCGAAAAACAAGGATTGAATCAGACCCGAACTTCCTGCACTCCAAATGCTGTCTCGGGTTATGGCCCATATCTCAAGCCTCAGAGGTCCAAAAATTACAAGATCGGTGTCGTTGGAAAGAAGATTCGATTTTCTACAATTTCTCCAGAAATAGAGATCTTTGAATTCGCACATTTCCTGCCTCAAATCCGGCCCGCAATATCCAGATAGGAAAGGAATACAAAACAGAGAAGGAAATTTTCTTCTTTCCATCTGGGGGTAAAAAGGCCAGAATATAAAAGAGAAAAACATGGATCAGCTAGGGTGACGAGAGACGTAGAGGGACCTTAGAATACACCAAAAACAAGAGAGGAGGCGGCAAAAAGGAGGAGACGAAAAGCAGAGAAAAACAAGGGTTGAAAATCAGGGCGATTGGAAGACACCTAGCTACTTTTCTGCCACTCTCTGCTTTTGAATGATGTTCATCGTATCAAGTTTGTTTCTCTTTCATTTAACTATGGAGTAGACTTTTATTCTGGGATTTTTTATGTAACCTTACTATGAATATGTGAACAATTTCTTTGATTGAATTATTACATTAAGTTGTTGAGTATTTCATTCTATTTTTAATGCTTGTGTATGTTAGGCCAACATCTGCATGATTTGGAATTCAATTTGAGACTGAGAAGTGATAATTGTTTTAGCTATTGTTTGAAATACCTTAAGAAATCTATAGGATAAAGATATCCTAGGAACTTTTGTAATCGTTAAAGGTTTTACGGTACTTAATAAATTTCGACAAGTTCAGAAATTTCGTAAAGTATATGAAGTTTGATTGTCGAAATAATTCGTTGATACTCAAGAGAGATTAGTGTTTAAATTAGAAAACCTGATTATCAACATTAGGAGTAATTAATTCAATTGAGAAAGTTCACATAAGAATAGTTACGGTAAGTCTGAAATCCTAGAATCAGTAGAATTGAATTCAATAATATTTAATCAGTTAGTTGTTTGTTTTTAATTATTAATTTTTGTTTTGAAAACTATCTCATTTGATTCCTCAAATAGATCATAATTTAAAAGATTTTGGTAATTAGTAGTAATTTTTACAAATCCTCGTGGGACAATACTCTACTCATCACTTTATTACTTGTTACGATTCGTGCGCTTGTGAAATTAATCAACACCACCCATTTTTCTTCCATTAGAGATAAGCTCTTTTAGGTATTCACTATATATAGGAGCCTGCGCTACACCACGAGCTTACCCAAATTTCTTCAAATGCCAAAAAAAGATACCATGATACCACGAGCTTATAAAAAAGCATAAACAATTTGTGGTTTGGGTCATTGAGTCGATTGGGTTTAATAAACTCGGCTAATATAAATAATACAAATAAAAAATACACCGACAATAAATAAACTAACAAAAAAAAAGACTCAGGCTCATCTGGGTTAGCATGCAAAATCTGTAACTTGGTTGTGATACCTTTGTCACAAAAAAATAATTTATTGGCTATGTTAGCAACTAATTAGGATCCTCAAGAAATTTGTAATGATACTTATTAGGTTCTTTAATGTTGATAAAATTTTTAAAATCATGGATAAAATTGTGCATTAGTAAAATTTCTTGAAAATTCTGAGTGTTGCCAAACCGTGTGAAATATTTTCCAATATACCTGGCAATGTCCAACGCAAAGTTTATGGCTGTTGATGGACTTAGTGCACCCTTTTCCTTGAGGTACTGATGAAGATCACCCTGTGTCAGCACATGAATGGATTAAGAATGGCTTAGAAAGTTAATCAGTGACTTGAGCTTTTTCAGAGGGAATCCAAATTTGGAATAAGAAGCAGATATTGACTATTGACTATACCCCTCGTAGATATTCAGTAATTAACATAAGGGGCTTCCTATCAGTGACAGCTCCCAGAAACTGGACTATATTAGGATGGCGAAGCTTGACTAGCAAATTAACCTCATGTCTGAAGTCCTGACTGAACCAATAAAGTGAAAGATAAGTAAGCAAATTGACAATATAACAAATTAGAGTAAAAGAAAGTGAATTACAGCTACAAAAAGCACCGGATTGATCAAGATATTGAAAATAATGGCCCCTATCAAGTGAAATTCTCTCTTGATATCAATAAAAAGCTGGGGGTTGTCAATTTCAGTAGAAAATAGAATATCATCTAGAATTCTGAGTGAAAAAAATATATTGATCTCATCTTCTATCTGGTTCTGATTTGGTTCATTGCATAGCATAAATAAACAGGAATAAATAAGTTGGAAAGGAATAAAGTATTGATCAAAGTAAGAAGTCCACATGATAAGCCCAATTGTTGATGTCATCTTTTATTTTGGTTCTGAGGCCAAAATTCATGTTATGAATCACCTGAAATTTTTATTTACAAGGAAAAGGATGTTTAACAAACAAAAAGGTTATCTGCAGCTGTAATACAGATGCATAACTCAACAATAGGAAAATGTTGCAAAGAAAGGACTTACATCACCAATCTATCATCTGAGAGGGATGGAAGAATGCGTTTGACAGCTACCGGTGTTCCACGCCAATTGGCTTTCAAAATCTCACCAAAAGATCCCTGTCATACTAAGCTACAATTAGCAGAAACTCTTGCAGATAGATTCAGATAAAATAATCCAAGAACTTCTAAGTTGTGCCCCAAAATTCTAGCATTTTACATTAACATGAAGCAAAGAAGTCGAACGCAAAAATATACACCAACGATGTAAAATTGAAAAGGAGAACGTATTAATAGCCAAAACTACTTTAAGAGCGTCTAGCCAAAAAAAATTTTCCCTCTATTGAAGTCAAGGACAAGCTTAAACTACAATTACTTGTTGAGAGATGGTTATACATATAATTTGCAAGATTATAACAAAAAAGTAATTTTATCATAATAGAAGGCACTGTTTAAAAAAAACACTAACTCTAACATGTATATCAAACTGCAGCATAATTTCTACACAGAATTGTTTTATTAATGTCCATTAAAAACTTGACAGGATTGACAATCCAAAAATATTAAATAAGGATTTCCTAATTATACTCAAAATTATTAATACAATAGGTTGTTAACTTTACACATTCTAATAACCTGTATAATCAACCGAGAAATAGAATCAAACCTTTCCAATAATGTTTGAGTTTGAGAAGTCCAGCTCAGAAGGTTCAATTTCCCAGTCACACTTGTTTGGTAGAGGGGGTGGAACAGGCTTTGGTTCAAAATGGCTTCCATTTTGGCCCTGCAATTTGAATTAACAAAGTTAGCTCTCATAAGCAATTAAAAGACGGAATGAAAGATATAAATTATAATTGTATAAACTATATGACAGAAAAAACACAGCATATGGAATTGGAGCATTGAGAATGAACATGAGCGGCCGGTTTTTCATAGACGACTGGATACTCACAACAAATCACCACAATGAATCACTACACATTATGTACTGCTGACTGAAAAGAACCAGACAACCAAAAAAATCAATACTCGATACCAACACAGAGTACCACTCAATACCTGCCAGTCTTGTGGCAACTTCCTAGGCTGGTCAATGCTTGAGTGATAGAGCAAAGGCTACAAGGTTTTTCCCTTTATTATATCGTGCAAAGTAATTTGTAATCCACCAATATTTGCCCACGAGCAAGAGCTATATAATTTTAAGTGTACCAGTAGATTTATATAATAATAAGTTACCAAATACGATAGATCACATTAGAAGTGGCTATCTAAAACTCCTAAATCCCTAAAAAATATTACCCTAATTTATGTTGGATGCTATGAACTGAAACAATACGTTAAAAATTGCCCGGAAACAAACTTCCAAAGCTACAGATGCTAACACTAAAGATGGTGAAAACGGGGAAACAACGTGGCTACATTCTTCGAGCAATTCCTTACTGGTTGAAGAGTTGCCAAATGTATCCTCAAGAAACAAAAATTCTTAATTTTATCATCAATAAAACCAAGAAAGAGAAGAAGCACTATCTATACTCACATATGACAAGCCACCGTATGATTTTAGCAGTTCAATCATGTTGTGCTTTTTTGCGCCTTCTGCATCAGCTAGTGGCTGCAATGACAGACAAATCCAGTTTTACATGACAAATTATCAACTGCAACCATTACAAGTAAACTTCCAATGCATATCAAAACGACGCGGACAGATAAATGAAACGGCATCCAAATGAGCAGGAAATGATACATACCGTATTTTTCCAGCGATCTTGGGCGTTGACATCGGCTCCAAATTCAATCAAGCACTTAGCGACATCGACCCATCCATGGAGAGATGCCACGTGGAGCGGAGTCCGGCTATCGTAATCCATAGCGCGAACGAGAGACGGATCTTCCTCTAAAAGCTTCCGGACGGCAGCGGCGTCGTTTTGGTGAGCGTGCCACAGTATCAACGACGTCCTGCTCACTCTCGCTTTCTCCTTCTGCTTGTCCGTCATCGTCTCCGACGGTGATGAAGAAGAAGCTCCAGCCGTGTTAGTGTCGGCGGCGGAGGAGGGAGTATCGGAACTCATGAGAAGGAAGATCGGGATCAGGATCGGAAGAGTACTTCTGGTTTTTATGGTTTAGCTTTGAATGTGCGTGAAGTTTTTTTTTATCTGTGTGTTTGTGTGCGTGTGTTTGGGATTTTAGAGTGGAGTCGGAAATGGAGAGATAAAATAGAATATGAGCGGAGGGGAGGGGAGGGGAGGGGTAAAGAAAAGTGGAGGTTTGTATCCGTTATTCCGGTTTTTACTTTTTCAACCGAAATGTTTTTGAGAGAGATGGATATTCTCTTTCCTTTACTTTTCTGATACTCTCTATTAATTAATTAAATCAATCATTGTGTTTTTTTGTTTGCTTCCTCTGTCTCTCCGTTATTTTCTTTCTTTTCCTTCAATCATCTCTTCATTTTATACACTCTCGTATGGCTGTGGATTTTAATAGCTTTATAACCCCATTGTTTTTTTTTATTTAAAATAAATTTTCATCAAATTATTATTTTTAGATTATTTTAATATACTAATGTTAAAAATAAAATTTTAAAAATAAAAAAAAAATTTAAAAACAATTATTATCATAATATAATATAATTTCTTAGTATAATTTTTTAAAAAATATATATATATATTATAATTTTTTTAACCAAAATTTCATGAAAGAATTTTGAGTGAAATTTATGTAAAGTTAAGGTATGTATTAATTAATTAAATATTTTTAAATTTA
>Ga0307515_10020605_pt1 | contig 11749 bp, 11 predicted proteins | sample 17_EM_MG_FD_194513 | JGI IMG/M metagenome (GOLD analysis project Ga0307515, IMG submission 194513) | Populus trichocarpa ectomycorrhiza microbial communities from riparian zone in the Pacific Northwest, United States - 17_EM | ecosystem: Host-associated > Plants > Roots > Unclassified | place...
GGGCGCCAGCGTCGACCAGTCGTGCCGCTCGATGATGTCGCTCAGGCGCGTTGCCGTCTTGATCGATTCCTCCATCGACGGGCCCACGCGCACGGCGATCGCGAACTCGCCTTCTTCCCAAGGCATCAGCAAGTCGAACGGCCGCAGGTGCTTGCGCAGCAGCGACCCCGTCGTACCGAGCACCTGCAGTGCCACCGCAGGCGAATGGCGCAGTCGGAGGTTCAGGAAGCCGTCGATGCCACCGATCATCACGATGAGCGGCAGGTTCTCCGGCCGGTCGACCCGCCACTGGTCGATCTGCTGCTTGAATTCTTCGCGTTGCTGCCATGGTGCGGTATCGGACGCAGCGGCATCGTCGGAGTGGTCCGCGGGCTGAAGGTCTGCGCGGTCTCCACGCAGCAGGCGCGCAACATCCGGTTCCGAGCGCTCACGCTTGACCTTCAGGCGCTGCGCCAGCGTCTCCCAATGCGAACTGCCCTGGCGAGCGTGCAGGGCCTCTTTCGCCGTGGCGTATTCGCGGTGCGCATCGAGCGCATGCCGCCAGTGCCCTTGCGCTTCCAGCAGCAGGCAATGTTCGAGGTGCACCTCGGCGCGCAGCGAAGGGTCCTCCTGTTGCTCGGCCAGGGTCTGTGCAGCCTTGATGTGCACGCCGGCCAGACGGTACTGCCCCGTCAACCGCTCCAGTTGCGCCTGCCGCAGTTCGATCTCGGCCAGCCGGGGCCCGATCTCGGCAGCGATCGACGCCGAACGCCCCACACGCAGCACCTCACGCGCCTCGTCCCAGCGTTGCAACGACATCAGCGTTCGGGCACAGGCGACAGCCAAGGCCAGCACCAGCTGCTGACGGCCTTGCTGGACGAGCGCGTCCATGTGGTCGCGCGCTTCTTCGCATGCTGGCCGCACCTGTTCCCAATCGGCGTGCCTCGTCCTGAGCAGCGTCTGGCGCACACTCAGCAAGTTGGTGAAGGCTGTCGCTGCGGTGGCCGGATCGTCGATCAGCGGCGTCAGCGCAACGCTTCGCTCCACGCAGGCGAGCATGTCCTCGTACATGTCGAGTGCCGCATACGTCCCTGCCGCATTGCTCCAGAACCGGCATTGGCCTCGCGGGTCGCCGATCTTCGACAACAGACGCCATCCACGATCGAGGGTGTCGAAGGCATCGGCGGCACGGCCCAGCTTCGCCAACGTCCGGGCGTGCAGTGGCAGCAGGTAGAGCAAATGGGTGTCGTCGCCAGCGCGCGCCAGCAACTGCAAGCCCCGGTGCCCCGCGGTGTAGGCCGCCCGGTCCAGCCCCATGAACTGATAGCCCAGCACCATCACCAGCTGGCAAATGCCCATGTTGGGCACGTCGCCGGCTTGCGAGACCAAAGGCCACACCCGGTGGCACAGCGTCAACCCCGGTCCGACCTGTCCGCCGAGTATCAGCGCCCTGGCTCGTGCCAACGCGGCGTCCGCCGGCTCGCGCTCGGGTTCGGGTGGCGCCGCAGTGGCAGCCGGTGCTTTCTTTCGCTTGCCGGTGGAGGGAGGCGCCAGGATCGCGTCCACGATGCGCGCGAACCGGGTGTCGGCTTCAGGTGCCTCGGTCGAACCAGGTGTGTCCGGTGCGTGGGCCATGCCTCGAATCGGGGAGCATCGTTTGACAGCCGATCCTACGGTCAGGACCACCCTGCGAGGCAGCCGTACGGATACCGTTTGTTAATAAGGGCCCCCACGCTCCCTGCCGGTCGCTGCCCCCCGAGGGGGCTCGCGCAGCGGCCAGGCAAAGCCGGATCCGCGCACGCCACTTGGAGTGGGCGACGCTTCGCGCGCCCATAGGGCAGCGGCGTCGACCACGCCGCAACAGCGGTTGCGCCCGCTACAACAGGACTATGTCGTACTGCTCCGGGTTCATCGTCGGCTCGGTCGAGAGCGAGATCGGTTTGCCGATGAAGGCCGAGAGGTCGGCCAGGTGCTGGCTCTCTTCGTCGAGCAGCATCTCGACCACCGAGGCGCTGGCGACGACGCGAAACTCTTTCGGGTTGAACTGGCGCGCCTCGCGCAGGATCTCGCGCAGCACGTCGTAGCAGACGCTGCGCGCGGTTTTCACCTGGCCGCGCCCGCTGCAGGTGGGGCACGGCTCGCACAGCATGTGCGCGAGCGATTCGCGCGTGCGCTTGCGTGTCATCTCGACCAGGCCCAGCGCGGTAAAGCCGCTGACCGTCGTCTTCGTGCGGTCCTTGCTGAGCTGCTTGCGGAACTCGGCCAGCACCGACTGCTGGTGGTCTTCGCGCACCATGTCGATGAAGTCGACGATGATGATGCCGCCCAGGTTGCGCAGGCGCAGCTGGCGCGCAATCGCCTGCGACGCTTCAAGATTGGTCTTGAAGATCGTGTCATCGAAATTGCGCGCACCGACGAAGCCGCCGGTGTTGACGTCGATCGTCGTCAGCGCCTCGGTCTGGTCGACGATCAGGTAACCGCCCGACTTCAAGTCGACCCGCCGGGCGAGCGCACGCGAGATCTCTTCCTCGATGCCGAAGAGGTCGAAGATCGGCCGCTCGCCGCGGTAGTGCTCAAGCTTCGCGATCGCGGTCGGCGTGTAAACACCGCCAAACGCCTTCAGCGTGTCGAACTGCATCTTCGAATCGATGCGGATCGATTGGGTTTGTTCGGTGGCCAGGTCACGCAGCACGCGCTCGACCAGGCTCAGGTCCTGGTGCAGCAGCGTGCCGGGTGGTTGCGACAACGCGCGCTGGCGGATCTGGCCCCAGGTCTTGCGCAGGTAGGCGATGTCGTCACCCAGCTCTTCGTCGGTCGCTTCCTCAGCGTTGGTACGCAGGATGAAGCCGCCGCCACCGCCCTCTTCCGGCTTGCCGACCAGCGTCTGCATGCGGGTGCGCAGTTGCTCGCGCGCTTCGGCCGAGCCGATCTTCTGCGAGATGCCGATGTGGTTGTCCTGCGGCAGGAAAACCAGCATGCGCCCGGCGATGCTGACCTGCGTCGACAGGCGCGCGCCTTTGGTGCCGATCGGGTCCTTCACGACCTGCACGGTCAGCGTCTGGCCTTCGAAGACCTGCTTCTCGATCGGCGTCGGGGCGGTGTTGTCGCTGCTGGCGCGGGGGTTGAAGCCGGCGGTGTGCAGATCCGCCACGTGCAGGAATGCGGCGCGCTCGAGGCCGATGTCGATGAACGCGCTTTGCATGCCAGGCAGCACGCGCGCGACCTTGCCGAGGTAGATGTTGCCAACCAGCCCACGCTCCAGCGTGCGCTCAAGGTGCAGCTCTTGAATCGAGCCGTTTTCGATGAGGGCGACCCGCGTCTCTTGCGGGGCCCAATTGATCAGGATGTCGTGCATGGGGCCCTGCGTTTGGGGTCTCGCAGCGGCCGCGATTTCAAACGCGCACGTGAGCGCGGCGCAGCAGCTGGGTTGTCTCGTAGAGGGGCAAACCCATGATACCGGAGTGACTCCCGCTGATGTGCTCGATCCAGCCCGCGAGCGAGCTCTGGATCGCGTAGGCGCCGGCCTTGCCGAAGGGCTCACCGCTCTCGACATACGCGGCAATCACCTCCCGCGGCAAGGCCGCGAAGCGCACATGCGAGTCGTTGACGGCCACCGACGTGCGGCGACCGTCGAACACCGCCACGGCCGTCAGCACGCGGTGACTGCGGCCCGACAGTGCTGTGAGCGTGGCCACTGCATCGGCCACATCGACCGGCTTGCCGAGGATGCGGCGGCCGAGCGCGACGGTGGTGTCAGCGCACAGGATGGGCGCCGGCGGCAGGCCGCGGCGTTGCAGTCGCGCGCGCGCCGCGCCCAGCTTGGCCCGCGTCACGCGCTCGACATAGGCACGCGGCAGCTCGCCGGGGCGTGTGGCTTCCAGTGCCTCGGCGTCTTCGCTTTCGTCGGCCAGTAGCAGTTCGTGCTGTACACCGACCTGGCCCAACAGCTGGCGCCGGCGTGGGCTTTGTGAGGCGAGATAGATGAAGTCGTGGGTGGCCATGGTCATGCTTGCCAGCGCAGGCGCCAGCGGCGGTTGATCGGCTCGGCAAAGTGCCGCGAAACCAGCGCAGCCAGCAGTGCGCTGGTCAAGACGAACGCCAGTAGCAGCGGTGCCCGCTGGTCGTGGTGCAGCGACTCGCGGCTGACGAACTGCCGCATCCCGGCCAGCACGATGACGTGGAACAGGTACAGCTCGTAGCTGTGGCGACCGAGCCAGCGCAGCGGTGTGGTCGCCACCACCAACGCGCGACGCAGGTTCGCACCGAACGCCAGCGCAGGCCCACGTGTGGCCCAGATGAACAGCGCCGCTGACAGCGCCATCGCCGTGAAGCCAAACACCCGGTGCTCATCGAAGCCAATGAAGTAGACCGCAGCCATCAGGGCAGCTGCCACCAGCGCCAGCAGCAGTGCCGTCCGCGCTGGCAGGGTCCAGCGGCGGCACACCAGCGCGCACAGGCAGCCGAAGGCGATCGCGTCGAAGCAGGCCGGGTAGGCGTAGAGGTAGGCCACTTCGTTGTCGCTGTGCTGGGCACGGAACACCGGCCCCAGCGCGACCAGCAGCAGGCAAGCCGCGGCAATCAGCGCCTCGCGCCGCAGCAGCAGGCACAGCAGCGGGAAAGCGAGGTAGAACACCTCTTCGACCGACAGCGACCAGTAGACGTTCAAGCAGTAGTTGAAGTAGCCCGCGCTTTGCATCAGCTGGTTGTGCCAGAAGGTCAGCACCGAGCCGACCGCTGGCCACCAGAAGCTGGCCGAGCGACTGGCATCGCCATCGCTGTTGTCGAAGAACGGCAGGCCCGCCAGGCCCAGCGGCACGATGATCGCCAGCGCCAGCAACAAGGGTGGCAGGATGCGGCCCGAGCGGGCGACGTAGAACTGCTTCAGGCTCAGCCGCGACAGCTCGCCATGGCGAGCCAACAGCCCGGTGGTGATCAGGAAGCCGGAGACAACGAAGAACACGGTGACGCCGTAGTTGCCGCTGATCACCAGCGCTTTGGTGAAGGGGCGACCGAAAAGGTCGCCGATCACGCTGTCGGACACGCCGAAGGCCAGCGCAAAGTGCAGCAGCAGCACGAGCGTGATCGCGATACCGCGCAGGCTGTCGATCGCCGCATCGCGCGCATCGCAGTGAGGGGCTGGAGAGTTCATTCGCGGTGGTAAGGGTGGCCGATGGCCAGCGACCAGGCCCGGTACAACGCCTCGGCCAGCAGCACACGCACAAAGGCGTGCGGCAGGGTCAGGTCGGACAGGCGCAGGCTCTCGTTGGCTGATGACTTCAACGCCGGGTCCAGCCCGTCAGGGCCGCCGATGAAAAAGACCACATCGCGCCCTTCACCGCGCCAGGCGTTCATCCGCTCGGCCAGTTGCACCGTCGTCAGCCGTGTGCCGCGCTCGTCGAGCAGCACGCGGCGCGCGCCCTTGGGGCACGCGGCCTCCAGGCGCTGCGCCTCGGCTGCCATCAGCTGCGCAGCGGTCTTGCCACCACTGCGCGGCTCGGCCTTCACCGCCTTCAGCTCCAGCCGCATCTCGGGCGGGAAGCGCTTGGCGAAGTCGTCGTAAGCGGTGTCGGCCCAGGCGGGCTGGCGCTGGCCGACCGCCGCGATCAGCAGGCGCATGGGCGCAGTGCCGGCAGCTTCAGCGCGCCGTCTTGCGCGGCGCGGCCTTCTTGGCCGGTGCCTTTGCCGGTGCCTTCTTCGCTGGCGCCGCCTTTTTCGCGGCCGCCTTCACCGGCGCGGCTTTTCGGGCAGGCGCCTTCTTGGCAGCCACCGGTTTCGGCGCCATGGGCTTGCGGGCCGGTGCCTTCTTTGCCGCCGCAGGGGCTGCCGCACCGATCTTGCCGCTGCTGACCTTGCGCGCCGGGGCCGGCTTCCTCACCGCCACCGGTGCATCGCCCGCGCTCTTGCGCTTCGGCGCGGCCTTGCCGAGTGCGGCACGGCCGGCAGCCGACTTCGCTGTCGGCGCTGCATGCGCGGTCGACTTGGCCTTGGCCTTCTTTGCCGGCGCTTTCTTCTTCGCCGGCGCGGGCTCGTCCTCGTCGTCGCTTTCCGACGCCTTCGGCAACGAGACCTTGTCATCGGCCAGCTTCAGCTTCACCGGCTTGCCGCCCCAGATTTCTTCGAGGCGGTAGTAGTCGCGGATCGCCGGCTGCATGATGTGCGCCACCGCGGCGCCGCAGTCGACGATGATCCACTCGCCGTTCGCTTCGCCCTCGGTGCGCAGCACCTGCTGGCCGCTGGACTTGACCGCGTCGCGAACGCTGGCGGCCAACGCCTTGGTCTGGCGGTTGCTGGTGCCCGAGGCCACGATCACGCGCTCGAACAGCGGTGACAAATGCTCGGTGTTGAAGACCACGATGTGTTGGGCCTTCACGTCTTCGAGGCCATCGACGATGGCGCGTTGCAGTTTTCGGATGTCCATTCAGTGTCCGGGGGCTGCCCGGTAAAGCTGCTGTTGATCAATATAGCGTGCGACCGCCTCGCCCACCAGCGGGGAAACGGGCTCGCCGGCGGCGGCGCGACGGCGCACTTCGGTGGCCGAGATGTCGGTGCGGGGCAGCGGCAGCTCGCGCCAGGCCAGCGGTGGGCCGGCCCACTCGGCAGGCGGTTGGACGGCCTGACCCTCGCGCGCGGCCACGGCCAACGTGGCCAGGCGCGCGACTTCGGCGGCCTCTTTCCAGGTGTTCAGGCGGGCCAACTGGTCGGCGCCGATGACGAGAAACAGCTCGGCAGCTGGTTGCTCGGCCGCCACATCGCGCACCGTGTCGACGGTGTAGCTGGGCCCTTGACGGTGCAACTCGCAGGTGTCGACGGCGAAGCCGGCTTCGCCTTGCGTCAGCAGTCGCAACATCGACTCGCGCTGCGCGGGGCTGGCCACCAGGCGACCCGGCTTCTGCCAGGGCTGGCCGGCCGGTTGCCAACGCAGCTCGTCCAGCGCCAGCGTGTCGCGCGCCACGCGGGCCAGCGCCAGATGCGCGAGGTGCGGCGGGTCGAAGCTGCCGCCGTACAGGCCGATGCGACGGGTCACGCAGGGCTTTCGTCGGCCCACTCGCGTGGGCGCAGGAAGTCTGAGTACAGCCTGGCTTCGGCGGTGCCGGCTTCCGGCTGCCAGGCATAGCGCCAACGCACGATCGGCGGCATCGACATCAGGATCGCCTCGGTGCGGCCACCGGACTGCAGGCCGAACAAGGTGCCCCGGTCGAAGACGAGGTTGAATTCGACATAACGCCCGCGTCGGTAGGCCTGGAAGTCGCGCTCACGCTCACCGTACGGCGTGTCGCGCCGGCGCTCGACGATGGGCACATAGGCGCCAAGAAAGGCATCACCCACGCTTTGCGTCAGCGCGAAGCTGCGCTCGATGCCCAGCTCGTTGAAGTCGTCAAAGAAGATGCCACCAATGCCGCGCGGCTCGTTGCGGTGCTTCAGAAAAAAGTACTCGTCACACCAGCGCTTGAAGCGCGGGTGGAACTCACCACCAAAGGGTGACAAGGCATCGCGGCAGGCGCGGTGGAAATGCACCGCGTCAGCCTCGACCCCGTAGTAAGGCGTCAGGTCCATGCCGCCGCCGAACCAGACCACCGGCTCCTCGCCGGTCGGCTTGGCAGCAAACATGCGCACGTTCAGGTGTACCGTCGGCACATGCGGATTGCGCGGGTGCAGCACCAGCGACACGCCCATCGCCTCGAACGGCGCACCGGCCAGCGCCGGGCGGTGCGCCGTCGCCGATGCCGGCATCGCCGCGCCTTGCACATGGCTGAAGTTGCAGCCACCGCGCTCGAAGAGATCACCGTCTTCGATCAGGCGCGAGATGCCGTCGCCTTGCAGGCGCTCACCCGGCGGGCGTGTCCACGCATCGGTCAGGAAGGGCTGGCCATCGAGCGTGGCCAGTTTGCCGATGATGCGCTCTTGGAGGCCGAGGAAGTAGGTTCGTGCAGCCGCGGTGTCGAAGCTCATGCGCATCACCCCTTGAACACGATCGGCCCGGCCAGCTCGGGGTGCTTGCCGGACGCGTTCTGGTAACTCTGGGCAATCGCCGCGAGGTCGGTCTCGCGGTCGCCGCTCAACAGCATGAAGCGCTCGACGCCGATGCGCTTGCGCGCAAAGTCGAAGAAGGCCAGGCCAAGCGGGACGCCGGCCTGCACCGCGACCTGATAGAAGCCGCTGCGCCAATAAGGTTGCAACTTGCGCGTGCCTTCTGGCGCCAGCGCCAGCCAGAGAAACTCGTCGCGAGCTCGGGCCTGCTGGAAGCGCAGCACCATGTCGGTGACGATGCCACTGGCGTTGAAACGATCGATCGGGATGCCGCCCAGCCAGCGCAGCCAGGCGCCGAACAGCGGCACGCGAAACAGGGTGTCCTTGCCCCAGAAGGCGAAGTGAATGCCCAGCGACCATTTGGCCAGCACGCCGACGATGAAATCCCAGTTCGACGTGTGCGGGTAGGCAATGATGATGCCTTGCCGCGCCGGCAGGCCGTCGTACACCAGTTGCCAGCCGGCCAGGTGCAACAGGGCCCGGGCCAGACGGCTGCCGCGTGCGGCCGGCAGCCGGGTCGTGACGATCTGCGGGCTGCTGGATGACGCCCCCAGGTCCGGGCTGCCGCCCGGCCCGCCCCCCGAGGGGGTCAAGGAACTCGGGAGCGGCCCTTCGTTCCTTGGCCTAGCGTTTGATGGCACGGTGGCCGATGTCGGAGCGGGAGATCGCGCCGTCGAAGTGGATCGCCTGCAGCACCTCGTAAGCGCGGTGCTGCGCGGCGCGGGCCGAGTCGCCGAGCGCGGTGACGCACAGCACGCGGCCGCCGCTGGTGACCAGATGCTTGTCTTGCTGCGTCGTGCCAGCGTGGAAGACCATCGCGTCTTCGACACCCGCCGGGTCGGCCGGCAATCCGCTGATCGCGTCGCCCTTGCGTGGATTTGCTGGGTAGCCGGCAGCGGCCATCACCACACCGAGTGCGAAGCGGCGGTCCCAGTGCAGCTCGACCTGGTCCAGCGTGCCGTCGCAGGCGTGGACCATCACCTCGACCAGGTCGCTCTTCAGCCGCATCATGATCGGCTGCGTCTCGGGGTCGCCCATGCGGGTGTTGAACTCCAGCGCCTTCGGCTGGCCGTTCGCGTCGATCATCAGGCCGGCGTAGAGAAAACCAGTGAACGGGATGCCGTCTTTCGCCATGCCGGCGATCGTCGGCAGGATGATTTCGTGCATCGCGCGGGCGTGCACATTGGGCGTGACCACCGGCGCGGGCGAATACGCGCCCATACCGCCGGTGTTCGGGCCGGTGTCGCCGTCGCCGACACGCTTGTGGTCTTGGCTGGTGGCCAGCGGCAGCACGTTCTTGCCGTCGCACAGCACGATGAAGCTGGCTTCCTCGCCCTGCAGGAACTCTTCGATGACGACGCGCGCACCGCCGGTGTTGTGGACCACGCCGAGCGTGTTGTCTTCGAGCATGAAGCGCACCGCCTCGTGCGCCTCTTCGAGCGTCATCGCGACGACCACGCCCTTGCCGGCTGCCAGGCCATCTGCCTTGACGACGATCGGCGCGCCGAGCTGGTCGATGTAGGCGTGTGCCTTGGCCGGGTCGCTGAAGGTCTCGTAGGCCGCGGTCGGGATGCCGTGGCGCTTCATGAAGTCCTTCGCGAAGGCCTTCGAGCTTTCGAGCTGCGCGGCGGCTTTCGTCGGGCCGAAGATGCGCAGACCGCGGGCGCGGAAGATGTCGACCACGCCTTGCGACAGCGGCGCCTCGGGGCCGACGACAGTCAGGCCCACCTTCTCGGCGACCGCAAAGTCGGCCAGCTTCTCCGGGTCGGTGATCGCAACGTTGCTCAGCCGCTTGTCCAGCGCGGTGCCGCCGTTGCCAGGCGCCACGTAGACATGCTGCACCTTCTCACTCGCCGCCAGCTTCCAGGCCAGCGCGTGCTCACGGCCACCGCCGCCGATCACCAGGACGTTCATGCCAGACTCCGACGAGCTTTCTCTGGGAGGCCCGCCCCCTTGGGGGGCCGAGCCCGGACATGAACAGTCCAGTGGACTGTTCGTGCCTGGCGAGGGGCCGGGCCACTGGCCCGGCGCGGCCTGCAAGGCAGCGGACGCAGTTCGCGTGGGGGCATCATGCTTCTTCTATTTCGGCGTTGTGGTAGACGTCCTGCACGTCGTCGAGGTCTTCGATGATGTCGAGCAGCTTCTGCATCCGCGCGGCGTCTTCGCCGGCCAATGCAATGCTGTTCTCGGCGCGCATCGTGACTTCGGCGATCTCGGGCTTCAGGCCAGCGGCTTCGAGCGCGTTCTTCACCGCTTCGAAATCGGCCGCAGCGCACACCACCTCGATCGAGCCGTCTTCGCCGGTGATGACGTCTTCAGCGCCCGCTTCGAGCGCCACTTCCATCATCTTGTCTTCCGAGACGCCGGGAGCGAAAACGAACTGGCCGCAGTGCTTGAACTGGAAGGCCACCGAACCTTCGGTACCCATGTTGCCGCCGTACTTGCTGAAGGCGTGGCGCACTTCGGCCACGGTGCGCACGCGGTTGTCGGTCATGCAGTCGACAATGATCGCCGCGCCGCCGATGCCGTAGCCCTCGTAGCGAATTTCCTCGTAGTTGACGCCTTCGAGATTGCCGGTGGCCTTGTCGATGTTGCGCTTGACGGTGTCGACCGGCAAGTTGACCGCCTTGGCCTTTTCGATCGCCAGCCGCAACCGCGGGTTGGCTGATGCGTCACCACCACCCAACCGCGCCGCGACCATGATTTCACGGATCACGCGGGTCCAGGCCTTGCCGCGCTTTTCGTCTTGGCGGCCTTTGCGGTGCTGGATGTTGGCCCATTTGGAATGACCGGCCATGAAATCTCCTGTGCCGCCGCCTCGGGCGCAGAAAGTGGCCGGGCAGCGTTGTCGTCAACGGGGGGAACCCGCCATTTTAGCCGGGCGCCGCGTTGACAGGGGTTCGACAGGGCCTGAGCCTGCTGTCCCAGCCGGCGCTGGTGGCCGCAACTTCGGATGCCGCCGCCCACCCCGGCTCGTGCCGAGAAGGCCCCATGGGCCATCCTACCGGTGCCGGCGATGAACTTCGCCCGCCAACAGCTACCACGTGGTGATCACACTGACACCACAGACATCTACCCAGGTGCGGGCCCACATGGTGCGTTGACGCGGTAGGGGGTGCGCGCGCTAATATTCGGCGCGCAGGGTTGCACCACCAGTGCGGCCCATGCCACCCCTATACATACTGGAGGTAACCCTGATGCGTCAGCTGTCTGTCATCCCCGCCCTGTTGCTTTGCGCAGGAACTCTGTTGAGCGGTTGTGCGACAGCACCGCCGGAGCCCGAGCCCACTGTCTCGCAGGCCGACATCCCGGATCCTTCGCGCCAGAAGTGCGCCACCACCACCGGCAGCCGCCTCGCCACCACCTGCTCGAACCTGGTCAAGTCGACCAACAACACCGCGGCCGTGCGCGAGATGCAGCGCCACCAGCCGATGGACGGCGGCAAGTAAGCCGCATCGGCCACCGGTGTCCAAGCGGCCGGCGTTCACGCCCGCCGCTTTTTCGTTTTCCCTGAAGAAGCTTGAGAATTGAGCGGAACGGGGTCAACGACGTAACAAGTTACCATCAATGTCCAGCGGTGCGCCCGAGGGCTGCGCTGCTGTTCACCATCACCAATAACATGGAGGTATCACCATGCATCTTCAACGCCATGCCCTTTCTTTGGCCCTGACCAGCACCATCGCCCTGTTGAGCGCCTGCGCCGCATCGACGCCGGCCACCACGGAGTCCGGCTCCACCACCG
>Ga0307515_10020607_pt1 | contig 11748 bp, 6 predicted proteins | sample 17_EM_MG_FD_194513 | JGI IMG/M metagenome (GOLD analysis project Ga0307515, IMG submission 194513) | Populus trichocarpa ectomycorrhiza microbial communities from riparian zone in the Pacific Northwest, United States - 17_EM | ecosystem: Host-associated > Plants > Roots > Unclassified | place...
GTTTAGTGCAGCTGATCAATACAATTATTAGTTTAAAAAAGTTATAGATATTTTTTATGTAATATTATAAATTCGAGAGATTAAAAAAGTTGGAGGACAAATAAATGTATAAATAATTACAACTCCAACTTAAAAAAAAAGAAGAGTGAAATAAACAAATGGGAGCAAAGTACTAGCAAACTACAGGTAGTCACTGAGACTTTACAGTTTGCAATTGAATTGCGTAAATTCTAACGCCCGAAGAGAAGAAAAAGAAAAGGAAAAAAAAAAAAGACCCGCAGAGAAAATAATGACGGACAATTTCGGTATTTCCCACCTGAACATAGATAGATTGTAGATAGCACAAACCATAGTTTTTAAACCCGGTCTGGTCCAAGATCTGGGTTCCGGGTTTTGACCTGGTCACTGGGTCGGCCGGGTCAATCTCTATTTTAAAAAAAATTCAAAACGACGTCGTTTTAGTTAAAAAAAAATAATAAAAGTCAACAGATTGCAACCGGGTTTTGCCGGGTCAACCCGCCGGGTCGGCCGGGTCACACCGGGTCATGGCTTTTCCTATTTTTTCATCAACCCGTTCCGGTTCTAGCCCCGAGTCAGCCACGTCCCAGGCGACCTGCCGGGCGAGCCATGTTTCAAAACTATGGCACAAACATTGTCCGATGATTATGATTTTGCCAATAATTCCCCCACCGCACGTGACTCTTCCTGCTACCTTATGGTGATGCCATTTCTCGATCTCATAGCTGGCAAAGGGTAACATTTCTTTCTTTCTTTCTTTCTTGTGAAGTAAATAGTTTGATCTTGATTTTGCGATATGGAAATTGATGTATCGACGTACTTTATTTTAAAAAACCTTTCTTCGTAAAAACTCATGACTAAAAGCGAATAAGATAAAAAAAATCTAAAAAGCATCAAAATTTATGATAAAAAGATCAGGTAAAAATATCATCTCTCTTTTGGTTACATACCTAAAGGATTTGTGGGTCTGACACCTTACCAGTTCCAACCCTCTTGAACTCGGTTATGCTCCAGGCTTAAGTGCTTATGGGTTTGCCACCCCGCCAAACCCAACCTCCTTGAACTCAGCTAAGCGAGAGGCCCAAGTGTCCGTGAGTTTAACACTCTGCCAGACCCAATTTTTTTGGGCTCGGTTATGCGTCAGGTCCAAGCGCTTATGGGTCTGACACCTTATCAGACCCAACCCCCTATGAGTCAGGTCTTTCTTCAAGAACAAGTGCTCGAAATGAGAATCTAGGGTCATCATCTCTTTACTCTCTAGTAGATCAAAACATCTTTTAAAAGACCTTCTTTGCGTCAAATTGATATTAATATTGATAATAAGAGATGATCCCATTGATATTAATATTGTGTACGGATTGACATAAAATAATATTCTATAAGTACGTGATATCCTCAACATTAAATGTCAGGTAAAAAGATATTAATAATCAATATTAATGTTGATTGTAGAGATCTTCCTCCTATTTGAATGAAGAAAACAACTTACAACCACTTGAATAAAAAAAGAAAAATGTTATAAAAACACTTTGAATAATCCAAATTAGGGTTTACAATCTTCACTCTAAAAATCATTTACCGCAAATCTTCATCATAAAATGATTGATTTAATAATCAGAGGATTCTTAAAATTCCTAGAAAAAGACTGTTTTTATTAAAAAAAAATCCAGTTTCTGATACCGATATCTGAAATCCTCATATAAAAAGAATAAAAGATTGATATGAACTTATATTCATCCATCATACGTGCCATCATACAAGCGTGACAAAAAGAAGCACCATGAAAAATGATGAAAATGGGTTTTGTGGGATGAGTGGATTAGTGGAAGTGGAGCAAAAGTGCATGATTGCGAGCTGGATCGATACGGAGCTGTCAACAATGCTGTTTATGCCTGTAATTATCAACGTGGCAGATACTTATAAATCATCATCTTTTCTTGAACCCAGATGGATGAGAGAGGAAAATTGGAATGAAAAATTGTAAATTCATTATGCATGATAAGCAATTTTATTTATTTATTTGTAATAAATTGGAATTAATCTTAATCAGGTCGTCATGGTCTTCTGGAGAGGATTGGTATCGGGGCTGAGGCTCGCACTGGATATGCATTGGCACTGTCAAATTCTCAGCCTGCTAAGAGTATGTCATTGCTTTTTTATCTCTATCAACTACGTCAATCTTATTGTGTGTTTTGCTCTGTTTAATTATTTGGCAACCCTCCGAATCCAAATGCCAAGCTTTATCTTTTTTCTAACATACTAGAGGAGGGACCAAGCTAGGAACACAGGTGAATGTAGTTAGTTTAGCTGTTCCTGAAAAGAAGAATGATTTGTTAGTGGAAAAAGGGTTTTAAACTTGAAACTTCTTCGTGTTTTTTAGTTCCTTACTCGCATGTCACTTTAAATGCTATCGAAGTTAAGGCCTAAGAAGGTAATGGCTGCTTCTTCGCGGAAGGGTGAGAGGGGTTTAACATAAACATTCGTCCAAACTCCATTCCCACTAGGATATTACTGGGTACTTGCACATTCTTTATGTGCACCTGTTACAATGCAACTATGATAAAAACACTTGCCCTGTGGTTGATAGGAAATTTCAGTCAGCGGTTTTGTAATATGTGTGCCGCAGCTAGTAAAAGCAACATCTAAAAAGTGTTTCAGGAAAATTTTAGTGATATTCTCTTGTTGTTGGTGCTTCTGTGCACCTAGAGTGGAGACAGGTTTGTTGTAAAGATAAGGATCTCTGGTTCCTCTTCTGCTTGCCTATACTTTGAAATACTTCGTCGTCAGACTGCCAAAGGCAGAGGTAATTTATTATCACACTTAGGGTACATATTTTCAGGATTTGTCCTGTTTATTCTTAGAATCTCAGAAGCTCTAATAGCACTCTCTGCAGCCTACCCTGGAAGCAAAAGCAATGGCTGTCTGGCTTGACAAAAATTATCGTCCGGTGTGTTCCACCTGAATTGGGATTTAAATTTGTTCAGTTCCTTCGGCATGAGGGGTCTAAGTAAATTTATCGTGACAGAAAGCAGACAAATTTGCGATTCATTACCAATTGTAAATGGTAACATACTTCTCAGTCGCACTTACTATTGACTCGAGAATAAGTAGACGGGCTTCGCCAAAAAAATAAAAAAGATGATGAGGGTAAAAGGATTATTACTCATAGAATTACATCTAGTAGACCCAGGAAACCTCTTGACCACAAATGGGAACTCGTGTTGCTTGTAATTTATCAAATTTGTGCACCTATTTTAAGTTTCTTATTATCTTAGTTCACCTTGAAGAGAATGCAAGCAATTCCTAGTCTTTCATTTATGATTGTGTTAGCTCACATTTTTAGGCTCCCCCGCCCAGCCCCCAGGGCCGTTAGCATTTAAAGGGCTCTAAGCATGCAAAGTCCAGTCCATTCATGAGCTGATAAATCATAAATGTTTGTCATCTCAATCGTTCTTGATTCTGGCTCTTCCATGCTTGGAGTCTTCTGTATCAGTATATTACACAGTTTTATAGGAAGAAACGATATCAAAGGAACTCTTATTTTTGTAGTCAATTCTACTGCTAGAACACACCAACATTCCTCTGGAGCTCGACAGTAAGGACAATTTGAGATTTGACTCCCATATTGTTAATTTTTTTTTTGGGGGGTATTAAACTGGCCCTTATTTTGTTCCTGGAAATGGGAAAGTGGTATCATGAATCTCAGCTGTCCATCCAAGCACGCATGTGGTGAGGATAAATGGCGTGAGATGTTCCGAAGGAGTACAAATTTAGAATGGTTGGGCCTTCATTCTTATTCTAAACCCATTACTGGAGTGGAGGATAAATTTGGATTAGATCTCGAAAGAGCTGTCTAGCTCTATCTGCTACTATTCCCAAGTTACATGCCAAAATCCCTGTGTTTTCTTTCCTTTTGGATAGAAATGGTGACGATGCAGAAAGATCTAGGCTTCATATGTAACTAATGTCTCCGTCATGCCTCGACAAGTATCACAGTCGTGCACGCCTTCCAATCTCTCTAGAGCCTTCCGCTTTTATTACATCATAATCCGAACTCAAATAATTTTTTTACATCATAATCTGAACTCAATTTTAGATTGTTTATTTTTGTTCTTGAAATTGTTTTAAGAACATGTTTAATATAGAAAAATATCAGATTAGTATTTTAAATAATTTTAATGGGATAATATTAAAAAAATTAAAAATATTTATTTTAATATATTTTTTAATAAAAAATACTTTTAAAAATAATTCCAATACAAAATACACGCATTTCAATGGGACAAATATCTCTGCAAACACGTGTTTGGTTTGACTGTCTGGTAACAAAACTACATTCAACAACATTTCTCCAAATTGAATTCAAATAATTCAGCGTTTATTTCTTTTAAATAAGGAGTTGAGTTCAAGCTTTATATATAAAGTCGATCTTTACTGGAAGAGTTTTATTTTTTAATGGGTTGATTTTGCTCGACCAAATTAATTAAGATTTAATAGTCTTTTAGATACCAAGATCTAAAAAAAAACCCCTACAATTCTACGCGATATTGCAGTACTGTTCTTTAATTTACCATAATCGCACTGGTCCAAAAAATCAAAAGAATTAGAGGAAAACATATTATAGCACTCGATCGTGATCAACATATTCATCTATATTAATCAGAGGACCTTAGCTAGAGAGACTTCGTAGCAGTTAATAAAGCGAAAGCTAGAGCGGTTTATTGATATTATAGAAAAATGGAAGAGGGAAAGAGTGGTGAAAAGAAGAAGGTGATGGTGGCTATAGATGAGAGTGAGAATAGCCACTACGCTCTTGAATGGGCGCTTGATAAGCTACGAGAGACCATCGCTGATTCTGATGTTATCATCTTCACTGCACAGCCTAATTCTGATCTGGGTTATGTCTATGCTTCCACTTTAGGCGTTGCTTGTAAGTTCTTGTCAATTCCTTAGTTAGCGTTCATTTATTTTAGTAATAATTTTATAAATAAAAAAAAGTCGATTTTTTCTTTCAAGAAAAGTTTAAACTGTACGATACTTCAGAGTAGCTTTTTTTTTTTTTTTTTCTCTTTATGTATTTTGTTTGCAGCTATGGATTTGATCACATCTATACAAGAAAATCACAAGAAGGTTGCATCATTTCTATTGGATAAAGCTAAAGATATTTGTGCCAAATATGGGGTAATGGTTTCCATCATTGTGTCGAACTGCTCCTTCTTAAATTATTCAGTTTGTGCATGCAGTTATTCAGTTCTGTGATTGTAGAATGAAAATTTTGATGGTTATTGCATGTAATCCACATAACATGTCGAGTGATTTCCTCTGTTGGCTTTCCCCTTCCTTAAAAGGCATAGGTGCTATAAATGAGATTTTCCATTTTATTTGATCATGTTGTTTTTGACTTGTATATAAGCATAATGCATATGTGAAAATACTTTCTTACAAAATCTGACTGGAAAAGGAATAAAAAACGAAGTGGGTAAATTGAAGCCCTAGTCGTTGAGAAATAAATTGCAGTTCCTTCACAAAAACTACATGCATTGAAGTACAAGCAGGTTCCACATCAAATAGTTTTGCATGTTGTTATAAGCAAAAATAGTAATGCTCTTTTATCTTCCTAAAGATTGTTGCAGAGACAGTAACGGAGATTGGGGATCCTAAATACGCAATATGCGAAGCTGTAGAAAAGCTCAACATCGAACTACTTGTTTTAGGTAGCCATAATCGGGGACCTGTGCAGAGGTTAGTCTTTACATGAAATGTTATATGCAATCCTCCTTATTCATCAGTCTAAAGTTATAAGAAAAGAGAGAAAAAAGACAGAGAAAATAGCATGCCATGCTGGCATTTCAGAATGTAATTGGATGGAGAACGAGTCGCCTGTTTTTAACCTGGAGATAAATCAACTATTGTGTATAGTTGTGCTGTTGTATGCAAACATGGGTGCCTCTGAACTGTGCTTCTAGATAGACTAAAACTTACAAATTACTGAGTTTAACTCGAGTTTTCCTGGACAGGGCTTTTCTGGGAAGTGTCAGCAACTACTGTGTGAACAACGCCAAGTGCCCTGTTCTTGTTGTGAAGAAACCTGCAGTTTGAGGACTTCGCCGTCGTATTGCTGCTATCATGTGAAGCAGAAAGCTGAGTTCTGGATATAAGGAGACCAGCAAGTCAGAGTTTTCTGTCAAAACAAACTTACAGCATGTCAAGTTAAAATGTCTAGATGTTTGGAAATTTTGAGATTTAGGTCTCTTTTCAAAAGGCATTGTGTTTGTAAATTAGTAGACAAAATAAATACTCCCCAAGCTAGCTTGACTCTGTTAACATGGGTTATCTTCAGCTCTATTATTTCAGATCATTCTCAGATATGATTTGAGCCACGCAACAGTACATTTCCATAACTAGCACATAAAAAAGAAAAGGAAAAGGAAGAGAGAAGAAACTTTCGGTAAATTGTGCTTTGCTTACTCGTGTTAGCTTGCCATCTCTCTCAATGGGCGTTCCAATGACATTTGCCAAATTGTCCTCCAGTGACCATTAGTAGCCTCAACTTAGTGTTGCTCAGAATTTAAAAATCATCCATTGCTGGCTAAATGCTTTTAAGATGCTTTGCTCATTAGTTTGCAAGCAATTAGTAAAAACAATTTCTATTATTTTATACCTTTTTCATTCCTTGCTCCACTTGACCATGTTTTCTTCTCATACTGCATGTGAAGTCCAATCCTCTTATCTTTCGAATATATCCGATCAAATGTTTAGAATATTACTAACGCTAAAGTTTTATAGCACATCAATCAACCTATCATCGAAAGAGGAAGAAATTACCAACAAATTCTGTTCGGGCAACGGAAAACCTTGTACTGTCAAGCACATACTGGTAGATACAAAAGGTAAATTATCCTTACATAGATGAGCTATATCTTGATCCTAATCCACACGGATAGAATTTTCATGCTGGGATTCTGCTGATGGAGGTTTTTGATAACCATGACTCTTTGCTGTCAAGTCGACCTTTTTATCAAGGAGAAACAAGAAGAACAAACAAAAAATGAGGAGAAGAAAAAGAATTTGCTACAAGTACATGAGGCAAAGAAAAAGCTGTAATTTGCTGTGTGACTAATCCACCAGCAAAATTAATGGCTGGGGCCACAATAATCACTTTTTTGTTCATTCATTTCTGTTATGGTTATACAACTAACTGGGAAATTTCTGCTAAGTAACTCTACAAAAGAGCAATTAAATTTCTTGCTGTCAACTCTACCAGTTGAGAGAAGTAGATGTTAGGAAAAGGAGACTTCATAGGCCAATGCATCAGGTCTCTATCATTCTATACCGGGTAAAATTATCACATCTCACCAAAAATAAACACAGTGCGTATCAAGTTACCCCTTTCCTTTTCATGAATGAAAGGTTTTCATTAATCAAAAGCAACCAAAGAAGGAGCTTACCTTCCTGCGTACAATTACAAACGATTTTGTAAAGAAAACTAAAATTTACAATGAGGAAAAGTTCCAATTCCTACGTCAAGTTACCTTCCCAGAGCAGAAGTAATCTTTTCATACGTCGCAAAATAGATCAGACAGCAAGAAAAGCTTTTGCAATCTTCGTGACCAATTTGGGACGACACTAAGTGGAAATACAGTAAAAGCAAATTCCCTTTTCAAGTAGGAACGTCCTAGAAAAGGCTCCCAATTCTAATCTGAGCATCATTATTGACACTGTTGGCTTCTCTTGCCTAGGCTCGAGTTTTCACTCCACACTGAAAAGAGCAAACCACCCTGAAGCAACAAAAAATTGACTATTGTTACTCTAAAGCACATTACTTTGGAAAAGAAAGAACTCTTGGTTACTTATAGAGGAAAGCTTACTGTAGAGGTATAACATATGGCTCAACTAACACACTCTTGAATTCAAAACAATGGCCAGTACATTTGAAGACTTTCAATGATATAAATAGGTGAAGTTTCATATCACATGACATTTATGTACCAACTACATTTTATTGAAGTTAAAGACTTTGGTTTTGCATCATCTGCGTGACAATGAATAAAGAAAATGGAAGGGCTAATATGAAGGTGATGGTGGTCATAGATGAAAGTGAGTGCAGTTATCGTGCTCTTATGTGGGTGCTCGACAATCTCAAAGAATCGATCAAGAACTTACCGCTTGTCATATTCGCAGCGCAGCCACCTCCAAAATGTAATTATGTAGTCTCTTCAGCATTTGGTCCCGCTTGCATATGTCCACTCTCAGCCAGTTGAGTATTCCTGCTATCCATTTCACTAGAACATAAGTGTTCGTGCTGTACATGTTACTGCATTTTACTCAGGATTTCTTGGTTTCTAGTCCTGCTCAGTTAATCTTGGATTTCGTATGATACATCATTCTTAACTAGATTCTGCAGGTTGGCAGGTGGGAATTGTGTTCCTTTGTCTATATTTAAGGACTTGAGTTTACGCCTTTATTGCTTTTTTTCCCCAAGAAAAGCTAATGGAAATTGTTAAACCATGCACGTAATCTCAAAAACAAATTGTGTTTACAAATGCCTTCCCTTTTCTTTTGGGAACGGGAAGTCTGTTACACTCATATCTTTTGATTCATTATTCTCTTGTGAACTTCTCCTATTGAGAGTCATATTGGAAACATTAAACTAATAGAATGTATACGCGAAATTGATTATCATTAGTTTATACTTTTGAATGACAGCCATGGATCTATTTAACTCTGTTCAACAACAAAATAAGAAGGTGGCATTGGGTATTCTGGAGAAGGCTAAGAGAATATGTGCAAGTAAAGGGGTATGTCCATAATAATTAGTGAAGCACTTTGCTGAAACCTCTGATCACTCTGTAGTCATTTACCAGTCTACTTTTCCATCTGCGACACATGAAGCCCCACGGAATTATCCATATGAAAAGGAAAGATGTTAAAGAAAATTGAATTTCTTAACTTTATCCTTGAGATCTCCAGGACAAAGCCATCAAATATGGAAAAACTAGAAAGTAATTTTAAGCTAGTTTTGAAAAAAGCAAGCTGTACTGGACCTTTCAGAAAAATCTTAGGTGATTCATGTTACTGGGAATTTGATGCTTCACATCTTCTGCTAAGGTTAAACAATCCCTGTATCTCAAGATAGAAGTATTCTATAGACTCATTCGTATCTTCGTAATGTACTACTTAAACTGTTGCTTTGACTCTGGTGTTGACAGAGTCTAGTTTGTTGTGACAAACTATATGGTGGGTGGGTCCTAAAATTTCTTCAAGTCCACCACCTTTATTTGGAAAGCATTTTATTTATGAAAATGAGGCCAATAGTTAGCAAGGTTTTGCCCAAAAATTCAGTACAACTGCTTGCACTTTTCCTCCCCCACCCCGCACTCTTCGGGTGTCTCAATTATGTGTTTCTTTTTTACAATATTAGCTTAAATGATATGATGTCGCAGCTAGGAACTTGGTAAAAATAAAAGTGGGCTGGTAAATTTTATGGTCATTCATATTCTACATACCGCTTTCTCCATGGACTTGATGATGGATGGCACTGATTTTTACCAATTTTCTCTGACTATATATACATACAGGGATCGTCACTGTCTTTTGTCTTCTCAGGTAACTGTGGAGGCAATTACTGAGGCGGGTTATCCTAAAGAGGTCATATGCGATGCAGTTCAGAAGTGTGGTGTCAGTTTACTTGTCATTGGCGACGAGGCAAATGGAAATATCAAGAGGTTGGTTTCCTATCTTTCTTATTTTGGCTAGCGATCTGATGGTGACAGAAGATAATCTTGATATGCCACAAAAAGAGAAAGCAGGCATGGAACAGCTATTCTACTGCAAGCATTTAGCAGTGAACACCTCATAAAAATAAATCACGTAGGGGTCAATAAGTTATAGGGTTTTTTTGACAGAATTTCTATATGCTCATGTAGAGTGGTTTCATTGCATTATCTGACATTGATGCAAATTATTTCCTATAGGGCTTTGCTGGGAAGTGTCAGCAGTTACTGCGTTCAGAATGCCAAGTGCCAGGTTCTTCTTGTGAGAAACAAGGCCTGAGGGGATTTAACTGTTTAATAGATGTACGGCTGATTTAGCTTCTGTTCTATGATTTGTATTCTACTAGCCACGAAGTTGTATACATCGCGCGTTATCGTTGCTGTGGAACTGTTGCCCAAAAATAAGGTTGATATTATTAGTCGATCGACTGCTGTAGCATTATTCATCGTGTTTATGCAGGCAGGTGCGTGCTTGGAAAGGCAAGGAGCCCAAAATGGACATCGTTATTGTTGAATTACTAAATCTATTAAATTAAGCTATTGGAAACAGCGTAATCTAAGATGTTCCCAACATCGTAACTCATCAGATGTGTTATTTTCTTTTTAAAAAAAAGACTAATTCAAAAGTTTTTTTTTTTTTTTATTTCTCTGGAAAATCACATGGCATGCCATGATATATAGGTGTGTGACTTGCACGGACAAATCGACAATGACTTCTCCTTTTCCGTTAAGGTCGGGTTAATTTTATTTTCGAAGTTACTGGAAAATCTTGACACCGAGTGATGATGAGTAGGCTCAACGCCACTAAATCAATTATGAAAGCAAAATAATATTCTATTTTTTTGGCTGCTGAAATTAATTTCATCAAACACTTAATAAATTGCATCATAAAGTGAGATTTCATTTAGAATATTAATTTGAAAACTTGCACTCAATTATTATTAAATTATATTTATTTAATATTCACATGACAACCTTTTAACTTCCTAAATATCAAAATACATGGGAAAATCTACTTAAAAATTAAGATACTATATTTTTCAATTTAACTGGATAGAATACATGCCTTGTCATATTAACAAGGGAGAGTCTCTCAAAACTGATGGGTAAAATCAAAAAGAGATTATGGTTGTGTTTGTTTTTGGAAAGTTGTTTTCGGGAAATCATTTTTTAAATTTTCCTATGTTTGTTTATCATTATGAAAGTTGGTCAACAGAAAACATTTTTCAATTAAAAAAAAATTAGCATGGTTTTTAGGAAAGTGTTTTCTTTTTATTTTGGACAGAAAACACTTTCCGAAAGTTGTAAAAAATTTAGAAATGTCATATTATTTGCTGATTATATTAAATTTGGTCCTCAAACTTTTGATTACGATATATATTTTGTTTGAATATTTTTTTTCAATTTCATCCTTTAAATTTAATTTTTATATTAACTTTGGTCCTTGTTTTTATAATTGTTATTTGCTTTTCCCTTATCATTTTTTAATTGAAATTTTTTATCTATCAAATTTGATCTTCATTCTTTTGATTGTTATTTATTTTATTTGAAATAATTTATGAAATGATAATTATTATTATTATTTTAATTTCTTCATCTTTTAATTTTTTTATTTGTTAGATTTGATCTCTATTATTTTGATTATTATTTATTTTATTTGAGATAATTTATGAAATTATATTTTTTTTCAATTTCATTCTCATTTAACTTTTTAATTTGTAAGATTGGTTTCTCATTATTTTAATAAACTTGAAAAAAATAAAATATTAATACATTATTTTTCATCTCATTTTTCATGACATAACCAAATACTGAAAAATGTTTTCCAACTTATTTTCTATTATTTTATCAAATATCAGAAAATAATTCACTTTTCTGAAATTTATTTTCTCTAAATTTACTTTTTAAAATAAATTATTTTCTAGAAAACAAACATGTTTTATATTGATGAGATTCA
>Ga0307515_10020608_pt1 | contig 11748 bp, 6 predicted proteins | sample 17_EM_MG_FD_194513 | JGI IMG/M metagenome (GOLD analysis project Ga0307515, IMG submission 194513) | Populus trichocarpa ectomycorrhiza microbial communities from riparian zone in the Pacific Northwest, United States - 17_EM | ecosystem: Host-associated > Plants > Roots > Unclassified | place...
TATTCCTAATGATCTAATCAACAGAAATATTGAATGAACATAATTGTAGGGGAATTTTTTTTATTATTATTCTTCCTCTTGTTACTAAGAAGAGGTTGGATCTTGAGACTTCTGGGTAAATGAGAGGAAATGTAATTGTAGGAGAATTTGAAGATAATTTGCAAGTGATATATATACCTTGTAATAATCTACAGCAACAAAATTTGCCCATCTATTGGCAGCAGCACCATTACAGGTATGAAGCATATTTATGAGATTCCTTGAGTTATCTTCACAAGAGAGTTTCTTCATAGGAATACATCTAAAGTAATTTACCAACACCAATGATCTACTCTTGTCATTAAGAGGAGGTGACTCCTTTCTATTAGTGCAACTTCCTGCTTTCATGCCAATATTCCCATCTGCCAAAAACAATTGTATGCATATTGTATAACAAATTCTACAAGGTTATAAAAAAGTAAAAAATTGGAAGAATTATTAACATTTTTTTATATTTCTTACATTGATTTTCAACCATGTAATTCCATTGGTAAGCAATGCCTTCACTTGCTTCCTTGGATTGAATTGAAGTGAAAACAAGTAGCCTTTGGTTGTTCTGGACCATGTCATTAACTAATGGCCAATCTTGACCATTTTTGGGCATGTTTGTCACAGGAAACCAATATTTCATCAAGCCAGCATCAGTGAAGACCTTGGTCAATCCATTTGGGGCTCGAACATAATCTTCTAAGATTATCGTAACAATTTCTGCTGGATGTGCAGATAAGAAAGCTTCGATTTCCCTTAGAGTGTCAATAGCTGGACCCTGCTAGTGGCAAACACAAACATTTTCACACTATATAGAAAATAAAAGGAAAACAAATCTCACATAACTTAATTAGTAGGGAATAAAATGTCCATACAAATGCAGTATAGTCATGACATTGTCCTTTAAATGAATGGCATAACCATACATCTCCACGAAAATCATAGGTATCAAGCATCAAGGCTCGAGCTCCATTCTGTAGTCAAATAATTAATGGCACTTGTTAATTGACAAAAAAAGATGTTCTAACATGGAAAAAGGACATTTAAACAGGAAAGAAACATTTACATTTAGCTGATCCATGACGCTGTCTTCTTGATTGGTAAATGTGATTCGAGGAACTCTAGTGTGAGATGGGTATCCATCAATAGCATAGGCATTGTGAGTCGCCAAAAATGCATATTTGTTGAAAGGCAAAGAATTGTTCTATTAATAAGAAAGAGGGAAAAGAAACACAAATTATTTTGTGTATTAGTCGTTAGGAAACCAAATTGTTGCTTTATTTTATATATATATATATATATATATATATATATATATATATATATATATAATCATCATTCAGCCTCAGTTAATAACCTAGCACAGACAACATCCAAGGTTATTGTCTGTGTTTAAACTAATATTAAAAGATATAATCGAAAAAAAATTAATTTAAAAAATTTATCAAAGTAAAAAATATAAAAATCAAAATTATGAAGATCAAATTCAATAGAAAAAAAACTGAAAGAGAAAGAAATCATGAAAAAAAATCAATTTTAAAAATTATATAAAATGAAACAAAAGGCAATAAAAAAAATAAGGACTATATCTAATAAATGAAGAAAATAGAGGAAGGATGAAATTGAAAAGAAATTTTAATTTTATAAATTATTTCAAATTAAATAAATAGTAATAAAATGAACATGGATCAAAGTTGAAGGAAACACAAATAGTAGGGTAGTTATAAAACATTAGAAGGCCATCGCGGAATTTAAGGAGCTGAGAGAAAAGAAAGGGAAAAAAAATATCATCAGCCCAAACTAAAGGTCTAATGGACATGTGTCACCTTGGGATGGAAAGGTCATTGAGACAATTCAAATACTACCCTAGAAATCATTGTTTGGTAGTTAGACGACCTCTCACGCATTGCCCAAAGAGCAGGGACACTCCCTACTCTTGATTGCGCATAATGCACATGTAAGTCATTTTTAAAAAATATTTTATATTTATTAAAATACTAAATTGTCTCTTAGTCAACCTAATTACAACAAAAAACCATGATGAAAATACAAAAAAACCTTCGAACACCGGTTAAAGAAATTTTAATTCCAATGATAATTTAATCATTTACCTATACTTAAAAAGTTGTGAAGGCCATAAAAACCCTACATGTCAATTCAATGAATTTTTGTTTTCAAGAGTAATTTAATTATAAAATAATAAAAAATTATATTACCCCTATTGTAGGTAAACAAAATTTTATTAAGAAGGAATTTCATTCTTCAAACCACTTTGTAAATAATTCTAGAGCTACGATATTCATTGCTCGATAAAAACATCTACCTTTTAGTTTCTCTTAATTTAATGTGTTTTAGTTTATCAGTAAAAGTTGAAGTAGGAATGGATGTTACAAACAAGTGGTCCAATTTGAACCGGATTGTACAATATCGGGTTTGAACACAAAAAAAAATATGAATTTGATGTAATAACATTTGCCCAATGCAAAGTCCACAACCTTTTGTTTTAAAATCAAGACGTTTAAATGGGCCAGGGCCTAGTCAGGCCCTCCCATTCCAATCTCAGCCGTACTCAAACCATCCTAATTCGTACAAATTACGGGGTTGCAGTGTGAAATCGTTTTAATCATTGATTATTTATTTTTTTTTTTTAAATTAATTTTTTTATATATTTTTAAATTGTTTTAATGTATTCATATAAAAATTAATTTTTTAAAATAAAAAATATTATTTTAATTTATTTTCAAGTAAAAATTAATTTGAAAAACAAGACACCATTCATTTGCGCGAAAGATGACCTTCCTAGAAATTGCATGAAAAGAAACTCTTTCTCGATAGACAACATTTTCCACTCCAAATTTCACTTGATCGAAAAGAAGTCTTTCCTATGTATATCTTTTGCCTTTTATTCTTTTATCATAATGATGATATCATGCACTAAATGGCAGGGGGGCGAAATGCAAAACAAACCAACCATTCTGATGAGCCAATTAAGGCATGTTTGAGCAAAACAAACACATGAACAAGATGCCTACTTGCAAAAGAAAAATTAAGCAAGAGAGTTGGAGAATCACCAGAAGCTTGAATTGGTCTGTGATGGTTGATCTAACACATCTAGTGCCTGGAAACCCTAGCGGGCAAGCGAGGCAATAGAGTCCAGCTTCACAATCTTGATTCGATGAACATTCATCATGTAGCTAAACATTAAAACAAAAGTTAAATTAAAAACCGAGAAAAAAGAAAGCAGACCGAGAAAAAAGATCAAGCTGTAGGCTGTAGCCAACCCTGCATTCTCCATTTGAGCAAGCTGCAGCAACACCAACAAGCGCCGCTACTGAAGCTGTGATGATCAAAAGCAAGTTTTGAGAAAAAACCATGTTGGGAAACGAAAGGATATTCATTGGGAGAATAAAGGAACGTAAAGAGGCAAGTCGGCAAGATATATATATATATATATATATATATATATATATATATATATATATATATAGGACTATAAATGTGTCTGGCTTTTGTTTCTCTGTTTTTCTTGGAAAAGTAGTGGTGAGCTTTCCTTGTTTTTTTTTGGCCGAGAAAGCAAAGGAAGCTTCACAAAACTCTGGTCGGAACTAGACAGTAGTACTCTCGGAAAGCAACACATGAGGAGGAGTTGGCCATCTATTCAATGACAATGATGTTGAAATATGGCCACAAGCTAGGTGCCTACCACGGTAACTTGAAAGTCACCTTATTTGCTTCTAAATAAAATCCAGATTATTGTATTTTTAGTGTTCGAAACTTTTTCTTCTTTTTTTTTATTTAATCATATAAATTTTCCTCCTTTTTTTAATTCTTTTAAAATGGTTTTGTTAATTCTTTTATTAGTTGGATGTTATGTGACGGTTAAGTACTATACACTTGGTACCATACGATAGCTCATACAAAAAATCAGAAAATAAATAAAAATAAATAAATGTTTTAGAATAGAAAAGGGAAGAGTCCCAGGGGCGGTTGCTTGTAAATAAATTTTTATCCTCTCCAACAAACATAGCAAGATAATCTCCTCCCGCTCCATAATTAAAATCAAATAGAAAAAAAAACCCAAAATCTTTGATGGAAGATCATTGTCAAGATTCCTAATTCCAATTTCTTGTTATTCCAATTTATTTTAGGGTTCAATATTGATCAAAACAACAACAACAAATCAAATTCCTAAGAAAAAAAACAAACACCTTCATGGCTTGAAATCCGATTGTTACGTAGGAATAAGTACCCCTTGTGTCATCATAAGCACACCCTCCAACATCTCCGCTCGAAATCAAAGACTCAAAAATCCCCTCCGCTGATTCTGCCCCTCCATCATGAACGCCTCAGCAGGAAGGTCACGTATATAAGGCGTGAGCACGGGTCAGACAGTGTGCATGTTAAATTTGAAGGATTAGGGGCCATTATCAAACATTTTACAAAGAGTACTAGAGATCCAAGACGGAATATGTCTCCATCATCTCGTATGAGCAAATTTTCTACACTCTCACAAGTCGAAGAATAAAAAAAAAAAGAAAAAAGAAAGGAGATAACTTAAACAACAACATCGATTGAAGATGAATGTTAGTTTTAGAGAATAATATAAATCATATCATGAAACTTCATCTAACAGCTTAATTAAACTTTTAAGTTGAGATAGTTCTTTGACATGGTATCAGAACCTTGATGACCAAACAGTCACGAGTTCGAATCTTACTATCTTCATTTATTTGATAAAAATTAAGCACAAGGTAATGAGGACCTGTGCAAGTTTCAAGCTCAAAGGGCTTTCACTTGAGGGGGTGTGTTAAAGAATAATATAAATCATATCAGAAGACTTTACCTAATAGCTTAAACTTTTAGGTTGAGATGATTATTTGACAATTAGCATAAACTATTGGGAGAAATACATACTTTATCCTAAAAATATTATCGAAATAATTTTTACAAGATAGGTATGGTCTCGAATAGCATATACGTACAGAAATAGATATATTATGCTAATCTTTAGGCCATATTTGTTTGGTGATGAACAAAATTTCACAAAATTGCATGAGCAAAATTAGTGATAACTCTTGGGTTATTTTTGGCTTGGTTACAGAATAGTTTTCAATTTCATTTCATGATGCCCTCCAAAGATATTGTTCAAGATGCCCTCTCAAGATATTGTGAGCCAGTTGAGTTTTTCTATTTAGTTTTCTTGTAAAATAGGAATTGATGTTAAACCAACTATTTTTTATTTAGAATTTTTTTAATATAACTAGGTAATTACTATGTTGTAACACTATAAAAGGCCTTCTTGAGGCAAGAAATAAACACAACAATAATAAGATTTAATCCCTATATTAAGCTGCATGTTTCTATATTTATTTTATGTTCTTAATTTTTTTTTATTATTATTTATTCTCGATATTTAAATTCAACATGATATCAGAGCAGGTTTGATAATCTGTTTTTACTCTTAGTTTTTAAACTTCTAGAAAACTAGCATATAACAATAGAAACGCCGACAAAAAAATATTTTGTTGGTAATTTTTTATGTAAATAGTAATGGAATATGTTCCATTGGTAATGTCATATGGAATTTACAAAGAAATAGAAAAAAAATAAAAATTTCACTGGCAATTTCATCGAAAATTTGACGAGTTAGTATTTTCCAACGAAATTATCGATGGACATTCCGTTGGTAGATTTAAATGAATTAAACTCCAATAGCTCTCTCTTCCCCCTTCTTCTTCTTTCTACAAAAAAAAAACATTAATTTTTGGATAATTTTAATTACCTTACTAATTTTTATTTGCATCATTAATATAAATCTTGGTTTTTTACATGTTTTTTTAGGATATATAAATAACACCAGCATGGTTGCGAAATATAGAGAAAATAGTTACACTCATCCTCCCTTAATTATGGTTGGAGGTTGAAGCAAGTAATGGACCTCATAGAAATCAAGTTTATGATATACATATGGCATCAGTCCAAGATATAAGGGTAGGCCATAATGTTTCAATGTTAGGCATATAACATTCTAGCCCAAGCCCTACATCACATATCATTGAGGAAATGGTCTAAGATAGGGTTCAAGAACAATTGGTTGTTAAGTTGCCCAATATAAAAGCAGAAATGAGGGGAAAACTAAGAGAAGAAATAAGAGCATGTATCAAACAAGAAAGTAATAGAAAATGAAAGCAACTACGTGTATATTTGGCTTTATATTTTCCTCCTTCTCCTAAAGCTTCCGGTTCATGATCTTTTTCTCACCCTCCACCTTGTTAGGAATTTTAATCTGTTTTTTCTTTTAATATGTATGGAATTCAATTTAACATAATTATTATTTGTATGAAATTTTGTTTTTAATACATCAGATTTGTTGTTGTTTTTGTTGTTGTGAGTTTAGGGGTAATAAAAAAATACATTTGGGATAATAACAAATAAACAACACTAAAAACAAGTGTGAAACGCCAATAAAATTATTGACATAATCATATTTTCATCGGCGATTTTATTAGCAATGTTCTCTCCTATTTCATCAAAAAGTTACAAAAGGTTTAGGCATTTTCGATGGGATCTGCAATAGAGTAGTCCGTCAGAAATTAATGTGTACCATCAACAATTCCATCGCTCCTATTTCATTAGAATGTTGCAAAAGGTTTAAGTATTTTTGATGGAATCGGCAATGAAATAGTCCATCAAAAATTAAGGTGCATTTTTATCGGTGATTCTATCAGCAATGTTCGCTTCCATTTCATCAAAATTTATAAAAGGTTTAGGAATTTTTTATGGAATTGATGACAAAGTAGTCTATCATAAATTAAGGTACATTTTCAATGGAATTGATGACAAAATAGTTCATCAAAAATTAAGGATGTCAATGGACTTCCTAATGGAAGTTGGGCGATCAAATTTGATTTTTTGGTATGAATATTACAATAAAAAAAGTTTCTCCTCTTTTCTTTTCCCTCAAATATTTGTTTTCTTATTTTCTCTAGAACCAAACAACAATAGAAAAGTTGTTAGAATCCAAAATCTCGATGGCATTTCCACACTCTATTATCTTTAATGATCAAAAACCTAAACTTTCATCAACCACCAATAAATTGCCCTCTTATTCTCTAAGTTTTTTTTAGGTTTAATTTAGGTGGTGTGGTTCAAAGCTATTTTTTTTGGTTGCCCGTACTTACAAATTTGTATTTGGTGAGAGGTTTAAGATGACATATTTTTTGGGTGGTGGGCATACGCCATGATAGAGGTAGTTTCCTTATTCTTCCTCGAATCATTATGGATCCTTTCATGATTTCAATTATTGAGCTCCTCATGATATTCGTAAGCCTCCTAGCCATGGTAAGTAGGGTGGTTGGCATATGCTTACTTGAAGATTAAAGGTGCCCATGTTCTCTAGTTCTCAATTTTGAACTCACTCATAGTGATGTTTTTTCTGACATTGGTTTCTCTATAACTCCAAATCTCTTGTGACGAGTCAAAGTGTGAGACTCCCTCTTTTGTATGTTTTATAGATAATTAGCTATTTATCAGGATTGCAGGGGTTACCTTAACAATGATGAACCTTAAAATTTGTATTTCACATATTTAACATTGGGCACCCATTTCTGATCCTTAATTGCAAAAGGATTTGTGATCATTTTCTTTTACAGCCATTGAAGGTCTCGATGGTTTTCCTTTAATTCATGTATAGTATTTGGGTGAGATAAGGACATCTATACCTAACCAAGTCTTGGGATAGTGTTGTTAGATTTAAAAATCATAGTCGAGAAAAATCTATGTACACTAGTGGTAGATTGTTGTATTGGTATTCTAGTATATAGAAGGGATATTCTAGATGCATCCCCTTTATTTGATGTATGAGACCGTAACTACAACTTTGGTTTATGGTATTTGCAAGATGGATTTGTCTGAGAATAACCTGTTGAATGCTTTTATTGATGTTGGACATGTAAAAATATAAGTATACACTGCTCAAGAAACATAAACTTTAAGATCTTGGCTCATTCATTTGATCATTCCTTGGGTGGTAGAGATTTTGATAAAGCTATGTTTCAACAATTTACCTTTAAGTTCAAAAAAGAGTATCATATCCATTTTACTCTAGAAGATGGTTTCAGTTTTGTAAGCTTTGAAGGTGCAAGATATAATCTGAAAGATGTGATCCTGAACCAGTTAGTTGATAGGGTGTTGGCTTGTTTCCAACCAACTAAATTCTTCATTGATGTGCATGATGATGTTGCTGGAGAATAACTTAAGCAGACTTGTTTCTTGGATTTCAAATGATATTATCATGGAGAAAAAATCCATGAAGAGCTTGGTATTAGTGGTTCCATTAACTACCAGAAGTTTGAACAAACAGGGATGTCATGGTGATTTCTTTGTTTCTGCTTGTTTCGGTACTACCATGAAAAGATTGGTGCCATATTATGTTGCAGTTTTTAGGATGATAATATGTTACCTTGATTCAATAATTTCCCCCTGGATTATTGATATTCAGTTTATCATTGTTTCTTTGGCAATTGACCTCTGGACTGTCGTTGTTCAGTTTGCCATTGTTTATATTTTCCTTTGTAAGATGAGCACAAATCCTACTATAATTTATTGCAGTTTAACGATCTCGAGTTTTCGTACTTGAGTTTATCTCTGGATTGTTGATATCTCGATTATTATTTATGCCTTTTTTTCTACCGTGTGTGGTTATTGCTTGAGTTATTATTGCCACACAACTTGATTTACCATATGTTGTTTATATCTCTTCTCAACGACAAAGGAAGTAAAATCATCTATGACTCACTTGTCAAGTTTAGCATAAGTCACATATACTCACCAACTTGAAGGGAATATTGTCATTAGTTGAGTTTTTTTATTTAGTTTCTAATGCAATCCAAGCTATATGATGATTGTCGAAATTGTGCAAATTTAAACCCTTGAAATTAATGATTTACAGTATAGAATTAGAGCTTAATTACTCAATTAAGACAAGCTATTTAAGATTAAATTAAAACAAACCAAGTAAAGATGCACTATGTATACTTTAAATTATAAGCAAGTAAAATGAGGATTTTGTTTATGATCTAAACTAACTAAAATAATTTAGAAAGTTAAGAAAAAAAAAGAAATCAATTCTAAAAAATAAGAGGAAAATTGGTAGAGTGTAAAAAAGAAAGAAAATGTTTTTTATAAGAAATATTCCCCAAGGATAATTAAACATCAATCATAGAATTTCAATACATTTTCTAATCAGATTTGTTATCTTAAATAAATCAACCATGAAAAACAAGCTTTTATACTTATCCTAACTTTTTAGTTAACCTAGCACTCGTGCATCAATTAAACCCTATCACATAATAATCTCCATTAAGCATGCAAGATTTAAATACATGACAATATTGAGATCAAGATAAGTGCAATTGATTCATGATAATTAAACATGCATGGAGAGTTGATGTAATCAAAATTTATATTTTTCAAGTAACAAACAATCAAACATGGGTTAAAAAGTTAGATACTTCTGCTACTTAATTTAATTAGTCATGAATCTATCATAAACTAATCATAAGAAATAGATTTAAAACCAAAAACATATGTGGCGCATCATATAGAATTTTAGTCATTAATCATTAAATTTAATCATAAAAAAACATAAGATATTCAAATATGACAATTAGATATAAATTAATTTTAAGCACAAATCCTCATGATAATTGTCGCGGGGGGCGCGACGTTGTCTGGCGATGGCGGAGGCCACTGTCGTGCCTCCTGTGTGAGGTGTGTTGTGTGTTGGAAAGGGTTTTTGGATTTAATCATAAAATTATGATTAATATTTAGGAGTCGCCACCTAGTATTATGGTCACTAAGAACCTATGGTCTGCGAGAGTCTGGGTAAGGGACTGGTTGTGCAAGGGAAAGACACATCACCCCCAGTTCACCCTACCTAAGGTAAGCTGCATTGTTGTTTGATTGTTTTTTTTCTAAGTCGGGTTTCTATTCGTTGGTCTTTTCTAAGGCTCAAGGCAGATCTCTCTTCATAAGAGAGTCTCTACCTTATCGGGTTAAATCCTAACCGTTCTAAAGTCTGAATTTTAGCATCGCATTTTTACACCTTGTATCTTTAATACTTGAGGGTGTACTTTATCGTGTAATTTTACACCCCACAAATATTAAAGTCTACATAAAAGATTGGAAAAAGATTTTTGATATTTTGGCCAAACCCTAGTGGATGATCATAAACTGGTTATGATATCCATTTTTGGATTTTTTTTAAACATGAAAAAGATGTAATTTTTTTTTAGGAAAAATATGCTTGGAAAAATTTTAGAATTTGGCCGTATGCAACAAAATATTTTTTTTATTTTTGAAAATGTTTTGAATTTTTTTTTGAAATATTTCGGAGAAAACCGGGTATTTTAATACCGGATTTGTATTTTACAGTGTAAATATACAACCCGATATTATGCAAAATTGGTAAAAAAATATTTGAGAAAATCACAATTTTTTCAAAGGATTTTTGAAAAAAATTTGGAATTTTTTTTGTTTTTTTTGTTTTTTTGTTTATAAAAAAGAAATATATAATATAATCTTATATATTAATTAAATATTATTAAAACAGGTGGGGTGGGCTGGGCCGGCCCAACTAAATGGGCCAGACGCAGCCCAAGGAAAAGGCGGGCCAACAGCGGCCCAAAATGGTTGGGCCGACCTTGGCCCAGAAGATTATTTCTCTTTGAGGTGGGCCGGACCCGGCCCATACATATGGGCTGGGCCGAATCAAGTCCGGACCACCTCCCATGTTAATTATTTCTGCAAAAACGTGAACAGTTACTGTTCATGTTCTGCATGCAACCAAACGGTTGCAGAAGCTGTAGACGGGCAGAGTGAAGTGGGAGGCAACCTTGCGGAGAAGAAGGAGTTGTTGTCACTGGCCTGGAGTGGAGCTGGTGGAGGTGCTGGTGGAAGAAATGGTGGCGGTGTTAGCTGCTTGTGGCGGAGGAAGAAAGAAGAAGAAAATCTGCAGAGGGAGAGGTAAGACCTCGCGGTGGCTGCCCCTATCGCCGGTGAGGATTTGGGTTCGTGGGGAGACTTAGCAATCGTCTGTTGGTGGAGGAGAAAGGTTTATGTGGGGTCTTCAACGGCTGAAGACGCGGTGGAGAGAGAAAGAGAAAAGAAATGTGCAGAAACCGGAAAAAAGCTGGTTTTTTGGCTCACTTTGGACCCGTTTTTCTCCTCTTCCAGGCGATCAAACCCGCCTCTATTTATAGGCGGTGGAAGAGGGTACTATTGTCTACACCGGGGTAAAATTTCAGCCATTGATTCTGTTGGGAGAGATCTCAAAGTAGGCATGGTGCACTGTCAAATCTGCAGAAAAGGCTGCCTGATTTGGTATGTTTAGGCCTGCGCTGATGCTGATTGGTTGTCATTCAGACTGAACTATTCACATGGATCTGTAGAGGAACAGCAGAGGATCATTTTCGTGCAAGTTTGGTGAAGTTTGGTGGACGTGAGGTGCATTAAATGCACCTGCAAAGTAGGTAACCGGACCGGGTAAAAGAAGAAGACAATGAACAGTGATGAACGACGCGTCGTCTGACCTCTTATTTTTTCTTTTTTTTTAATGAAACGGCGCCGTTTTGGGTTTGAATTAGGGATTTTTACTGATTTTCAATTTAGTCCTCCAGCTTTCAATTGCTTTCAATTGCTTTCAATTGAGCCCCTAATTGT
>Ga0307515_10020609_pt1 | contig 11747 bp, 13 predicted proteins | sample 17_EM_MG_FD_194513 | JGI IMG/M metagenome (GOLD analysis project Ga0307515, IMG submission 194513) | Populus trichocarpa ectomycorrhiza microbial communities from riparian zone in the Pacific Northwest, United States - 17_EM | ecosystem: Host-associated > Plants > Roots > Unclassified | place...
GAGGCCTTCTCGTCGGCGGTGGTAACTCGGACAGATCTTCTTGTGCCCTCTCGTCCGGTCTAGTGCGATTCGGTTCCCTGCGATTGATCCTCCGAGCAGCAACCGTGTCCGTTTCCAACCCAACAGGGTGAAACGAGGGAAGGGAAGGCAGAGAAGGGACGGGCGCCCTGTTCGATGGAACTCGTCGTGGGTTGTTTTGGTGTGATTGAGAACGATCGGAGCGTCTGCGGCGAGGCGCGTCGTATGGATCGCGTGGCCGTGGGACGTACGAAGACGTGGGTCCAGGCGTGTATGAGAGGGACGAGCGGAAATTCGACCATGACTGCCTTGGCCGCTCGGGCTCCTTCTCCGGTCCTTCCGGGTCGTGCGGACCACCCATCAAGGCCGTTCTGGAGCTTTTGTCCAACCAAGAGACGACCAGTCCTGCACTAGCTAAGCGAATAGTTAGGCCAACCAGATACAGAGCTAAAAAGGTGGAGGGCGTACCGATAACAACCGACACCCACGTAAGAGTCATCGCGACCACGGCTACCGTACAGTTCCCAGGGGCAAAGTCTTCACACAGACCTCTTCCCCCCCGGGAGGCAGCACGGACCACGAGTCCGATGGCACCAACCAAGGACAGGACAACAATGATGGAAAACACGACCAGGTTGGGGATGCGGCTTGATTCCGCATTGCGGCGCTTGTATTTCAATACAGAGCTAGGACACAGATAAGACTTGGGCGTGATGGGCGCGTAGAAGTGACATACAAACAGAGGATGGTGAACAGGACGATGATGTCCATGGAAAATTGTAAGGCTTCGAAGTCTTGGCGAGTCCGTGAATTGGTTTTCCGGAAGGTATCTGCGGATTTTTCTTACCTCCACTTCCGGACCCCAGCATCCCAACTGCTGTGATTCCAATCAAAGCTGAATGCAAGGAAAAAAGTGCGCCTGGACGGAACGTTAGCACTTAGCGCTTGTAAAACCTCATTAATGCCACGAGGAACTCACACAGCGCGACGACCCTGAAAATTCGATACACGTTCCAAGACATGACCAGCCGGGATCTAGATAAGTGCCCCGGAGTCTACGATAGAGGGGGGATTCCAGGAGGTGAGTGTGAAGAGGGGAGGGGAGGGAGAAGGATCACCTAGGCTGGAATCGTCTTCCGTTAAATCATCCAAGGAAGTTACCAAAGCCTCGGTGGCTCAATCACGGCTCCGATACTGGTCGGTCCACAGCGTGGTCAATGCTTCCCGCCATTGTTGACCCAGCCATCACACGGGCTTTCTCCAACACCACGGTGCCCATAACATACGGAGATCAAACGTATCAAGGGTAGCTCTTCGAGTGTTTGCTGGCCGGGGGGGCGGTAAGGGTAGCAAGCGCGGTGGGTAGATTTGCGCGTTATTGGACGCGTGCGACAGGGAAGTCCTTGTAATCAAGCCTAGTACGCTGTCGATGAACCGAGATACCTTTGAAGGCATGGCAAGATCAAAATCTGGGGCCATGCCGAATGGGTGAGTGCTTAAGCGCTTATGTATCGAGACGAAATGAACTGAAATGAAAGAAACCCGAAAGGCTTTTTGCAAAACGAAGGGCACGTGAAGATACGTAAGCACCAGGAAGGTTCGGCGTTTCCCGACCCAATTCGGATTGGGGAGCGAACAGGTCAGCCGACATATCAGTCCTAGTTGGAAAGTGGATTGAGAAGGGGGGCAGGTGCGCCCATTTCACGGAGAGATGGATGCAAGTACATGTTATTGTTCCCAGCAGCACTTCGAGCTCAAAACTACACGCCAGTCCAAGTCGACGCCTAATAGCGCCCTCACCACTCCTCCCATCCCGACCAACCCACCAGTTCATGCGCGTGAACGCACGTCACCGTTGGCCCTCCATCTCTGCGCGACTTAAGGCTCGGCCACCAAGATCTAAGTGATCGCCGTGGACCGGAAATCGAGCAAGGAAGGGCGGAACGGAAAGCCGATTGTTCGTAGGAACAACGCAAGCGCGTTTATACCTCGGTGGTCCCCGACTCCTGGAGTTGCGACTCTTGTTGAGACCCCTCTTGTTGTTCGGGGTGGGGCTGAAGCTTTTCCTCAGGGGGTTCTGGCTGTTCCTGCGGTGGTGGGTTTCCGACGATATATCGCAACACGTCTGTCAGCGTGATGATCCCGAGCAGGCGCCCCTTCCTTCCGCCGCGCCTTTCGTCTTCTTCTCCCTCAACGACGACCAACCGATGGACTCGGCGCTTGTTTATCAATTGGAGAAGTGTTCCGAGGGAGTCTGACGCGGTGCAGATGACAACGCCAGGGAAGTCCGGAGAGCGCTCATTAAGCGCTTGAGCAACCGTCAAGTCGAGGGACTGGTAGGCTCCTAACCGTACCAAAGTCTGCGTAAGCGAAATAGACGGGATGCGTAAGTCAGTTTAGTATGTTCACGGTCGTAGGTGCGGTGGGGAAATGTAACGCACAATGACATCGACCGTTTCGTAGAGGTTAACGACGATACCATCTTCATCGATAATGGGTACAGCGGAAATCCCCCGCCCGGAGAATTCGTGGACGACATCGAAAACGGGGGTTGACATCGTTGCTGTTGCTAACGGCCAGAACGGAAGGGAACCTTGTGGTGCATCCTTAGGATCTACAACATAGGTCCCAATTCCCAGTTTACGAAGGGGAAGGTGGAGTTGGGCAACTTCTTTCGTGCACTAAGGTGGAACAATCAGCGTCAGTGCCCTTGTGTTGACAAAGGAGTACGGAAAGCGCACATTGATAGATATGAATTTGAGAAGGCGATACTGGGTCATTATGGAGACTATCATCTCGTGGCCGGTATCGCTGTCGTTGTCGAGGAGGGGGAGACGTCGTGCGTGGGTTTGGATGAGAAGGGAGGCGGCCTCGTAGAGTGATTGGTCTGGTGCTGCCCAGAGGAGTGGGGGGGTATCTACGCCGAGGGCCTTTTCGATGTCTGAAGAGAGTGGGTCAGACATGTGGGCCAACCTTTCGGGGGAAGGCTTGCCTCGCAAAGATTCTAGTCGCAGGGTTTCGACGTCCGTCACGGCGCTGGCGAAGTTGGAAGTGTGGTAGTAGTATTGGATGAGGTGGATGATGTCGGAGACGGTGAGCATTCCGGCGAAACAGGATTTTTCGCTGTTCCATAGCGGTGCGGATACGACGCCTGGACGACAATCGGTGGGATGAGATTGATCAGCCAAGTGAATTGGAAGCGATTGATGCAGGCTTACCGTTGAGAAGAAAACATTGAAGTGCTTTCTTGACCTCGAGCTTCGTGTCGAGGACGATAAGCCTGAAGGAGACGGGGAAGACGTCGTAGCAAGTTCTGCCCTTGAGGTAGTTTCTGAGCACGTTGAGCGCACTGTCGTGGCTCTCCTGATCCTGGACGGGGGGCAGATGAGATCCGGCGCGCCTGCGAGTGGTGGTTGCGCGTCGGAGAACTCTGGGCGAGTTCGAAGAGAGATTTGTGCTCATCGTCATTTGCTCTCGTCTCTCTTTGTCTGCCGCCAAGCTCAAGCTCAGGGCTCACAAAGGCTGTCCTGACGAGGGAGGCGTGACGTTGTAACGCATATGTCACACACCCAAGCTCTCTCCACAGTGCGTCACGCCCAGAGGGTGCTCGCAGCCAACCGATCCTCCCGCGTATCACCATCCTGTGTCCCCATTTTTCTTTCCATCTTATTTTCCCCCTAATCCGCCACAACGACGACCCGGCGGGTCCTTACCCATCCCACAATCTTCACCATGGGCAAGGTGCAAGTGCCTCACTCATCTCCCGTCGAATCGCAGCCCGCCCTCGTCTCGTCCGTCCCTCTGGCAGTTAGCAAATTCATGGCCGAAGTGGTCCTTTCACAGCCCTCAGCAATCACCAACGTGGTCGTCGAGGCTCCAAGCCAGCCAGGGTCACCTCACAACAGAGACGCATTGCTCTTCCTCTTGCCACTGCTGATTGTCCTCTCCACCTTCCTCTTCCTCATCCTCCTCTTCCTCGTTTTTGTCATCCTCCTTCGCAGGCGTCGTGGAATACGCTTACGAGATGGCGAGGGTCCTATTGATTTGAGTAGGGAAGATCTCGTCGAAGGTGAAGGCGGTCTCGAGGGTGTCGAGTCCAGGTGGTTAGAGTCGGTCAGCGAATCTGAGAGACGGACGTATCTCCGTGCCAAGGGTGCGCCCATTGCCAATTATGGCCGCGATGTAGACATTGGCATCCAACTGAGCTGCTGTCTTCCCAGATTATCAGCTCCAATATCCACCAAACTCGCTCCCGACCGACATCACCCTTTCTCAGTTCCTCTCAATTCAAGAAAAGGGTGTAGCTGCCTGGTCGTTCGAACCCGACCTAGAAGCCATGCATTCATTGCTCGTTCATGCCCGGACAGAAATCACATTTTTACCCGACCCTTCTTCTGCTTCCTCCGTCCAGTCCAACCTTCCATTACCCAAACTTAACGAAGTCTATTACTGGGAGGTCAAGATGTTCGACCTTCCTCCAACAACAAATGTCGCAGTTGGGTTGGCAACAAAGCCGTATCCTTCTTTTCGGCTGCCTGGCCACAGTCGTTTTTCGATCGCCTACCACTCTAACGGAGACAAGTCCTACAACTACCCATTCACTTCTACGACATTCAACTCGGTCCTCAAGGAGGGTGATGTTCTAGGCATCGGTTACCGTCCCCGCACCGGAACAGTGTTCTACACCAGGAACGGCCGGAAGATGGACGATGCATTCACCGGACTCATGAACTACAATTTGTTCCCAACTGTGGGTGCTGACGGACCCTGCAGTGTCCACGTAAATCTTGGCCAGGCTGGATTCGTTTTTATCGAGGCCAACGTCAAGAAGTGGGGCTTAGCACCAAGTGTCGGAACACTTGCCCCGCCTCCTGCGTACGGTTCGGAACGCGGTAGTATCCTCCTTGCCGCTGGTGACTCTCGGCCATCCAGTCGACATCAATCGCCCCTGAGCCATGTCCATTCCTCAAGCTCTTCATCTCCAGGACGCCGCTCGACACACCGATCGCGCCGGCCGAAGCGTTCGGCTCTTGCAACGGGAAATTTTCCGCCATCTCCGCTCAGCAACCCCGAGATGACCCCCCCACCGCCGTTGACCCCGCCCCCACCAATTACGCCCATCGATGAACTGTCAGAGGCTGGTGCCCAAGAGGACGCCGTTGCTGGTCCAGGTCCGTCGAGTTCCGGAAGATATATCTCGCCCACGGATACACCATTCCATACTCCGACGGCGAGGAATGATCTACCACCCTCCCCCCCGACCCGAGGGGGAAGCGAGGTCTTTGAGTCCGGAGATGAAGACACCTCCCCCTCGCAAACATCCTCCAACCCTGATCCTCGTCCCAATCCTAATCCTGACCTTAACCAGGACCAGACGCACTCCAGCACTACCCGGAACCAGAGTCGGTCGCCCCCACCGTCGTCAGGTGCGAATCCGTTTAACACCCCTAGAGGTATTCGCTCTTCACAAACCCACTCGATAGTAACAACCCCCCACCACCACCACCATTCCTCTTCGACTTCTTCACATAAGCGACGTGGGTCTGCTTCTCGACTTGGATTGGGACAACCGCAGGTGAACGGGATTAGCGTCGATGAAGAGTTGGGACAGGAGGAGCTGGCGGATATGGAAGGCCAGAGATTGAGGCAGAGGGAGCAGGTCAATGTTCAGCCACCACCAGATTCGCCGATGAGCCCTAATCCGAACCCCCCAACCCCTCACGCAAGGGACATTGGGATGAGAGCGTTCGCAGCGAGTCGGAGGGAGTGGAACTCATCTGCTCAACTTACCGGACGAGCGGGCGGGAGCCGGTTGGCTGAAACTGCCCAACCTTCCGACATCTTCGACTCTGACACAGATTCGATCTTGAGGGATGATGTCCCTCAACGTACTCGCGAATCCACTTTGGATGGCTCCACGGAACCAGACCAGGATACAGGACGGGAGCCCCCAGCATACTCTCCGTTGGACTCGTTTGCACATGCGGACGGCGTGCACATCGATTTACCGACGGACGTTGTGGTGGCCATATTAGAGAATGGTGCCTTGCCGGCAAACTACGTTGGCGGGGGAAGGAGGAATGGGAGGGAAGGAGAGAGCAGAGAGCAGAGGAGAGAGAGGAGGAGGGAGAGGCAACGGGAGAATGGCAGGAGGAACCGGTGACCCCCCACAGTGCTCATCCACGGCTTTCGTTCGACGAGGTTGTCTGCGACGCTACGATCACCCTGTCCCCTCATGACAGCCATCCGCGTTCTTAAAGAGGGTCACTTCTTGGAATCATCCCCTCATGGGCATAAGATCCCTCTTCCCCACTTCATCATGTCAAGCCCTCCGGAAGTTGAAGTCGTGTCTTTTGCTGTTAATTCTTTTTCTGCCTTATCTTGTGTGGGCCACCTTCAAGGCGTTTTAGTGGCTGTGTAAACATATGTATTATTTCCGATATCTTCCATCCTCCCATATATCTCCCCTCAACCCCATTCATGTTCTCGTTATCGGTTCATCGTTGGACTCTTCCATTTTGTTCTCATCCTGCCATACTCCATCGATACATCGGTCAAGTACAACATCACGCTGTCCTCCATCTACCACTGTCATAATTCTGGGTTCTCGGTCTTCTGTCTTTACTAAGTAGTGGGCACGCAGGCACATACACATACATCTCAACTTTGGCCTCTGTCGTGTAAGCTCTTCCCCATACACTTTCTGCGATTTGTCAATATCTCGGTATCTTCAAACTTATGAGATGAAGATGGAAGGCGTGACGCACCAGACGGTTTTCTCCTCGGCCTCGACGAAGGCGCGGGAAATGGAGTCCGTAGATTGATCGAAGACGTTGACGGTGATCGGAACAACTTACTTGGAGAGGCCCTACCGCGATTCTGCAACCCTCTTCTTTGGACTCATTCATGGCGGCGAGGCCGGTATGATTTCCCGCACCGAGAGCGGGAGCCCTCGGGGCCATCGTGGGTCGAGTTCGGGAGTTGGGGGGGTGTGGTGTTTGTTTGACCGCATTGGATGCTGGATCTCATCCTCTCTTGTACCGCACCCACACTCGGCTGTTACGGCTCACCTATTGTCTACGTCTATCTGTGAGCTCACCAATTGATTAATTAAATGCGAGCACTAACCCACTCGTTCATGAGCACGGTCCTTGAGTCTTACGTTCATATGGTTTGTAGACGATTCTCGGTCGCCGCTTACGTGTTTTTGGTATAGCGCCATAATCTCTGCTTATCACACAGAGGGAAGTCCAGTTTGAGCCTTCCTCGACAGGGCTCGGGTGATCTGGACGAGTAGCCACGGCATTTTGTGCCATCTCAGACTGATGTGTGCACCACAGATTCGGAACCGTTTCAATATGCTGTACAAACCACTCAGAGGTGCTACATCGGTAGATCCACTCAACCCCTTCCCCCCAACCTCTGAGTGGGGGTTGGAACGCTGCACAGATTTCTGGGTTTGGTCAAGCACCGTCAGGCACGAAACTTCCAACATGCAATGTCCCACTCAGAGGCATGCTTTATTGATTAACGGTCTCATCGTTAGCGTACATGTGAAGTCGATCAGCGGTTGCCGTGAGATTCGACTTCAAGACGCCGTCGGCCTCGTGGCACACCGGGGAACATTATCCGAATTATGATTCGCCCTCAGCTCTGAATCGCCACACCTGCACCCTCTTAAAGCGAGCTCAGGGTCAACCAGTCAAGTGACACACGTGCTGGGATGCTGGTGAGTGGCCAGCGATGTGCGAGGTGTGCACTCTCCTCGTCGTGAAAACTCGTGGTTGATCAACATATGCAGGATTCCAAATGATGTCCAGCAAGAGAAGGTTTGAGAGTGTGTTCAATCGATGTGAGTCTAAGGAATCTAACTCTGTATGTTCAGGGCCCTGCGGGTGCTCCGAGTCTATCAATGGTCACATTGGAAAAGGGTCCAATCCACTAGCAAATCGGCTTCCACCGGAGGTACTAACCAGGATACTGCCGTTCCGAACATTTGAGCGGACTCTGGTAATTTCTACACACATTTGTCGTCACCGGAGATCTGCAATTTCATCAGTTTCGACCCTCCGGACCAATATCCCTTGTCGCGACCTGGACCGCGTCCTCATGCATCTCGAACGCTCGAAAGATGCCCTAATCGACGTCCACGCTACCTCACCATTTTCGAATTTCCGCGTGCATTATATCCCAAGTTGTCGTATCGAAAGGACACGATTACTACGAGCCAATCTGTCTAGAGATGTCCATTCTGCAGTCCTTAAAATGAACCCCTTGGCTCACGGACGTGACTTCAATGGATTGTACGATCGAACCGCTTTATGAATGCCTTGTCTTCCATGGACGGGAGTTTGAGGCGGAAATATATGCCCTTCCAACGACATAGATCCCCGCAGCCATCGTACCCACCTTGTTCGCCGACAAGACCTTCTTCCATCTATCCAAGATCAAGAAGTTGGAGTTCACACAGCACGATGTTCCAAGTTGCTTCCCGTTGGCTGAGTTCAAGAACTTAGTCCTCAGGCTGGACGACTGTTGGGAAGAATTCATCTTCTCCGCCCTTCCACCATCTGCGAGCCAAACCCCGTGTTCACATCTTCGAGGGCTGGTCACCCGACCCTTCGAAGATCGCGAGTTCCTTCGATGTGCCTCGTGTAGTTGGTCAAAGTTAGGAAGGAAGCCGGGCGCATGCTCAAGATGACCGTGGATCCAGAACCGAAGACCACGTCGCGGGAGGTGATCATGATGTTGGAAGATTATGTTGAGGGACTGGGTTTCTCCTGAATGGCGTTCGAGTGTTGGGGCTGGGGTTGGAAAAATGGGATTCCGGGAAGGAAATTGTTCCTTCGAACTGGTTAGGTTTATCGTTCCTTCAGCATTCTGCAGTACATATCCCTCGCAACGTCACCTGCGAAGTGCATTTTCCCCCGCAGATGGGGATTGAAGGGGTGGGTTGATCGCTTGATTTACCTGTGGCAATCTACACCAAAACATTTCGGATGATGCGGGACTTTCCCGAGACGGTCACCCGGACCGGCCAGCCGCGTAGCTGATCCACCCAACGTGAGAATCCCGGCGAATACCATCTAATCCCCACCATTGTCCTTGGGAATGGACGACGAACCCTCTCCCCCTCCGGTAACGAATGAACCACAGCTTGTTAAGATAGACCCGAGCTGGTATGTCGTCCGCCCTGGAACGCCTGGAAAAGTCAATTGAATGGGAAATCTAGTATCCATGCTGCCCTCAAGGAGTTCTTTCAACCACTCAGGACAGGCGACACTCGCGCAGACTTTTTCCCTGTATACCGCAGGGAATCCGAAGAGTTCGACCGTGACTACGCGAGGAAGTATGACGAAGACCTCAACACCTCTCTCATCTTTGTCAGTTGTCACCGCTCATTTTTAGCGTGTTTGCTGAATTCAGAAATTCCCAGGCTGGTCTCTTCTCAGCAGTTAGTTCAGCGTTCATCATTGATGTCCAGTCCAAGCTGGAACCAGATCCGAACGAGATGAATGCCGCCTACATGCGCGTCCTTATCCATGCTGTGGATGGATCCCTTTATCCCGATGCGGATCCGTTAGCTGCCGTCGCCTGGAACGGACCCGCGCCTGAGATCGCCATAGTCCAGTGTCTACTTTATGCCAGCCTTGCGACCTCACTCTTCGCGGCCTTCGTAGCGATGCTCGGGAAACAGTGGGTTAATCGTTACATCCGAAACCACGGAGGGTCTGCGGCGGAGAAGAGCTGGGATCGCCAACGGAAACTGGATGGGATGGGGCGATGGTACTTCCACGTCGTCATGGAAGGCCTTCCCGTCATGCTCCAGATTACGCTGGCGTTGTTTGGGTGCGCCCTTTCGCAATACCTGTGGACAATCAACCGCGCGGTTGCGGGGGTTATCGTTGCCGTGACGCTGTTTGGCTTTGGGTTCCACTTTGTTGTCACCATTGCCGCCGCGATCTCCTATGACTGTCCATTCCAGACTCCACCCTCCATCGCCATCCGAGCATTAACCGGCTATGTTTCCCGAACCTACCCCTCCCTTACCCCTTCTTTACGGTCCTTCGCCTCCCGTGCTCTCTACGTGATCTGTCTCCCCGCCACATGGTCCCTCTCCCTCCTTCGCCCGTTGCTCGCTCAGATTCTCAAGGGATTAGTGCGCGCCTCTGCGGATCAAATACATGTGACTCCAGAAATACCGCTCGCCGTGGTGGCAGAACCCACGCGGATCTTCAATGATGCCCATATCGACTGGGTTAGTCATGGGGCAGATGCACGTTGCGTTGCCTGGGTGTTGTACTCAACCACGGATCACGATGTCATTCTATCTTCAGTGCGCTTCGCCGCGGACATTATATGGTATCCGGGGATTACCGGAGCGCTTTCACCATACGTATTGGCGGAGTTGTTTTTTGGATGTCTCATGGACAAGCAGGTGATCCCTGGGAAAGCGGAACAAGCAAGGGCTATTGCGATGGCCCTTGCTTCCGTTCTCAGCGCTCAGTTGTGTTTGGAACCCGAAAATAAGGATCTCAGGGAGCTTTGTGGACGCATCGTGGTCAGCATAGGCGGGCTGCCAGGTAACAACGGAGGGATTTTCCCGTTAGTGATGTGGGCCCTCGATCTGGTCGCGCGACCACTGGATCCACCCTTGGGACTGCCCGGTGTGGTCATCCCAGCCACCTCCTACCGCATCACGCCACGCGAGATGGAAGGGGCAGGGTTCATGGCGTTCAAGCTCTGGATAGCGCGGGTGCTGCTCCAAACGGTGTGGCGGTGGAGACGAAGCTATGATCCCAACATGATAATTTGCCTCCCGAAAACAGACTTTGTCATCCGGGCCTTGTTCCACTCCACAGATCCTGCGCCCGTCGTCTTCAAATCAAACGTAACCCTCGCTCTCGCCATCGGGTTGGGTCTTAGGGCGAATATATATGACACTTACGTTCCGGACACACTGTGAGTATCCTGTATCATCTCCAACATTTACAATCTAAGTGAGAGTGGTAGAGGAGGACTTGCCGCAGTATGCAATCTCCTGCATGCCCGTCTGATGGACACAATCCTGAACGCTAATAAGGACCCATCGGGTCTTCGCTTGGTGTTTCGCACCTTATTCCACGCGGGACTACAGGACCTTCAAGGTTTCCATGTGTATTGTTTCGAATGGCTCGGTGCGATCCTCGGCTCCGGTTACCCAGATGCGGATAAATACGAACTCGCCGGACTCACCCTATCGTTCCTGCGCGAGAAGGCCGAAGGGATGTGGAACGGAGATCGAACCAGGCTGGAATCCCCTCATTATGCCACGGTAGTCGCCCGTTTTTTGCTTTTGGACGAGAAGTGTAAAAAAGAAGGCATCGAGCCGAAGAATAACAGAAGTTGGGAGTTCCATCCCTTGGTGTCCCCCGCTCATCTCACCACTGTTGCCCTTCAAATTTTACTGGGTACACCCAAGAACACTTTAGTTCTGCCCGTTTTCCTGGTTATAACTCCAGCTCTTCAATGCGACCAATGGCGTAATACACGAGCTGTGGCCCTAAAATTGTTCAACCGTCACAGGCACTGGCTTTTCTCACCAGTAATAGAAAACCTCCTCCCCACACACCGAGCCGAGCTCCTGAGAGCGATTGGGGACCCATTCAATTTGTACGCCAGTCCGTGTCTTGCCATTCTCGATAGAACACGATCAAGCGAAATCAACGACGCCCGCCTGTCCGCGAAGG
>Ga0307515_10020610_pt1 | contig 11747 bp, 8 predicted proteins | sample 17_EM_MG_FD_194513 | JGI IMG/M metagenome (GOLD analysis project Ga0307515, IMG submission 194513) | Populus trichocarpa ectomycorrhiza microbial communities from riparian zone in the Pacific Northwest, United States - 17_EM | ecosystem: Host-associated > Plants > Roots > Unclassified | place...
ATAATAGAGTATTTACTTCTCCTTCTTCCTTCCCCCCTAAAAAAGTGACTATTAGCCTTAGTCGGTAAGCAGTGGCGGAGGCAAGGGGGCTGGCAAGGGTCCCAGCCCCTGCAAAGAAAATTTTTTCTAACCTTTCCCTTAAAATTTTAACCCTTTTTAGAGTAATTCTTTTAATTTGACCCCACTTATTTTTTTTTTTTCTTCTTCCGCCCATGTCGGTAAGGATTAATATTTCAAGCTTGTGGAAAAACTTTGAAGTCAAAGCGGATCACATATGTCTGACCTTCAACAAGTTGCTTTCTAAGAAAAGAATGATATAAAAGGCTGTCCTTAATTAGGACTGGACTTTTTATTTTTATTTTTTGATAAACCAAGTACATAGTCTTTTATTATTATTTTTTCTTTTATAAGCAATTAGCACAGGAATTGATCTCCCTATTCCTGATGTCTAAATCACTTTTTAATTTGTCGCAGACTTACATGCACTACTGTTTACAAGGAATATTAATTTCTGAAAAGATAATGATATTAGAAGACCATATTATATTTTAACTGGGGAGCAATCAACAGGAAAAACAAGGATTAAAAAGTAATCTATATAAAATGTCTGGATAATGCTTATTTTTCTCTTTGTTGTTTGTGCGTGAAGCGAGAATAATTTTTTTCGATTGTCACATATAAGTAAGGAATATATATGTTATAATTATTTAGACGTGATCAAGAGTACTACCTCCAATCTTTGGGGAATAGATTTATCTCAATTGATGAGCACATTTATAATATCCACATTGTACAATTGCATATAAAATCTAAATCCCTATGATTTTATATAATTAAGTGTTCTATTTCCTATGGAACTAAAATAATTAATTAACTTATTGGAGTTTAATTAATGACCACTAGTTAGCTAGTATATATGTTAAAGAATGTTCGTACCATCAATCTTCTTTTGCGATCATTAGTTGTAAATAATATCTTTAACCTGATTTCCTTAAACTGCAAAAAAATTTAATAATAAGCTGCCCCTGCTTATGATGTGTTAATAAGAACTATTTAAGCTATGGAAATTATTGTGGTTTAATGCCAATTATTACACAATCAGAAAATAGCAACGACAAAATATTTTTCATCAGTAATGTCTGATTATAATTGCAACAAAACATTTATGTCGGTGATTTCCAACGTAATTACTGATGGAAAAAAGTTCGTCGGTAATTAAAGATGGAATCACTGACACAATATATAAAATAATTAAAAAAATATTATATCGGTAATTTCATCAATAATATGACACATCATTATTTTCTAACAAATTTATCAATGGTATTTTTCGTCGCAATATTCTCTTGAAAATTTTGTCAGTAAATTTAAAAGTGTTAAAACCGACATTAGCTCCATTCTCCCCCTCTTCTTCCTCCTTTTTTTTTCTTAAAATACAAATCAAAACAGCAGCCCCTCCCATCTGTTTTGCCACAAATTAGCATGTTCATATTGCATTGAAAACAACAAGGTCTTTACCTTAATGAATAATGATAAAGCTTTTTTATTTCCACCGGGGGTTCATGCCGAGTCATTATTGATATAAAAATAAAACATAACAGACTTCTTGGAAGGTAAAGTTGAAAAGAATGTTGCACCTCTGGTACTGTCAGATGAAGAATTGTATGATATAGTCTCGTAGTATAAATTGTAATTGGTTTTTAATCTGGTAAGCAAAAGTTTCTTGATTTTGATGTGATTCATAATTGAGTAAAGCAGGGTATTTTTTGGGAGCTTTCCTTATTGGATGACTAATGTCTTCCGCCATAATTTAGATGTCATGCATATTGAGAAGAATATGTTTGAAAACATTTTAACATGGTAATGGATGTTAAAGAGAAAATAAAGGACAACATAAAAGCTAGAATGAATATAGTTTTGTTTTGTGACCGTCAGATTATGGAGTTGCTTAATGATGGGGTATGTGTGGCAAAACCCAAAGATATATTTTTCTTAGACAAAAAAAGCACAATTTATTGTCTATGAATGGCTTAACAATCTGCAATTTCCTGATGGATATGCTTGAAACATAGCTAGATTGATGATTTTGGAGGAATACAAATTATATGAAATGAAGAGTCATGACTTGTTCAACCTTCATACAAGTACTTGTTCAACCTAAAAAAAAAATTAAAAACAAAACGCATGTTAAGGCTTCAATATGCGAGACTTATATTGTTGAAGAGATTTCAATATTTATCTCATATTATTTTGAACCCTATATGAGAACAAGAATCAACCGCATTCTAAGATATAATGTGGTGGTGAATTACCTTATAGTGGAAATTTATCAATATTTTACCATCTTGATTAACTATTATCAAAGAATACGGTTTCAATAAGATATTTGACAGACATCAAATTTAGACAAGCATATAATTATGTGATATTTAACTGCGATAAAATAAGACATTTTATTAAGTTAATTTTATAATTTTTGAAATGATAAATCATTTTCTCTTGTATTCTCATTTGTGTTAAATGATCACTAGATTTCTTATAGGTAACAATGTAACATTGTAATTTTTTGTTTATCCAAAAATTGTATCTCACTGAAGCTTGAATTTCCCGAATACAAGATGAACAATTCGCTATGTGATATAAAACATAAGTAAGTATGTAATAATTTATAATTGTAACAAAAATACATTGACTTTACCTTTTTTTAGCTATTAATGGTTGTTGTCTATAGCCAGGTATATAACATAAAAGGCAATGCTGAAAGTTTGAAATTACTATTTTTTATCCTGAAAGGAAGATTCAGTGTTATAATATGTATTTCATCAATGGATGTCTTCATAATGAAGATTATAGAGAATGTAGAAATATCTGTGATAGTGTGATTTGTATTAAGGGATCAACTTTTAATAAATTTGAAGTTAATTATTATGGCAAGTTAAAAGAGGTCATTCAATTGCAGTATTATAGGGCATAAGATAAAACTTTTTATTTAAATATTACTAGTATGATACCGATAGAGGAATTATGGCAGATCTTCACTATGGTTTGGTCAAAATCAATAAAATTGGTAGACTTGGCAACATCAATGATGTTTTTGTATTTGTCAAACAATGCTAACAATTGTAGTACACATACACTCCTTTATTTATAAAGGATCGTAATAGAATTGATTGGTTATCCGTTATGAAAATCAAATCTAGGAGTCGTGTTCAAGTTGTTCATAATGGTAACGATGAAGTAACTGGGGGGAAGATGTATTTCAATTAGATGAGTTAGTTTATTCATATCAAGTTGGTCCATCTATTGCGTTAGAAGAAGATTCAATTTTTCATGTCACGAAGAATACTTATGTTCATATTGATCTTGAGGAGTTAAATAATATATTGAGTACCAGTAAAATTACAGAAGTTGATGAAGATGAAGAGATCAAACAACTTCGATTCAATGAAGAAGATGATGAAAAGGAAGATGATGAGGATTTGAATTAAACAGTGGATCTGAACTGATTTTAGAAGTAAAATATCATTATGCAATCAATATATTTATTGTTATTGTATGAACTGATTTGAATTAAACAGTAAAATTACAGAAGTTGATGAAGATGAAGAGATCAAACAATTTCGATTCAACGAAGAAGATGATGGACATGAAGATGATGAAAAGGAAGATGATGAGGATTTGAATTAAACAGTGGATATGAACTGATTTTAGAAGTAAAATATCATTATGCAATCAATATATTTATTGTCATTGTATGATATATTTCAACTTTGTACATTTATCAAACATTTATTGTTGTGGTTGTGGTTTTAATGAGTTATTAAATAAGTTATGAATGCACTTGTTGTTGCCATGTAATTAAGTTTGAGAGGAATTATATCCAATATAAAAAATTATAATAAATTTATTGATGGGATCACCTAAAAAAATAAAAATTAATAAATTATTCATTAACTTGTTGGTGGATCTGTCGCCCATATAACTTTACCGATAGAACTACTGATAAAATAAAAATTCATTAAAGAATTACAAAAAGTTTAGGGAAGAATACAGGAATGTAAACCAACATATGGATTATTTGATAGAATGTTTTTCATCGATGATATGTTAAATATTGATGCAATCGCCAATATATAACAATATCATTGGTGACTCCATTAGTGATGTGCTAACATGGTTTGTTACTGATGGATTCACTAACATAAATTTCATTGGTGATTTCAAACCTAGATATGTCAAGGCAATTCCTAGTTTTTCCCCATTTCCTCTCTTTCTCTCTCTCTCATCATTAGCATTCTTTCTCCTATAGACAATGTTCTCTCTCCCCTCGAGGTTTGATTTCTTTTAAGCTATTGGACTCTACTATTGACATGTTATGTATTCTCCTTTGTTTTTTCATATTTTCCCCTTTTGTGTGTTGCTTGTCATTCTTTTTATACTTCATTCTTTAATTATAATTGTGTTCGAAATTGAAAAATCTCTAATTTGAGGGAAGTTAGGGTTTATGTCAATCTTGGATGTTATATGAATTTATGATTTGAATAGACTATAGAAAGAATTTTTTTTTTTTTTAATAATTACTACTAAGCAAATATACAATGTGTGTGTTTTTTTATTGATTTTTAGATATGATTTTGATTTTTGAGTAATTTAGTTAGTTATTTGAATAAAATAATTTTATTTTTGAGTAATTACATACATAAATTACTAAAAAAAATTTATTATTATTTTTTTTTAGTTTAACGTGGGTGTCCGGGCCAGCTTGCGCACACCTCGACTAATCCCACGGGCCCTGAAGTTAACGACCATGTAAGCCTCCAGTGGCCATCATATGAGCAACCACAGGGCTCGAACCTGAGACCACAGAGGGAGCAAACCTCTTGGTCCCAAGCTTTTACCACTGGGTCACCACCTAGATGGTTTTTTATTTATTTTTTATTATTGATTAGTCTTAAAGTGTGTTGATAAACTGAAAAATAATTAATTTTACAATGAATTTTTTAAATATGATAATTCATGTTGCTATATGCCATTTGCCTATAATAAGGCTAACTAATTCAAAAATCATTTCATTTAACATGTGATTAAATTCTTAAGTTTAAATCTTGAAAGGGATGAGCTAGCAATTAATATAGCATTTTTATTGAACTTGGTTTCAATTATAGGTTGAGAGGATAAGTTATGAATCGTATATAAGCATTGCAATAATAAATATGGTAACCTTTCAAATGTTATCATGTTTATCATTAAGTTAAATACCCGATGGAAATTTTGAAACCATCGGTGACTCCGTCAATCATTTAAAAAATTTAGAAACCTTCAAATCCATTAATGATTTTTCATCTATCAGTATATCCATCAGTGAATCCAATCCCCTAAATTCTTCAAAAAACTCTATGTAATTATTCAATAATTTTATTTTCCATCGATAAAACCATCAGAGAATAAAAATTCTTGAATTCCTCTCAAACTCTCTGTAATTCTCTAATGATATTGTTGCCCATCAATGATTGTGTCAGTATTTAACAATATCTATAAACATTGTAATTGATTTTTACTATTAAATTAATAATATCAAATGTATTATTCAAGTTAAATTTATTGTTTAATGTTGTTTAATATCAAATTGTTTTGATAGCATTAAAAAAACAAATTAGTACACCACCGACAGAATCATCAACGGGTATAAAACTTTACCAGTACAATATCTCAATTTTCCTCGAAAAATTACAGAGAGTTGCTAAGTGTTTTGATATAGACCAACGAAATCACCGACAGAAAATGGTTGTCAATGATTATGTCGGTTATACGTCAGAAAGATGTGATATGTTACCAACGGGTTATCTATTGAAAGTCCGTTGTTAATATTTACTGATCAATATACCATCAGAAATTGATCATCGCATTTTTTATTATTGATAATAATATTATATCGGTCTAACTGTCGGTGATTAAATCAACGATAAAATTATGGACGAAAGTGAAATCACTGACACGACTCTAATAGATGATATGGTTCTGTTGATAAATCCATTAGAAAGATTTTACCGATAAACAAACAACTTTTCTATAGACGGAGTATTTAGTCGGTGTAATTCATTTTTCTAGTGGTGCTAAACCAAAGTTCAGAATTTGGAAAGTAGGTAGTCACTGTATATGATAAAAGGACGATATTTACATACATGGATTCCTTAACTTTGAGTTCGCATGTATAGGATCTTCATCGTAATAAAATTATGAGTTTTTCTTTCTTTTTTCCAACATCTAACCAAACGGATCTTCAACGAGGGTGACAAACGCTAAAAGTCGAAACATTATTTCAAGAAATATAGGAATGTGCAGATGTGGTTTCTAATAATGATAATGATAACAATACTGTAAGCAAATATCACAGTTGTTTTTGTTTTCTGGAGAGATTATCAAGATGTAGTGGGGCAGACCAATTTTCTTCCTAGCCCAATAAAGATCTTGTCTCTTTAACGAGATCACCAAGATTGCACTCTGCAGCCAATGGGCCCAGTGGGAATCAGGATCTTTAGGACAAATTCGATTTCTCCTCTCTTTTTTTTTCTTTTTTTTCTTTTCCCTTTCTTTCTTTTTCTTTGTTTTCCCCATTTCCATTTCAGAAAAATCCAATGAGTAACTCACTCGTCCAAGAGCATTCATCTGAAATGAGTTTGCGAATAATATCAACTCACTGATGATGATTTGAGTGATTTGAAATAGATAACATTACTTCACTTTTTGCAACCCATTCTTCATTCTTCATAGGGCAAGTTAACAGAGGACAGGTAAAAGTAACTGAAGGAGATTTGAATGCTATATAATTAACAGAGGACAGGTAAAAGTAATTAATGAAATAGTTTTTGTTTTTTGTACTGATATATCTAATATATATAATTGTGTTTTAAATTTTGGTTTTGTATAAGTTAAAATATCCTGTTTTGTTTTTTTATTTATGAAGACTTGATTTTTATTTATTTTGCATATAAAAATCTATTTCTTATAAATATTTTTTAAGAAAAGCATCCATAAGCTCACCTTCCTTGCTGCCACATTCAATTATAGCTTCCATAAATTCATCCAAGTCAACAGATCTATCCCCATTTGAATCCAAGTCTCTAATCAATTTCTCAGCTTCTTTCTTGGCTGCACATTGTTTTGTGCCCCAAACGATCACTAATTCACTTCTCGAATTGACGATATTTTTCCGTCACCATTATTGTGAATGAGTTTGAACTATTACTAGCTGATTAGAAGCTGTTACGTGGCCTTCCCTTGAGTTAGCCACACTAATACTACTATTGAACACCTTACTCTCTCAAATGAGGAAGTGGGTATTGGTCACCTGTTAACACGAGGGTACACGTGAGTTGCTCTTGCTTTAGCCATTTTATTTGTTGCCATATTTTAGGAGAAATTCCTGTCTTTAGTTGCTTAGTATTATAGGAAATACACTGCTGATAGGAAATACCCTGCTGATGATCCATTAAACTGATGCTAACGCTGAACAAAGAAAGCCGAAGAGGTGCTGGATGAGGTAGGCAGCAGGGTTACTGTAACAGTGGTGCCAGCAAGAGAACTCTTATTAAGATATTCATGAGTGAGTAGATGGCTATGCAACTCAGTGTAAGTAAGAGGCTGAACTTTGGTGGAGAGGCTAGTAACCAAGTCTTTGAATTCTCCACGCAGACCCCTGAAGATATAGAGATTGAAGTCCTCCAACGCAATTGGTCGTCCAGCAGCAACAAGTTCATCAAAGAGAGATTTGGCCTTCTGTAAATAGACATTGATTGTGTCATCACACTGTCTTAGGTCTTGGAAAGACTCGTGAAGCTGTATAATGCGAGAATTCGGTGGAGATGCAAGAGCTTTCTCAAGAGTCTGCCATATCGACAACCAAGTGTAAGATTTAAGTAGACAAAGAGGATAAAAGAGCACTTACAATAGGATGGTCTTGTTGTTTCCAAGACATAAACGTTGGGTTGGGGACAAGAACAACCAAAGATGATGATATAATATGAGAGGGAGGGACCGGTAGAGAACCATCAACAAAGAAGTAAACACCTTGGCCTATGAGATACGGTTTTATCTACATCCTTCGATACAAGTAGTTGTTATGAGATAGTTTTAAATAAATAACCTGTTGTGTGTGGGATAAAGAAACCACCGAATTGATGTGAGAACTAGGAGCAGAAGGATGTAAATCAACAACAAAAGGAGCAGTCAGGAACTCACCAGCAGACTGAGGAGATGAATAAAACGCTAATGCAGAGGATGGCAAAGAACTTGATGTTAGAATGGAAGAGGAATAAAGCGCTGGTGTAGACGCTAGTAGCTGTGGGATAATCGAAGAAGAAGAAGGACTCGGGAGCAGAATAGAGGTTAGGATTGGCACAACAAACCTGGCAGCAGCAGAGTCAATAGCAGATGGAATGTCTTGATTAGGATCCATATATAATAGGATTTGAAAAAAAAAATTATTAGCTCTGATACCAAGTTAGATATAAGAAGTGTTTAGGATGTTCAACAATTGTATTAATCATATTCTCTATTTATATAATTAAGGTTATATATATAATTTAACACTATAACCCCAATTATATTAGTCATCTTCTCTATTTATATAATTAAGATTGTATACAATATTAACCGTGTGACTCCCTACACATGATCAAAGATATAAGCTATACAATGCAACATAATTTTCTATATTTGTGTCCTAAGATTCAACAGTGTATTTCCTATAATACTTAGTGCAAGGCTAATTAGTGGAAATCTTCAGTTATAAATATGTACTTCTACTCATTCAATGGAATATCAAAAATCATTCATCAAATACTGAGCTAGCTTGGAGGCCCAGGTTCCCTCTCGAAGTAACCTGCTACTGTCACAAATTATTCTTATTTCCTTTCACCGATCTTCCCACCATAGGAAAAACTAAGAGAACCACCACTTTCCCAAAACCCTTACTACCAATCCCTGGTCAAGCCTTAAAAACCAGTGTTGTTTCACAGAACAGAAGCTTCCATGGCTGCAAAGTTTGAAGAATGTAGTGATATTGCCTTGAAGTCTCTTTTCTTATTACACCTCTTAGCAATTGCCAATAAGGACTTTAAATTGATGAAGAAAACTTTCACCCCACTTTCTTAATTACTATAGGTAAAATTCATAACATTTGGACATGACTAATAGAGAGAAGCGAGATGGAGAGGTGGGATGGGATGGGGGTATAGTTGTAGTGTAGTAATGGTGGGGAGGAGAAGCGAGGAAAGGTGTTGGTACGTAGTTATAGTGAGATTTGCATATATGGAAATGATTGTTAATAAGAAATGAAAAGAAGAAGGATTGACGGGGTTCTTGGAAATGAAAATATTTTGGTGGAGATGCATGTGCCGTGGTTAAATTTTAGTTGGTGGTCAGCTTGATCGTGAAGTGTATGTGCAGCAAGGCCCTACAAATACCAAACACTAGTTTACTTTTCTTTTTTTTGGAAGAAGTTGATGTATTGAATGGGCTAGCTAGAAGGTTAGGGAAGCATGTGGTAGAAACAATCCTCCTTGTATTCATTAAAAAAAAAATGAATTGATATATGATGGTTTTGTACCAGTGAAACAAGAGGATGGAAATCGTTGGATTTGATTTGATTTATTGGCTATGTGAGTATGTGACAAGTACCTAAACCAAAGTTTTTCAGCACTTATCGTCATTAGGGTCATGGTTCTATCTGACATTGGAGCCTATTATTACCCTTTTACTTCAGAAAGGAGAGAAGAAAATGAGTACAGAAGGGAATCCCAATACGATATTTGTTAAAAAAAATCAAGCATTAATATAAGCTCTCTCTTATACTAATTGAGAAGTGTCATGATAATGAAATTTCATAGCCAGTATCTTTTCAAGCAGATTGTATATTCTTATACTATGAGGGGAAATCTTTCTGTTGTAGTATGGACTAGCCTATAAAACTTTATACCCTGCATAAATAGGTTGAAATATGACTCCTGACTTGATTAGGTAACAGATTTAAATTAACATGAGAGTATTCCCATCAGTATGGGAAAGAACTGATAATTTTAAGTGATGATAAAGTCTTGAATTTAGCTAATCTCCAAATCACGTGGAATATTTCATGTAGGTTCCGGCCCTCGTAAGATTTTCCTTTCTGATTTTGATCTTGCAAATTACTGTCCATGCAAATCTTGCAAATAGATGAAAATATGGAAAGGTGAAGCGGCCAATTTTCCGTTTTCATTTTTGGAATCAGGCCAACTTACTCAAGAAAAGGTAACAACGTAAATTTGTTTTATAAAACCTGCAAACGTGGTAACATATTACAAGTTTTGTACAAGGGGACAATCTTCCATGAGACTTCAGCTCCATGTAGTTCTGGAAATTTAGGATACTGATTGCTAATAGAGGGCCTTAAGCATTGGTAAAGAACAAGAAAAAAGGAAACGGTACTGTGTTTGGACTGATCCCACGCATCAAACTCATCAGTGAGTGTAGTGGTTGCAGCTACCTTTTTCTATGAAACGGAAATGCCGAAAACCAGGTGCCTTTTCCTTTTTAAGGAAAATGATTGATAATGCCCCTTCTTGATGTGATGTGGTGCATTATGTGACAGATCAAGATTGCATTGACAAACTACTGATAATTACGTGGTTAAGAGTTGTTCTAGCATACGGAAAGGTAATGTATTCAAGTTTTATTTTTGGATAGCTTGTGAATTCTAATTATTACATATGGGCTACCAGTTGTCGGAACTCTTTCAAAAATTCAAAGTTTTACTCAAACGATTATATAACCTAACACGGTCAGTTCCAAGAACGGAAATTCGATCACTCATTGTGTGTGTATAAAATCAAATCAAAAAAAATTTACGAATATAAATTTTTAGAAAAATAAACACGTCCCAATAAAGACATGTTGTGTCTGGCACAAACCAAACCTGGCATACTAAGCTTAGAAGTGTGTCAAGTCCCAGGACGTTGGACTTGGCAATGTGCCAAGCCCCGAGCATGCTGGGTCTGGCACTAGCCAAACCTAGTTACGATTGGGCTTAGCAATGTCCCAAGCTCTAGGTATATTGAGTCTGGTACTAGCTAGATCTAGACATGATTTGGCGTGGCTCCAAAAGCATGTCTAAGAGAATGTGCCTCCTCTCTTAGACATGCCTTAATGAATTACTATTTCCTCCCTTAACATACATAAGAGAATAATCATCCTTTCTTGACATGCCCACCATCCTTCCTTGGGCATATCCAAGAAAATGTTCATCCTCTTTTGACACACCCACCATCTTTTTTTAGACACGTTCAAGAAAATGACCATCATTCATTGGCACGCCCATCATCTTTTCTTGAACATGTCTAAGGAAATAACTATCATTTATATTTCTTTTAACTACATAAACAAGGTTATGGATGATAAATAATAGTGCTACACGCACACGTGGGCGCACTAAATTTTATACACATGCATTTCATTACATATTATGCATTATCAAGTTTTGCTAAGAATTGCTATATTAATGATTTATGAATTATGAATTATAGTCATGTAAAAAATATAACATTCATAGCATAAAATATTTAAAATATTTTATTTTTAATAGCTAGATAATATTATTAAAAAAAAAACATAGAAGCCATTTTTTTCAAGCAATATTGTAGTCTTGTTTTTGTTATTTATTGGATTGACTATAAAAATTAAAATCCATAATCTATAAATTATGTGAATAAAAA
>Ga0307515_10020611_pt1 | contig 11747 bp, 6 predicted proteins | sample 17_EM_MG_FD_194513 | JGI IMG/M metagenome (GOLD analysis project Ga0307515, IMG submission 194513) | Populus trichocarpa ectomycorrhiza microbial communities from riparian zone in the Pacific Northwest, United States - 17_EM | ecosystem: Host-associated > Plants > Roots > Unclassified | place...
ACGGAGGAGGGCTGTCCTGAGGAGAGGGACTTTTCGATGGCTGGAAAATGGATTAAAATTATTAGGCAAGAAACTTAAATTAATTATTGATCAACATAGCATGAAATTTATCACAATTATAACTAAATTCAGCATGAAATTAAGAGGTAACAAATAAAAATTAAATAGGTTCAATCGAGAAGTAATTAACTCAACAAAATATATTCTTGAAAGGAAATTGTCATTGAATTAATGAGCTTCATTTTAAAATAAAAATGTTATTGGATTAATGAACTTTTTCTTGAAATAAAAATATAATTGGATTGAAATAAAAATGTCATTGAGTCAATAAAATTTATTTATTTTTTAATATTATTGGATTAACGCGCTTCTCTTATAATAAAAGTACCACTTAAAAGGAAATTGCTATCAAATAGATGATCTTTACTTAAATTAAAATATTATTTAAAAGAAAATTGACATTGAATTGATGAGTTTCACCTTGAAATAAAAGTATCATTTGAAAGAAGATTATTATCGGATTGATGGGCTTTTCTTGAATTAAAATACTTTTGAAAGAAGATTATTATCGGATTGATGGGCTTTTCTTGAATTAAAATACTTCACTTTAAAATAAAAATACTTTTTGAAAGGAAATTTCCATCGGAATAAAGGTTTTCACCTTGAAATAAAAATATCATCTAAAAAAAGTTATCATCAAAATTAAAATGCTTTTGAAAGAAATTTGTCATTGGATTTTTGGACCTCACTTTGAAATAAAAATGCTTTTTGAAAGGAGATCTCAATCCAACCAAGAGGTTTTACTTGAATTAAAATGTTATTTAAAAGAAAATTATTATGGGATTAAAGGGCTACACTTTGAAATAAAATACAATCTTAATAAAAAATTATTATCAGACTAATGGACTTTATTTTGAAATAAAAGTTGTCATTGGATGAATGGGCTTCTTGGGAAAAAAAAATTATCATCGAATTGATAGACTTGAAAAATAATATCAAGATTGAAGATTCTTTTGAAAATAAAGTGTCATTGAGTTAATTTGATTGAAAAATGCTCTCATAATTAACAGGTTTTGTTTGAAAAAAAAGTGTCATTAAATTAATAGGTGTTAAAGAAAAATGCTATGGTGAATGATAGGCATGAAAATCATCTAATTGTGAGGTGACCAACCTTAACTTGTTGAAGCAACGTAAACAAGGAACTTCATTAATCAATGGAAAGTTAAAAATTTTATATTTTAAAAGTCCAATCTTTTTTTTTTTATGTGATTTGTATCTTTGAATACTTTTCAACTTTAGAAGTGTTAAGAACCAAGCATTGTTTTACTTGAGTTGTTTAAGTGATCCCAATACTTTCAATGGTTATTATGAGTTCCTTCTATGTTCTTCACTTTTGATCACTAGATAAGCACGGTTTATCCATCGTATTATCTTGGCCTACATTAATCTTACTTGTCATTTCTTTCAAGTGTAGATTAAGAGTATATGTTCATTACTTTTTATTTTTCATCATCCTCGTGAAGAAGTTATAACATCTACTACTTTTAGCATATGATGGAGTTCTTGAAATCACTATTTAGCTATTGTATTCCTTAAAAATAAATTACCTCAATTGATCTAACTATGTTCATCTTTTTTAATTGCTATTTATAAGGAACAAATGTACCATCATCATTATTTTACTTTGCAAATTTAGTCAATTTAAGAATTCATTATAAAACATTTTTAAACTTTCTTGTTTTAGGACCAACCCATAAATTTTAATAATTGTGTTCTTATAGGTCTAATTAGTGAAGAAAAAAAAAGCTAGGGGTTGTTGGGTCTAAAAGGCCACACCCATATACTTAGCCTAAAAGGTAAAAGCCTATACACATCTATGTCTAAAAGACTAGTTCTGTATCCCTTGTTTTTTTTTAGGTGTAAATATTTTTTAATTTCACTAATATCAAAATTAGAAACATAAAATTAGGTTTTTATTCAATATTCAATATTTATTTTTAAAAAATAAAAACCATGCACTAAAAAAATTATATAATTTAGTTAGACCTTTTTTCCCTATTGTTACTTAAGCCAATCCATCATTCTTATGGAAGAGAAATCACATAAAATTTGAGAATCATTTTATCTAAAGGAGTTTTTATTTAAATAAAATTTATTTATATCATCCGAATAAAATGAATAAATGATGCAAGTATTTGTTTTTTAATTGAGTGAACAACACAACACATTATTCACTTGGATACATAACATGTCATTCAATATTGTCTTTTTTAGTCACCTCTGCTGATTGAAAAATTAGGGTTTGTGTTCGAGAGCCTAAAAATTCAATTTTTAACTTGTTTTCACTAGAAAAATTTTTAAAAATATCGTATAACCTAAATAAAAACTCATTTCTAATATTAAAACACCATTAATTACTTTAAAAACTGAAGATCCAATAACAGTACCTCCATTAAACTCTCCTCTTAAAAATGAATCTATTAACACCAAAATTATTTTTTTTTTGTTAACACCAAAATCATTTTTTTTTTTGTTAGAATGTGTCGAGCAAATCTTTTCTCTCTTCTTTCATTTTCCGATCACTATTTCTCCTCTCTCAATGCCTATAAATTAAAACATAATAAAAATAAAGTTTAGAACTGAAATATAAAATTCTAAAACAACAAGAACCACATAATACAAAAAGAAAAAAAATAAGGGACCAAAATGAATTTTGTCACACCTTTTGAATAGTACAACTAGAAAATTGAATTTTTATGTTAATTTTGGTCTTTATTGTTTTAATTTTTATTTTAAACAACAACCTAAAATTCTATTTTGTAAAATCAATCATTCATCTAACATCAAAATGTTTTATGATATTTTGCAGACATAAGAGACAAGAGCATGTAAATCAAAATAAATAAAAAACAAAACATGACAACTTAACTTATGAGAATCAAATTGAAAAAAAAAAGTTTAATAACCAAAAATAATAGAGCTAAACATTTGATTTAATCACTCTTGATTTTGATCCTTAAAATTTTGAACAATAAAATATGAGATAATAAATAATGATGTTTGCTTAATTAAGAATCCACATCCTTTAGTATTTTATATAATTATTATAATTCTACTCAACTCATAAACCAAATCTTAAACCAAGTTAAATAAAATAATCGAGTTTTATAACAACATATAATTTTAGTATATGAATATGTTTGTTTTTATGATCAAAATTATGGTTAGGTATATTTTAAAAATATGTTTGGTATGAAATAATATTAAATTAATATTATTTTAATAAATTTAATGTCCTAATAGTAAAATTAAAAAATATAAAAAAATTTATTTTAATATATATATTTTTTTAAAAAACAATACTTTAAAAATTCACCTAACACCTTAATTTTGAATTCTGAAAACACTTTCTTCAAGACGAAACGAAACACCACCGCGTTCACAGTTTTAACATTGAGCCCAAAAAAAACCGAAGAGATCATCAGCAAAGAAATAGAAGAAGAAGTTTGTAAACTAGTTGGTGCAGAAATCACCGTTGAATTAAGGTATGATGAATGAACGTAATTTATTCTGTCTTCTCCTCATCCTTTTTCTTCTTTAACCAAATTTGGATAGAGATTTGAGAGAAATAATTATGAAATCTGGAGGGCAAAGATTTTGTTTTACCCTTTTGCTTTCTTTCATTTTTTTTCTGTCTTTCATTTTGCCTTTCTTTTCTTAGTTTAATTTTCTCAATTGCAATTTAATTTTATAGCTAGAGCATTCTGACCATTGCGTATTTGACACATTATCCAACTGGGCTCCACGATCCTAAGAACGAATTTGATTTTTTTTTCTTATATATATATTTATGTTGTGTGTGTGGGTGGGTCTGGGTGGCAGACATGGCGCTGAAATTGGTTAGCAGGAAGCTGGGGAGCAAATTCTTGCCCATGCTGTCTTCCACTTCTCCACTGCATTCACATGCCACTAGCTTTGGTAGGTTCTTGAGTAATCAATGATTCCTCTTCTTCTTGAGTGTGTCTTTTTTAGTCTGCCTTCTTTGAACTACTAATTGTTTGTTTTCATTTTGATTTGTCTCGTTAAATTGAACATCCTGACCGAACCCTCTTAACCACACGTTAGACATTCTTAAAAAATCATTTCAGGATTCAAACATGTTCGAGAAGAAGAAAAAAGTCAAATGGTTGGTAATGTTTTCAGCAGTGTGGCCTCAAATTATGATCTCATGAATGATTTAATGAGTGGTGGATTACATAGGTTATGGAAGGACAGGTCAGAATACTTTGAGGATGCATTTTTTAATGATTGCTTGTTATGTTGTATACTTCACTTTGGGTTCATGCTGACATTAGCTACTTTTCTATGATGCTTTCTAGACTGGTTTCTATGCTGAATCCATTTCCTGGAATGAAGCATCTTGATGTGGCTGGTGGAACAGGTGAGTACTGATATAAAACTATGACATGTTATAAAGAAAAAAAAAGCACTTTATTTGATTAGAAAAGCTTTAATGAATAGAAATTGGGAGGTGAAGCCACACCATGTGGCCATGTGTAAAAACAACCATCTGATTTACAAGGACATTGTCTCCAGAGCCCATACATCTCTTTCCTTTGCATAGCACCCAAAAGAATACTAATAGTGAGAAGACTTGCTTGCGCAACTCTCTTGTTCAACTATGGTGTAAAAGCAAGTGGCCAACTGGTTCAGCTGCAAATTTACAAGGATAATGTCTCCAGAGCCCTTAAAGTTCGTCATTTCATCTCAAGTTGATTCCAGATTCTATCCATACAAATCTAGAAACCAAAATCCCAAGTCTTCCTTTGGTCTCAGTTTGCTAGTATTAAATTCTTGGAAAACCCTCTTCATATAACCTTTACATCCACCTTTTAAATATGCACGTGCTACTTATATCTAGCAAATTGTTCAACTAAAATTGATGATTGGTATCTTCTTATTCTTGTTGTTTTTTCATTGTTATCTCATAGTTTTTATGAGTTATAAGATCTTGAGTTTGGAATTCTTAATTGCAGGAGATGTTGCTTTCAAGATTCTGGATGGCATAAGTAGTATCAAGCGTAGAGCAAATCAAGATCCCATTAATGATCATTTACAGGAAGAAACACAGATACATGTGTGTGACATAAACCCAAACATGTTAAATGTTGGCAAAAAACGGGCTATAGAGAGGGGTATGAATCAGGAACGATCAGGACTTGAGTGAAATCCATGGATGGTCTAATTACAGTTTATTAATGTCGATTTCTCGATGAGTGATGGTTTTCTTTCCTTTTTTTTTAATTGACGCTTGCAGGTCTTGGAGAAGACAAATCACTCATATGGGTGGAGGGAGATGCTGAAGCCTTAAGTTTTGAAGATAATACCATGGATGGCTACACAATAGCATTTGGAATTAGGAATGTTACACACATAGAGAAAGTTCTTGCTGAAGCGTATAGGTTTGCTCATAATTTTGTGGCTTGCTGTTGACATATTCACCCAAATTATATGAGACCCTCTTGACATAAATTATAAATAGCAAGCTAAGGATCCTCTCATTAAGATTATAAAACTAAACCATGACAAATAATCATTTCACTACTGCTGATGCAATATCAGGTTACTCTGTTACAGGCTTTTAAGGATGGCTTATCTAATTAGAGGATCCGATTGAATGTTATGAATTAAAGGGAATGTAGCCTTTATCTTCTAAATCAATGTTTATAACATATTTTCTCCAAAGAAAATGCATATAACAATGACATTTATTGGTTACAATTGCAAAAATAGCATTGAACATGCATATTATCAAGATCAACATGTCAAGAAAGTTACTTGAGTTATCATGGTGCTACTGTGGATAAGACCTTCATCAGTGTCTGAGTAAAGGGGATCTGAATCCACTACCAGCTTAAATTCTGAGGGTAGAGGTTCCTTGGTAATTTTTGTTTTCCACTTAGAGAGTTGACCTTGTTTGCTCCAAGTTAGGTAATTGCATTAAATGTTTGCTGTTGAATTTGAAATAATGACAATTAGAAGTGGAATTAGGTGGTGAGAAAGTTAAATATTAGGTTTAAATTTTATGAGACCCAACGACTGCATGGAGAGGTTTTAAAAGATATGAGTTGAAGCATGAAGCTAACAAGAAAATCGTTTAGATGATGACTATGAATTTATTAACACAAAAATTTCTTATTTCAGTCTAAACCATGGCGTAGTTGTGCTTCTTGTTATGTGTTTTCCATTCATTTAGTAAATGTCTTCTCTTTCGATATGTATGATCAGCAGGCTTTTCTTCTGTTATATGGTCCCCTTTCTTTCTTCAGAAATTTTCCAGCTTGTGTAATATACATTAATGTTTCATGCAAGCTTCATCTGTTATTTTATTAGGGTATTAAAACACGGAGGAAGATTTCTTTGCCTTGAACTGAGCCACGTTGAAGTTCCTGTGTTTAAAGAATTGTGAGTACACCTTCTTACATACATTAAAGGATAAATGTTAGCATTTCTTGTAGTATCATTTTTAGGCATTATTTCAACAAAATATATCCTTTTTCCTGTGTTTAATTTTTTCTCAATTTTAATAAATTGACAAGTCAATAAATTATGCCAGAAGTGGGCAGTCTTTCCTTTCTGGTAGTGTATAGGTGGTGAAATGTTTTTTTACAAATGAAATTGAAAAGGATAAATTACAATAACTCCCATGAGGTGTGGTGAAACTATAGCCACCACCCAAAAGTTCGAAGTTTTGACAAAATCCCCCCTCCATGTTCAAGTAAATAAGATAAAAATCCTCTTTTATGCCCAAAATATTGTTACTGTCAAAGTAGTATTTTGAAATCCATTTAGAATATTATGCTTAATATATATATATTTTGCAAATCTTCAAAGTTTTGAGTTGTAACAATAAGTTCACCATACCTCAGGGTGTTTACTAATTTACCCGGTTCTGTAACATGGTTTTCTTCATCTTTATTGAATATTAACTATCCAGCCTCTTCCATTCCATAGAACATAGTCAATCATAGAGACAAAGGCCTTGGTGTGATGAAGTGAGATTGACAGAGAAATATTACATCTTAGTTCTAACCCGAATTCAATAATACAAGTCACATGCTCCCATAACCCATCTTTCTCATTGGAGTTCTGGATTCACTTTTCTATTTTCATATTATTATAGGAGTTTATATTTGTATTGATTATGAATCTAAAGTTTATAAAGAGTAGATTGATTTATTTTATTGTCTCTAATTGATTTTTCTGTGCACTACATACCTGCTGTTAGTCTATATACAATTGTTGTTTCCTAACCAGTTAATCCCACTAGGGTGCGAACAGATTGTTAACTGGGAGCATAATGTTGATTGAGAAGATGGTGAACTTTAATAAAATATGGTCAAAACATCATGGCTATGGAGATTAGTGTTCTGTAGATGTTGCAATACGAAGTACAAAAAGTGGCAAATACTGTGATTGAACCAGATTAACATTATGCTCATGTTGCAATACAAACAAAACAACTATAGCATGTAGATCCTGAAATAAATTAGCTTTTACTAATTACATGAACTTTGAATTGTTAAGAAGATCTTGCTGTTTCACTTGAATTTGAGTGGTTGAAATTTTGTTGATTAGTTTTTAATCCTTGCACGCTCTGGCATGTGGAAAGCACTCACATGGAAGACTTTATGATTGTTTGTAGCAAGAAAAAGATATATGCTCACTGCTCAAGCTTTATTCTATGGATTGCAGATGACTTAGTGAAGCTTAGCTTTCTTTCCACTTCAATTTGTTTTTTCTTCCCCATATTTTTCAGAACACTGCATCATCTATCCTGTTTCAAGAATGTTCCTTTTTCTTGCAGATATGATTACTATTCATTCTCAGTCATTCCAGCTGTGGGAGAGCTAGTTGCAGGTGATCGGGATTCTTATCAGTACTTAGTTGAGAGCATACGTCGTTTTCCTCCACAGGTCATAATTTTGTCCTACGTACTTTTGCAAATATTACCACAATTTTGCCAAAGTATCTTAGAAGCTAAGAAATTGAGTCCACACTATAGTGTGATGCCTTTGTAGAACCCTGGATGTTACATATACTGCTATAACTCAATCAAGGAATGAGGTTTTCTATATTCCCAATACATACTTCAGCGGAGCCTTTTTCTGAAAATAAGATATAAAATAAAAATTAAAACAACTGGTGTATTTTGTGCATGCAAGTGAACACCTTATCCTCGAATGTGGAAACTAGATATTTTTATAGCAACCTTACATGGTTACATGGATTATTGCTTTTTGCATATTCCAAACGTGAATATGCACAAGATAGAATGTGATTTTAATATGGCATGCAAGAGTGTTTTAATGATCATTGTACATGGCTCAAGGTTATAAAATTCATTTCTTTTACTAAAAAAAGAAAAGAAAAGAATCAACTCATTTTTATTACATTGAACTGCCAGTAATGTGTTATCAGCATGTATTTTTATCTGAAACAGTGCATCTAAGTATATATATTTTTTTCCTTTAATTAGAAAGAAAAGGACCCCTCGTGTTTCTAGTCTGCAAATATATTTAGCCATAAACTTTGCTTCCTACAAACCTTGGGTGCTATTTATCATTAGTTATGAAAATAATAATCTTTCCATGCTATTGAGTCTTCATGCTAAAAGGTTGCAAACCGACATAGAAAGCTCGATATTATTCAGCATTTTTGCATGACAGTTTATGACTCAAACCCATCCTGTGGTAGAAAGCCCGATATTTCAAGCTCTATACCAAACATTAGCACTTCAACAAATTATTAACCATCCAAACAGATAAATTATGTGCTTTAATTTTTCATGCTCTATGCCACATTTTCCTTTCACCTAAATACATGCCCTTGTGATTTCAAGTATCTATCTAAGTAAACAGAAGCACTTGGCTAAAGTTTGACTATATAAAGTATCATTTGAAGAAAATGTAAGCCCAATATTTGATTCATTAGTTGTGCACTTTGAAAGATATTTTCTGCTCGGTGATCTGCAACTGATAAATTTGAACCCTATGTGTGAATCCCTGTGAGTTAACTGATTGGAATTAAATTACCTTAGCTGAGAGAGGAGAGTGGGGAGGGAGGCATGAGGACAATGGACTATCTAGGAGCTTATATTGCACGTGCTCGCTGATAACCTGGGTTTAATTGTGTGTGTGTATTCACCTTTGTCTGTTATACTTAATGACTTATTGCAAGTGATGAATGCAGGTGAAATTTGCTTCGATGATTGCAGATGCAGGATTTCAGAAGGTTGAGTATGAGAATCTCGTTGGGGGAGTTGTAGCCATTCATTCAGGTTTAAAAATATGAAGGTGTTCAAGGACAAACCTTAATTTGTCTCAATTTTTTCTTAAATAATGCATCTGCAAGTTTTTTGAGGATGCAGAAATTTTGTCAGCACACCTATTATCCTCTTTCTTTTCTATTTAGACGTTCAATTCAGAGGGCTAATGCATTTTTTGTATGGTTTTGGTATTGAATAAATGACTCTTCAGCCTACTCTTTGGTTCTCTAGGCTTTCTTTTTTCCCTTCTCTCTCTGCTTTTTTTTTCCCCCTAATAGATATATACTAACCTTGTTTCCCTTAATACGAACTCAAGATTTTGATGTAAGAAAAGCAAAATGGAGTTACTGGGCCAATATTAGGGGGGATTATTTTCGGTTCGGTTCGGTTTTTACATGAAAAAATTAACAAAACCAACATTATTATTTTTAAAAATTTAAAACCGAAGGTTTTTGTTGTTCAAAAACCAGTAAAACTGAAAAGCAAATTTCGATTATGTTGTTCAGGAACTTGTTTCAATTTACATGACTAAGACATAATTGAAAGGAAAACAGATCTGCCCACACAATACAAGCAAATCTTGTTTCTGTTGTTCAGGAACTTATTTCAATTTAGATGATCAAGATATAATTGAAAGGAAAACAAATTTGCCCATAAAATACAAGCAAATCTTTGTTTTTGTTGTTTAGGAATTCTAGTTAAAATACAAGCAAAACCAGAGTTGCAAATTATAACATAATAAAAAAAAACAAACCCATAAAATATCAAGAAAAATAGAAACGGGAGAACAATCAAGATTGAAAGGAAAATAGATCTACCTATAGTGAATGAGTTTTAAAATGAGAGCTCATGATTGGAAAGAAAATATGTCTGCCTAGTGTGATGTAATTTGATTGAAGTAAATGGTGAGGGAGAGAAGAGAATATGATGGAGAAGATAAGATGAGGGATGAACTTGCAAGAGAAAAAGGGAGAAAAAAAGGGGAGGGGGCGGGGGAGGGGAAGATGATTGGGGGGACCTTTAGGTTAGAGATTATTTATAGTCTCTTTTATTTTTTTCCGAGTTAATGAGTTATGGTTGAACTAGTTCAGTTCTTTCGGTTCAATTAGTTTCAGACATTTGAAACCGAAACCGAACCGAACCGGGGATTATTCTGAGTTTTCTAATCGGTTAATTTAATTTTTTTCTTGGTTCGGTTTTTTCGGTTATTATTTTTCTAGTTTTTTTGGTTTAATCAGTTTTTCGGGTTTTTTGCTCACCCCTAGCCAATATCAGCAAATTAAAGAAGATAATGAACAATTTCAGAGGATTGGTTCTCAACGAGTCACTAGTGTGCTTATTCGGAGGCACAGCGTGACTGCCTGCCAAAGGAACACACACATGAAATTGACAGCCATCAACCTTCATGGAAGAAAGCAAATTAGTCATGAGCAACGTGTTGTTAGTCTTCCAATATACATCTTCATAAATGAGAGTAGTAAGCTGCAGATTGCTTTTCCTCACTCAAACTGATGCTCTGCATGCTTTTAACAAAAGAAGAAAAAAATAAAATAAAGGAAAGGAAATGAGAAGACTTGCCTGACCAGATGAGAAATGCTGCTGGTGGTGTGCCTGGTGGCCTAATATAGAGGTTGGCGTGACTGAGAAGGGGGTTCCTACTATTCACGGTGTTGTTGGCTGAGGTTGGTCATTGTGGAGAGGAAGTGTAGATTTTGCTATGCCTGAGGCTGGTCACGGAAACACTGTTAGGGTTGAGATTTGTAACTTTTGCTGTGGAGCTTGAGGTGAAGTTGCTGGAATCAATGGTTGTTGAGGGGTCTCTGGTGTAGCTAAAAAAAGGGTTGTTGGCTAAGATGAGGAAGAAAGGCTGGTTTTATGTCTTTCAGGAAGATGGTTTTGGGATTTTCAAGGTCTGGGATAAGAGGCTGGTCTTGGGCTTTTTGTGGTGGAGCTGAGATCTTCCTGGTAAAGGAAAGTAGTGCAAAAGGATTCTTCATTTTTTTTTCCTGTTTTTTCTCCCCCTGGTTGTCATGAGGTTGGTATTTAAAGGGGGTGAGGGACATGTTAGACCACCTTACTCATGTTGATGAATTTATTTTTTCTTTGTAAGATATATATAACAATCGATTGAAGAAGAGATACAAGGATGATCCGTTGACCTATCCAGATCTCAATTTGGATTTGTGGTTGGAAGCAGGATCGTTCGGTGGATTCGATAGAAATTAGACGTGCAAAATATCTAACACTATGACCGAGAACTTGTGGACGACCCATAGTGTTTTGACCGTTGGACACTTGCAGTCGATTCCAAGCACTCAAACTCTGGAGTTCACAACGATGTTAGATCAACGAGTACAGACTCAAACGACTCGTCTTAATGAAAAATATAAAAGACTTATTGTTGATTATGAAGAACTCC